>FWPU01004331.1_pt1 | contig 33244 bp, 30 predicted proteins | sample 2228361 | NCBI WGS metagenome assembly FWPU01 (sample SAMEA103939777, study PRJEB20133) | metagenome
AGACCAGTGCATGCAAGAAATTGTTCCGGTCGCTGGCGAACATCATCATATGAGAGCATGGCAGTCCTCACTTAACGATACAAGTGTTCTTCCTCCTGCTATCATAGCATATATGTATAATCTTGTCAAACAACACCTTTCATTCTAATTAATGCGATAACTTTCCGATAATGTCTAAGGATGATACGGAACATTTCTGTAGATGCAACCAGTGGAGTGGATGATACGGATCCTGTGCACGATGCCGAATTAATGGGGAAAGGCGGATTATAAGCAAAGAGTTCGGTAGATTCCTGGGGTAAAAACACCAATATTCCAATCAGGTAAAACAAATGATCTCACAGATAATTCAACGTCAGGTTCCTATAGGTAGCATAGTAATCTTCTCCTTGAGGGATGGGCAGGAGATTCAAGGTATTCTGATAGAGATTGGACGTTCCCATGTCACTATAGAAAGTGGTGATGAAACTATCACAATTTTGACTGACCAGATTGGAACATGGCGCGTAGCTCGGATGCAGCTTCCCAAGGATGGCAAGGAGGATTCGTTATCAGAAAAAGATCGTGCTCAATCCCAAACCTCACCTCCAACGCTCGCAGATCCGGCCATAACCAGAAAGATACTCGAAATTGAAGCGCGTTTCAAAGCGGCGATACAATCGGCTACACTTGACTTTCATGAGCCAGATTTTGTCTTACCTGCGAGTGAGATTAAGGGAAAGAACAGTGCAAGTGCCATCGCAACGTGGGACCGTGTTAAAAACAAATATGAATATGCGGTAAAGATCAAAGAACTGAGTGCAAAGTTTGGCAGAATTCAACCGTTGCTCGTTGACCTCAAAACTCTTGCTGACCAATTTCCAGGGTCCCTTACAATCAAAAGGCATCTAGCATATCTGCATTGGCTTTCAGGCAATCGTCAGGAAGCATTCAATTTGTATAATGACTTAGCCTTACAGTCCAAGAACGGATGGGATTGGTACAACCTGGCAGTGTTAGCGGTATTATATGAACAGGAGGAACTGGCCTGCTATGCCTTGGAACAGTTTTTCCGCTCTGCCGCAATAGCTGAAGTACCTTCGGCCTGGTATGTTTATGTTAAACTGTTGAAAAAATGTTCCAATTACCGCGCCTTGAAGATGTTATGTGGAAACAATTGTGAGCTCGACTCTAGTAAGGAGTGCGAGATTTTCTTTGAAACGATCATCTATTTGCTCATGTCGATCGATCATGAAAAGGTTGCCATAGATTTGGTAAAAAAACAACAAGATGGACAACCGTTGTCCAATCTGGCCGAAGAAGCATTGAAATATCTTGATGATCCGCCAATTGATAGTTATCAGAAATTGGTATCTGTAATATCGGAGAAGATGAAAGCCTTTGATCGACCAAATCAGAGTCAACCCCAGGGCTACATTTACACGTATGATCATTACAGGAAATTTGGTTTTTTGAGCGGTTTAGACGGAGTTCGATACTTTTTTCACCAAAGTGCGATTTCAGATGATGATCTGTTCGATCAGATTCGAGACCTTGTGCCAGGTAAGCAGATACCTGTTACATTTGAAGTTGCTCAAGGGTCAAAAGGTCCTGTGGCAATCGGCGTCTCATTATATCGCACCATTGAAGAGATGTTTAGCCGTGCTGTCGAGTATGCTGACGAAGGTGATTACTCCAAAGCTATTGCCCAAATCAAGAAAGTCTTGGACCTTAATCCTGACTACCCCTCCGCACGAGAATACTACGAAAAGTGGCGCGAGTATGCCAGGGTAAGCGGCGTTCCAAAAGGTTCAAATCCCTATGCGCGAGCCAAACGTGTTCAGTTGATTGAGAAGGATCTTGAAAGGGCGGCCACATTACTGCGTGATGCTATCAATCAAGGGGACAATGCCGAGAGTGCAGTCAAGGACCTGGCAGGCCTGCTGGTTCAGTTAGGTCGGGCAGAAGAGGCTATTCAGGTCTTGGAACGGAACCGCGAAAGAATACGGGATCAACAATCCGTGGACAATATGCTGATCGGCTTTTATCAAAATGTCGGTCAGCACGATCGCGCCATATCTTTGCTGGAGAAGAAGCTCTCTCAAACAACTAACGAAGGTAAGAGAGCTTCAATCTTATCGCAGATTGCGATCAGCTACTTACGAAAAGAAGATTATGTTCAGGCTGAACAAAAATTCCGAGAGGTGTTTCGACTACAACCCAATAACAGAACTGCACAACGAAACATTGCAATTTGTCTCTTTAAGCAATCAAGGTATGACGAAGCACAAAAGGTCTTGAATGGCATTCTCTCAGCTGCTCCTGATGCACAGGCTGTAGAACTGCTGGAAGCGATTAAGCAGGTACAGGTTGGGCAACTTCCTCAGATTGATGAGATTCTTATTGAGACAACCATTACGGACATCTCTAGAGAAATCAGTGGATTTACACAGTTCTTTCTTGACCGCTGTGACTATTCTGGCGCCAGGGCTGATCATATCCAGAAGCAGACCTTTGACCATAGTGATATTCAAACAATAGAACAACTGGCTACAAGGTCTAGGACGATCCGACCACGGGAACGCGCAGGCTATTACCTCTCTGCTGCTAAAATAACTGCTCTATTAGAGGATGAAGATCCTAATCAATTCTACAAATATCTCTGTCGTAGCTTTGCATCTACTGGCGACGCAATTGTTATTGAAGGCAGGCCACTGGATTCAGCGCGCGAGTTTTATTGTGAGTCTCTAAGCGTGTATGATGGAGACCGGAGTCGAGGAGGTAAAGAACAAGATGCTGAAAATGCTCTTATTCGCTTTCTGTTTTCGACAATGGGACCAGCCCAAGTTCCAATCAAGCCTAACATTCCTTCCATTGACGAAACGCTGGAAATCATCATAACACATCACCCAGATCGTAACCGGGTTCTGGATGCAATTGCATATCTTGTTTTTCGGAGCCGCTACGCTGCTAACCGCATATTAAACCGCCTTTATCAAAAATCATCCTTACAAGCTGTATCTCTGGAATACTTGAAGTCGAAAGGAATAGTAGTTACACCAGTAAAACGCTTGGATGATTTTGTTCGGTTATGGAATGAGCTGATCAAAAAGATACTGGATGAGAATCGCTTTATCTCCAATGAATTTCGTTTTCTAAACAAACTTGAACTGACTACGGCATCACTGGAGAGTAATATTGAACGAGTCAAACGTCTTATTACATCTTTGTATTTCGATCTTGATCGGCAACGTTTCAGGGAAGTTCAAAGAATTCTGGAAACAGCGTTAGAGTTATGCAAGCAAATTGCATTCGAGGAACAGGAACGGCTCTGTTTTCAAATTGATAGCCGGTGTCAGGATTTGCTGAGAGAGATTGAGAGTAGCCCCACCAAACTCTCTGTAGAAGAAATGTATCCAGTGGTGGAAACAATCCAGAAGAAGATCAAATCTAGGCTCGACGACCTTTATGTAATCTCTACACCCCAAATAACCCTGCGTTTGCCAGTAGAAGCTTATACCCCAGATGTTGACCGGAGAATTGAAGCCCAGATAGTGGTCAGTAATCGCGTAGGGTGTAGCCCGGCCGAGTCTCTGGAGCTGGTCATTCAAGAATATGAAGATTCTTTTGCCGTCCCCTTGGATAGCTCGCTACGTGGCGGCGAGCAGCGCATTCTAAGAGTTCCGATCTTGGTTAGTGAAGAAGCCTGGCATTCACAGGCATTTTCCTTGCCAGTCTATGCACAATATCGCACACGTTCGGGAGAAATTATACAAACCGACGTACATAACTTTTCGATTCGCTTAGGCTTGGAACAGGAATTTCAAGAGATCGAGAATCCATACGCTACCTACGCCGAAGGCGGTATTGTAGGCAATCCCGAGATGTTCTATGGTCGGGATGAATTGGTCGCCAATGTAGCAAAGGCTCTTCAAAGTTCACAAACCCAAGGTAAATGTGTGGTAATTTACGGACAAAAGCGTGCAGGCAAGTCATCTATTCTTCATCACCTTAAGGTCAAACTACAATCCCATGGGGATGTTCTAATATTGGATTTAGGCAACATAGGATCAATTCTAGATGAGCATTCTAGTTCGCCTTTCTTGTATCAAATTCTTTGGGGAATCCTGAAAAAACTAGAATATGCCATAGAGGATCAAGTAAGCATAGGGTACCCGTCTCTTGATTTGAGTTTCCCTTCTGCCAATCAATTCTATAACCACCATGGCCCTTTAATACTTTTCAAGGACACATTTGAGTGTTTCCGCAGAGCAGCATTGAAATCTCCCGAGTGGTGCAAGCTCCGTCCGATTCTGCTCATAGATGAATTTTCTTACATCTACGGGCACATTATAGAAGGCCGAATCCCCGAGACGTTTATGAAGAATTGGAAAGCTCTATTGCAAGAGAACTACTTCAACGCTGTTCTGGTTGGTCAAGATGTAATGCCTAAATTCAAACAGCGCTTCCCTAACGAGTTTGGCACCACGCAGGACGAACGGGTGACTTATCTTCGACGCGAAGATGCGATTAAGCTTATTGATGAGCCGATCCGAATTGGAGGACGATATGGTGAAAGCCGATACCGAGAACGAGCGGTTGAACGGATTCTTGATCTGACCGCAGGTAGTCCCTTCTACATCCAAATTCTTTGCAATCGGCTTGTCGAGTATATGAATCGCAAGCGGGCCAGTCTGGTAACCGAGGCTGATGTTGAACAAGTAAAAGATGAACTAATCAGAGGTGTCAATGCTTTAGGACCAGACAAATTTGATAATCTAATCAATTCTGGCGACACATCAGAAGATGCAATTAGCAATGAAGATGCACTGAAAGTGCTCACTGCAATCGCAGTGAATAGTAAAACTGGACCTTGTAGCCGTAACAGTATCGCTTGCGAGACGTGTAAACCTGTTGACGAAATTCTTGAAGACCTAGTCAAGCGAGATGTGGTGGAGCGGGAAAGGGGACAATACTATTCCATACGAGTAGGGCTATTCAAAGAGTGGCTCATTGCTCACCAGTGAGGTAACGATGCACTTTGATAATCCCTTTTCAGATTACGGAAATATTATTCACGGGAAACGATTCATAGGACGCCATGAAAGTCTACGAGCAGTAGAAAACCGAGTCATACGTCCAAAAGAACCAGGAAATCTGGCGATTTTGGGTGATTATCGCATTGGAAAGAGCAGCCTGGTGTATCAGGCTATAATGGAACGTCGAGACGAGCTGATTTCTCGAAGACAGCTACCTGTATGGATCAATCTCGGAACCTATGATCAGGCAGCATCCTTTTTTCGCTCATTAGTCACACTTAGTTATGATGAATTAGATGAATTGGGGTTGTTAACGGATCGTATTGTTCATGCGGCTAAACGTGCATTGGAAGACAAGTTATCATGGAATGAAGGTTATGGGCGTATTCAGCGCTACTTTGAGAAGGTTCGTCAGAATAACATTCAAATCTTGTTTATTCTTGACGAGTTTGATCACGCTCGTCATCTCTTCAAGGGGGATATCTCCGGATTTCAGGGTTTACGCGAACTCTCTTATCGTCCTGAGTGGCGTATCAACTTTTTGACCATCTCTCGACGTTCTCTGCGAGACATTGAATTGCAAACAAAAGCCATTTCGACTTTTGATCTTATATTTCTTAAGTATCACTTGAGCATGTTCAATGAGACAGACATGCAAGAATACTTTGCCCGTCTGTCCTCGGTAGGTGTAGAAGTCACTCAGGAATTGAAAGAACGTGTGAGTTTTTATTGCGGTTCGCATCCTTTTCTCTTGGAGATGCTTGGATACGAACTTGTGGAGCAGTTTCGGGAATACGGCGTGGTTGACGTAGATCAATCTGCACAGCGCATTGAACAATCTATGACGGATCACTATCAGCATGTGGTCTCTATTTTGAGGGAGGACAGTAGCCTGAAAAAACTATTACAAATTTTATTCGGTCCAGTGATTGATGTAAATCAAACGGATGTAGAGGAATTTCAGCGTTATGGGATCATCCGCCCTTCTATTGAGGATGATGCTTATGTGGCTTTTTCTCCGCACTTTCAAACTTATTTGCGGTTAGTGGAGCGTCAAGTTGATCTTTGGCCCCTTTGGCGGGAAACTGAGGTGGCATTGCGATCCGTTATTACATCGAGGATGACTGAGTACTATGGAGAACGATGGATTGAGAATATTATTAGATCAAAACCTAATCTCAGATCTGTCTTTGAGAAATGTCAGCAAGCACAACAAAAAGAAAAAGAGGCCTTCGGGAACAGAGCTTCTCAAAATTTGCTCGATTTCACATATCCTAAAGATTTATTTACTATTATCTTTGCAGATTGGAGTGTGTTTAGTTCGATTTTTGGAAAGGACAAGAATTATTGGGATCAGCGTGCTCAACTTCTCTCCAAAATAAGAAATCCGCTGGCTCATAACCGTGATCGTTCTCTCTATGAGCATGAAAGGCAGATTGCGAAGGGATATTGCAAAGAAATACTTGAGCTGTTGAGATCTACAGACTAGGTTCTGTCTGACAAACTGGCATGCCAGTGGTACACTTCCGGTAGCAGAGGTATCCAATGGCACGACGCGAACTGACCGATGCGCAGGATGCGCTGCTGGAACCAGTGTTGCCGGCAAACGTCCGTCGTGGGCGACCGTGGGTCGATCACCGAAACATGCTCAATGGCCTGGTCTGGAAACTGAACGCTGGCGCCAGATGGCCAGATATTTCCGAACGCGATGGCCCATAGCATACGATCTGCGGACGGACGACTGGACTGGGAGCACATGAACGTTGATGGCGTCTCCATTCGTGACAGTCGGTCCGCTGCCGGGGCGTGAAAAACGAGGGCTTCGACACCGACGAACCCACCGACCATGCCCTTGGACGATCACGGAGTGGCTACGGCACGAAACCCCATTTCGTCACCGATGGCGAAGGAGTTCCGCGCAATGTCGTCGTCACCACCGGCCAGGCCCACGAGTCGACGGCGTTTGCGCCCGTTGGTGCACCGAGTCGAGGTGCGCCGCGCGCGGAAGCGACCACGCCGTCGACCGGCCCGTCTCGCCTGTGACGCCGCACGGCTCCGTACCTGGCTGCGTCGCCATGGAATCGCTCCCGTCATCCCGGAACGGCAGCGCACTTGACCACGCAGCTCAGGACGACCACGGACGTTCAATGTCGATCAGCACCGTGGCCGCAACGTCGTCGAACGGTGCGTCGGCTGGCGCAAGAAGTCCCGCTCCGTTGTCATTCGCGACGAGCAACTGGCGGTCAACGATCTGCATCTTGTCCCGCCTGCCATCATTCAGCGCTATCTTATAACGGCTGCTGCCACCACAGGCTGGTTTATCAGACAGAACCTGGTAACAATCGCTCATAAAAGCAATATCGCAGCAGCGTCCCAACAAGCCCATGCAGCTAACACCGCTTTACAGCAACAAAATTGCAGCGACTCTGGCATCTGGAAACAGCGCAAAGGCGTTCCCGATTTACCGGTGCGGCGCAGCAGATGAATAACCATGGACATGCACACACCACAGTTTAGCCTTGAAGACAACACCTGGTGGTCAACTACCGTGAATCTCTCGTCTTGGGCAGGCTTTCAGGCACGAGGCGGGTCCTGTAGCTCCGCCAGATCCGTTCAACCCGGCGATGGCGCTGTGCGGGTGCTTTTCGCTCCTGAAGGTCGAGGCTCTGAGCCGCTTACCAGCAGCGAGCTGAGATTGCTCGACTGGTTCTTTGCGCATGAGTCTGAGGTGTCTGCGGCGGTGCAACAAGCCATCCTTGATGCGTATCCGGACATACAAGAGCAGTTTGGCTTCGAAACGGACAATGGCACAGCAATGCGAAACGCGAACTCAGTTGAAGACCTGAAGAATCTGGTGGGCTTGCGCTCGGTGAACATTCATCAGGTCAGTCGTGAGGGAGTTCCATATATTGGCTTCGAACTCGCCTGCGACTGGGACGAGGAGCATGGACCTGGTGTGCTTATGCATGGCACACGTGTGGTTAAGATTAGGTGGATCTGACACTGCAATCCTTCTATGGCTGGCTCGCCAAGATGCGGAAGAGTCGGGGGGAGAGCCGTGAAGCCTAACCCCTCCATCGAGTGGACATCTTCCGCTCATGTCGAACGTTGAGCGGCACGCTGCCATCTCAGCCCTGGGAGGCCTGAATGAGATCAATCGCGCCTCAGAGAGCGGTTGACTCGTCTGGAAGGGCTGGCTGTGTTTCCAGATAACGATCTACGATAGCCACGAATACGTCTTCGAGTGAAGGGTCAACTGGCTCGATATGGATGCCGGACACCTGCGCTTTCTCCAGGGCAGCGGTGAGGTGTGGCAGGCGCAGTCCGGCATCGTCGACGATGACGTGGAGCCGCGCGCCGTGCGGTGTTACGCTGCGCACGCCGGGTTGCGCCAGCAGGGTTGTGCGCGCCGGTTCCTGCAGCGTACCTTCAACTTCCAGCACGGCGCCGTCGAACGCCCTGCGCTTCAGCGCCAGCGGTGTGTCGAGTGCGACCAGACTGCCGCCGTACATGAGTCCAATGCGGTTGCAGTGCTCGGCTTCGTCCATGAAGTGGGTCGTGACGAAGACGGTCACCCCCTCGCCCGCCAGGTCGTAGATCAGATCCCAGAACTCGCGGCGCGCTTCGGGATCGACGCCGCTGGTCGGCTCGTCCAGGAAGAGGACACGTGGACGGTGGACGATGGCGCACGCCAGCGCCAGGCGCTGCCGCCAGCCGCCTGGCAGTTCGGCGGTCAGTGTCCGATCCTGACCACGCAATCCTGCCAGGTCGAGCAGGGCATCGATGCGTGCAGCGCGCTGGGTGCGCGGAAGACCGTACACGTCAGCGTAGAACGTCAGGTTTTCCCGTGCTGTCAGATCGCTGTAGAGACTGAATTTCTGCGACATGTAGCCGATCTGACGACGGATCGCCTCCTGATCACGGGCGATGTCGAGACCCAGAACGCGCCCGCTGCCGCTGCTCGGTGTCAGCAAACCGCAGAGCATGCGGATTGTGGTGGTCTTGCCGGAACCGTTCGGTCCCAGAAAACCAAAGACTTCGCCGCGCGCCACCTGCAGTGAAACCTCGTTGACCGCAACAAATGACCCAAAACGGCGCGTCAGACGGTCGGTTATAACGGTGTATGCTTCGGTCATTTGAGATTCTGCTTACGCTTTGTGTTCTGATTGGGTGATTGGGCGATTACGTGATTGTGGGATGGCGTTGTGAGCATGGTGCACGTTGCACGTTCAGATTACGCGATTGGGCGATTACGTGATTGTGGGATGGCGTTGTGAGCATGGTGCACGTTGCACGTTCAGATTACGCGATTGGGCGATTACGTGATTGTGGGATGGCGTTGTGAGCATGGTGCACGTTGCACGTTCAGATTACGCGATTGGGCGATTACGTGATTGTGGGATGGCGTTGTGAGCATGGTGCACGTTGCACGTTCAGATTACGCGATTGGGCGATTACGTGATTGTGGGATGGCGTTGTGAGCATGGTGCACGTTCCACGTTCCACGTTCCACGTTCCACGTTCAACTATTCTGCGCGCGCACGAGCAACACCGGCAGCGGTGCGCTGTGAACCACTTTTGACGCGACGCTGCCGAGCCACAGATGCTGAAGACCTGTGCGTCCGTGGGTCGCCATCACGATTAGATCAGCATTCTCCTCTTCTGAAACAGCGATGATCTGTCCGGCAGGCGATCCTTCGGCAGTCCGAATGCGCACCTCTAGCTGGTGGACACGTAACTGTTCTGCGATCTGCTCCAGGTAGATGCGCGCTTCGTCAAAACCATCGCCGATCCGCGGGACAACGCTGACCAGCACGAGTGCTGCGCCGGTAGAGGAAGCGATCAGTTGCGCTTCAGCCAGCGCCTGTTCTGCCACGGGTGAACCATCGAGCGGGACGCAGAGTGTGCGGTAGGTGACTTCGGTTACCGGCGCACGTGCGCCGCCGTCCGAACGCACGACCAGAAGGGGTGTCGGAGCGGCGTGCAATACTTTGCCGGCCACACTTCCAAATGCCCAGCGCAGTGCGCCGCCGTAGCCGTGGGTCGTCATTGCGATCAATCCAATGCCAGGCTCTTGTTCTGCACGCGCAACAATCGCGGCAGCGGCATCGTCTGCCGGTTGCACATCGAATACGACCTGCAGTCCCATCGAGCGCAGACGGTCTGCCACGCTCAACAGGTAGACGTTGGCGCGCGTCAGCACTTCTTCCGTCCATTCCCGACGTAACTCCGCCGGAATGGTCGTCTTCCAGAAAAGAGACTGGCTGATCTCGCCGGGCGTAACGATGCGCAGCAACAGGAGCGAAGCGCCGGTTGCGTGCGCCAGCGATGCGGCGTAGGGAAGTACAGCCTCGGCGGTGACGGAACCATCGAGCGGTATAAGGATCTGGCGCGTCATTGCGATATCCTTTCTCGTTGCAGATACAGAAAAATATCCTCCATACCGGGCGACACCGGGCGAATCGTGTGCAGCGCAACATTTGCGGCTGCAAAGGTCTGGCATAGTGTGGCGTCGTCGAACCAGGCTTCAGCGATGACATGAAGACGATCGCCGAAGACGTGAACATCGCGCACACCGGGAAGCGCCTGGAGCGCCGCTTCTGCCGTATGCCGCGGCTCGGCGCGAATCTCCAGCACGACGCCGGGCACGAGACGCTGCAGTTCGCGTGGCGTCCCGTGTGCCAGTATGTCGCCGGCGCGCATAAAACTGACCTCGTAGCAGCGCTCCGCTTCATCCATGTAGGGTGTCGTCAGCAACACAGTCATGCCGCGGTCGTGAACCGCTTCGTGCAGCAGATCCCAGAATTCACGCCGCGATACTGGATCGACGCCGGTGGTTGGTTCGTCGAGCAGCAGTACCTGTGGATGATGGATGAGCGCGCACGCCAGCGCCAGTTTCTGCCGCATCCCGCCGGAGAGTTCGTCGGCGCGTCGGTTGCGAAACGGTTCCAGGCGGCTGAATCTGAGCAATCTGGTCAGCAGCGCGGTGCGCATCGTCTGTGGTACGCTGTAGGCGTCGGCATAGAAGCGCAGATTCTCGAGCACGGTCAGGTCGTCGTACAGGCTGAAGCGTTGCGGCATGTAGCCGATGCGCTGGCGCACACCTTCCGGGTTGCGCACCACATCGATCCCGGCGACGATGGCGCGACCGCTGTCGGGGCGCAGCGCACCGCAGAGCAGGCGCAGCGTCGTCGTCTTGCCGGCGCCGTCCGGTCCGATCAAACCGTGGATTCGCCCGGCCGTCACTGTCAGGTTCAGGCGGTTGACGGCGCGCACTGCTCCAAAAGAGCGGCTCAGGTCGATCGTTTCGATTGCTGGCGTTTCACTCATGGTATGGCGACAATCTCGGCGACGAACGCCTGCAGCGCTGTAGTATACGCTTCCGGCTGATCGAGGTTCGCCAGGTGCGCGGCGCCATCGATCAGGTGCAGCCGACCATGACGCAGGGCGTGCAGGTACAACTGTTCGTGGCGACGGAAGAAGCGATCCTGTGCGCCGTTGAGAAGCAATACCGGGCAATCGCAGGCCTGTAACGCCGGCAGCGGATCGAAATTGAGCATTTCTGCTGAAATCTCGGCATAAAAACGGTAGAAGAACCCACGCGCAATGATGGCATCCGCCAGCGCTGCCGGATAGTTTTTGCGCAGGGCGCGCTCCTCGGCGCGCGCCAGCAGCGGCGAAAACGTGCGCGTCACAAAGCGAGCAACGGCAACATACGGCGCACCCAGGAAGCGACCGGTCCATCGACGAAATGAGAATGCGCAGCCTGACAGTACCAGCGCCGAGGTGCGTTGTGGATGGCGCGCTCCAAATGCCAGCGCCACATACCCTCCCAGCGACAGACCGCAGACAATAGCGCGACCGCTGGCGACGGCATCGATCACTGCAGCAATGCGGGTGATTGCTGCGTCGAATGAAAACGGCACATCAGCCAGCGCGCCGTGCCCTGGCAGATCGGGCGCAATGACGCGAAACGACGTACTGAGGGCATCGATCTGCGGTTGCCACATGGCGCGTGTCAGACGCGCACCGTGGATGAGCACAATGACAGGTGCGTGCTCAGGACTGGCGATTGTGCAAAAGCGCAGCTGGACATCTGTTCCTCCCATTTCGTGGCGCGCATCTTTCATCGTTCTTCCTTTCATATCGACAGTCCGATGTGCCGGTCTCACGTCTTACTGCATGGGTTTTATTTTATTCGATAATTGTCGCATCCGCCGGCATGCCGGGTTTGAGCGCGTGATCTGCATTGGGCAATGCGATCCGTACAGCGAAGACCGTCGTTGCACGTTCATCGCGGGTTTGCACATTACGCGGCGTGAACTCGGCGCTCTGGGCGATGAATGTGACCGTACCACGAAAGATGCGACCAGGAAAGCTATCGACTTTAACCTCCGCCGTCTGCCCAAGGCGCACGCGCCCGATGTCAGATTCGCTGATGTAGACCGTCAGGCGCACCATGTCGAGTGAGCCAATCGTCATCAGCGGCATGCCAGGGGTCGCCTGTTCTCCTTCGTGGATCGGGCGGCTCAGGATGATGCCGGAACGCGGCGCGCGCAGGGTTGCCTTCTCGATCATCACTTCCATCTGGCGTTGTGCGGCGCGCGCCTGCGCCAGGTGCGCCTCTGCCGCCTGAATCTGCTCGGGGCGGGCGCCGTTCCGCGCCATTTCCAGGCGCGCGCGCGCCTGCGCCAGTTGCGCTTCTGCAATCGTCTGCTGTGTGCGCGCAGCATCGACCGCTGCACGCAATTGTTGGGGATCGGCGCGCATCGCTTCAACCGCGTCAAGGAAGCGCTGGGCATTGGAAAGGGCGGTTTCGGCAGCAGCGATCTCCTGACGTGTTGGACCGGTTTCGGCCTTTGCCAGGGTCGTCTGTGCGATGCTGACCTGGAGTTCCGCCTGACGCACACCAACCGCTTCCGCCTGGCGCGCCTGCTCTGCCTGCACCAGCGCCTGATCGAGCGCCGTCTCCGCCTGGTGCAGCGCTGCTTCTGCCTGAACGAACTGCGCGTAGTAGTTCTCGCGTGTTCCATCGCTGACCGTATTGGGCAGGCGCTGGATGCCGGCCGGCGTGGTCACCAGCAGGAATGGCATGAGCGCATCCTGCCCGGTATCGCGCACATACTCCCAGTTACTTTTTGCCTGAGCATAGCGCGCCTGCGCCTGTGTGAGCGCCGCCGCCGCCTGTTCCACCTGCGCTTCCGCCAGCGTTTTGGCGGCGGAGAGTTTATCACGTGCGGCCTGCAGATTCTCCTCTGCCAGGGCGAGTGATGCGCGTGCAGCATCGATATCTTCCTGGCGCACACCGGCGCGCAGTTTTTCCAGGGTTCGCAACGCTGCATCGCGATTGGCGCGCGCCTGTGCCAGCTGCAGTTCCAGTTCCTGCGGATTGTTCAGGATGTCGAGGGCATGCTCATACCCCTGGGCAGCGCCTGCCGCCGCCGCCTCCGCCTGTTTCACCTGCGCCTCGGCGATGGCGATCTCCTCACTGCGCGTTCCGGCGCGGATCTGCGCCAGGTTCGCTTCAGCTGCTGCAACAGTTGCTCTGGTCTGTTCCAGCTGCGCTTCCAGCAGCGCGGTATCGATCTGCGCCAGTTCCTGCCCGGCGCGCACCTCCGAACCCTCATCGGCAAAGAGACGATGTATACGTCCGGCAATCTCTGCCGTCACCAACACCTCTTCGGCTTCGATGGTTCCCGAGCCGGTGAGAGCGCCATTCCGCGCCTGCGCTGACTGCTGTAACCACCAGTACCCGCCGCCGATCAACGCTGCCAGTAGAAGCAGCGGAATGACTATGCGTACACGTGGGTGCATGATCATCTCCCGTTTTCATCAGTCAAGCCGTTTGCGGAAACGCATCGTCGCTGCCACGATCAGGATTGCGCCGAACAACGCCAGCGCACCGATCTGCGGCAGCAGGACTGCAGCATCGACCCCCTTGATAACAATGCCGCGCACCACAATCAGGTAATAGGTCAGTGGAATCACGCCACTGATGAATTGCAACGCCGCCGGCATCGCGGCCACCGGATAGATGAAACCGGAAAGAAAGACTGACGGCAGCAGGGTCAGAAAGGTGAGCAGAAATGCTTCCTGCTGCGTGTTTGCCACGGTCGAAATCAACAACCCGATCGAGAGCGTCGAGAGGAGAAACAGACAGGAGATTGTCAGCAGCAACCCGACGTCGCCCTTGATCGGCACGCCGAACCAGAAGGTTCCGAGCAACAGCACTTCGAGCATGATCAGCAACGCGACCAGCGCGTAAGGCAGAATCTTCCCCACGATCAGTTCGAAGGGTCTGATCGGCGTCATGATCAGCTGCTCGATCGTTCCGCGTTCACGCTCCCGTACAATCGCCGATGCCGTCAGCAGCGTCGCCTGCAACTGCAGCACCAGCCCGATCAGACCAGGGATCATGAACACAGCGCTTGCCATATCCGGGTTGTACCAGACGCGGGTGCGCACCTCGAGCGGCGGCGCGGTTACAACGCGCCGCTCGGTTTGAATGCCGATCGACATCGCCTGCCCGATCAGACGCGCCGCCGACAGCGACGAGCTCGCAATCGACGGATCCGAGCCGTCGAGCACGAAAATCACCTGTGCGCCCTGGCGTCGCAGCAGATCGACCGCATAGCCGGGTGGAATGATCAGACCGGCGCGCGCCTGACCGCTATCGATCAACCGGGCAAGTTCCTGGTCGCTTGCGGCGTGCTGAACCACCACAAACTGTCCGGAGGAGACAAACGCATCGATCAAGGCGCGACTGGCAGAGGTGCGATCCTGGTCGATCACTGCCAGCGGTACATTGCGCACATCGGTAGTCGCTGCGTAGCCGAGCAGAATCAACTGCATCAATGGTGCGATGAACATCACCGCCAGCGTGCGCGGGTCGCGCCGGATATGAATGAACTCTTTACGCATGACGGACCAGAGACGGCTCACCATCATCCCTCTCCTGGTTCACAGCTCAAGCCGTGAAGAAAGATATCAACCGCCATTGCAACGACCTGGTCATTAGTGATCTCGAGTGCTTCAGGCTGGCGCCAGACCTCGCGGGCTATGATGTGGACCACGATACTGCCGAGAAATGCGCGCACTGCGATCGCGGTATCGTGTGGACGAAGAAACCCGCGATCGATCTGATATTGAAGGTAGGCGCGGAGTACGCCAAAGACGCGATCCACGATGTGTTGCCGAATCATGGCGGCGACCTCAGGAAAGTGCAGCGCTTCCGCCAGAATGATGCGAAACACCGCAACACTTTCTGGCGCGCTCATGATCTTCAGGTAGGAATGCCCGATGAGGGTCAACCCCTGATGAGGCGGGAGTTCCATCAACTGCTGTGGATGATCGGCGAGCGTCAGGATCGAGGCGCGCTCGCGCAGCATTGAGAGAAAAAGGTCCTGTTTGTCCTTGAAGTAGTGGTAGATCAGACCAGGCGAAATGCCGCCCGCCGCCTCGGCAATGTCGCGATTGGTCGCTTTCTGAAACCCTTTGGTACTGAACACCCGCAACGCTGCATCCATAATCTGGCGCCGTCGATCTGGCATGTCGGTGTCGTCTGCTGCTCCCATCACCATCTCCATTGATTGATCAGACAGTCAATAGTAATATACCAGAAATTGATTGACCGATCAGTAAAGATTCGACAACAATGATACAGATCACTGTCATCCGTGCCGCAGGCGGCAGCATCGGCGTGTGCAAATGAGCGTGTTCCCGGGTGTGAGTGTCCGGTATCGGCGGCGCAGGCTGCGGATGGTCACATGCAGGCGGTTGACCATCCACACGGCGGTTGCATGCGTAAAACACGATATGGAGCAAGATAGCGAATGCATTGATGCCCGCGCAAGGGTTTGGAACGCTCACTGCTGGAATGAACGACGCTATCGATCTCAGGCAATGAAACATGCTGTAGTGTCAAGGCAAAGTTTGTCATTGGAAAGGGAAAGAGTACCCTGTCGATGCGCCAGTGAAACGTGATATACTGTAGAGTGTAAGGACTGCGGGTCCGGAGTGGGCGGAACGCTTCGGACCTCGCGCTATTTCTGGGCGATGCTCATGCTTACTGCAGTTCTCTCAGGGTTTGGCGGCGCCGTAGTTGTTCCATGGTTGCACCGGGTCATGCCGCGCTATGCCGGATGGATCGCGGCGCTGCTTCCGTTCGCATTGATGATCTACTTCATCAGCCTTATCCCGGCAGTTGCCGGCGGCGAGGCGCTGCGTTTCAGTTATTCATGGGTTCCGAGTCTGGGAGTCGATCTGTCGTTTCGCATCGATGGATTAAGCCTGCTCTTCGCTTTGTTGATCACCGGCATCGGTACGCTGGTGCTGATCTATGCCGGCGGGTACCTGGCGAATGATCCAATGCTTGGGCGGATGTTGACGCTGCTGTTGATCTTCATGGCAGCGATGCTTGGCATTGTGACATCTGACAATCTGATCAGCCTGTTTGTATTCTGGGAACTGACCACGATCAGTTCCTATCTGCTGATCGGCTACAAGCACGAATATGAAAAAGCGCGCAAAGCAGCGTTGCAAAGCCTGCTGGTCACCGGCATCGGTGGGCTGGCGTTGCTGGCTGGGATCGTGTTGCTTGGGCTGGCCGCCGGGACGCTGGAGATCAGCGAGATGTTGACCCAGGGCGATGTGGTGCGTGCGCATCCGCTGTACAGTGGCATCCTGGCGCTGGTCTTGTTCGGCGCGTTCACCAAATCGGCGCAGTTCCCGTTTCACTTCTGGCTTCCTGGCGCTATGGAGGCGCCAACGCCGGTGAGTTCGTACCTGCACTCGGCAACCATGGTCAAGGCTGGTGTTTTCTTGCTGGCGCGGCTCAACCCGGTACTCGGCGGCACCGAAGCGTGGCAACTGTTGCTCACCGGCTTTGGCAGCGCCACAATGATCGCTGGCGCGTTCCTGGCAGTGCAGCAAACCGATCTGAAGCGGATTCTGGCCTATACCACGGTGTCGGCGCTGGGCACGCTGGTGACCTTGATTGGTATCGGCACTGATGATGCGCTCAAGGCTGCGATGGTGTTCACCCTGAGCCATGCGCTGTACAAAGGGGCGCTGTTTCAGGTCGCTGGATCGATCGATCACGAGACCGGCACACGTGATATTGCCAGGCTCGGCGGGTTGCGCGCCGCCATGCCAATCACTGCTGCAGCTGGCATGCTGGCCGCTATCTCAATGGCTGGCCTGCCGCCCATGTTTGGGTTCATTGCCAAGGAAGTTCAGTACAAAGCCAATCTTGAAGAGCCGATCCTGATCAGTGTCGCGCTGTTGACGAACATCCTGACGGTTGTGGCTGCAGGGCTGGCTTCGGTGCGCGTGTTTTTTGGACAACCGGTTCCTACGCCGAAGCAGGCGCACGAACCACCGCTGAGTATGCGGCTCGGTCCGGTCGCGCTGGCGCTCGGCGGCCTGGGGATTGGGGTCTTCTCGATTCAAATCGGGAATGCGTTGATCGGTCCGGCGACCGGCTCGGTGATCGGAAAAACGAAGGAAATCGAGCTGCTGCTGTGGGCCGGTATCGAAGGGGCAGCCGGACAGGCGCTGGCATTGAGCGTCATAACGCTGATCGTCGGGATCGGACTGTACCGCGCAAGCCGTGTCTTCGGACGCCTCGCTGCCGCCACGGCGCCACTGGCGCCATGGGGTGCTGAGGGATGGTATCAGCGTTTGCTCAGTGGTATGCTCACGCTGGCAACCTGGCAGACCCGCATGCTGCAAAATGGCTATCTTCGGTTCTATATCGGGTTGATTATTGCCACAACGCTCATACTGACAGCCCTGACGCTGGTTGTGGGTCAGGTGGCATTCTCGATCCCGGCAGACTGGGCTGATGTGCGTATCTATGAATTGATCGTGGCGCTGATCATTCTTGCGGCGACTCTGTTTGTCATTCGCACCCAATCGCGTCTGGCGGCGGTCGTTGGACTGGGATTTGTTGGTTACGGCATTGCACTGACGTTTCTGCTCTTCAGTGGACCTGACCTGGCGATTACACAGTTTGCCGTTGAGACGCTGTTTGCCATTCTGTTTGTGCTGGTCATCTACCGCCTGCCACGGTTTAACAATTTGTCGAATGCCGGTTCGCGGCTGCGCTCTGCAGTACTTGCAATTGCTGGCGGTGCATTGATGACGATTCTGACCCTGGCGGCGCTGGAAACGCCGACCGAGTCGCGGGTTAGCGAATTTCTGGCGGAAAATAGTGTTCCGCAAGGATTCGGGCGGAATGTGGTGAATGTGATTCTGGTCGATTTCCGTGCGCTCGATACCATGGGGGAACTCGTGGTGCTGGGTCTGGCGGCCATCGGGATTTTTGCATTACTCAAGCTGCGGCTTGGGACTGAGTCTGAGCCGCAGGACGATACGATCGACCGGCGCGATAGTCTCATCGATGCTGGTAACGGCGCACAGGTTGAGCGTGTCGAAACGACTGGTGTTCAACGGGTGAACTGATGCCATCACTGATTCTGGCAACTGCAACTCGCTTGCTGGTGCCACTTATGCTGATTTTTTCTGTCTTCCTGCTTATTCGCGGTCATAATGAACCGGGGGGCGGGTTTGTCGGCGGGCTGGTTGCAGGAGCGGCATTCACGCTGTATGCAACAGTGTATGGTGTATCGCAGGCGCAGAATGCCCTGCGATTCGACCCGAAGCTCCTGATAGGTGCGGGACTGCTGGTCGCAGTGGTGAGTGCAGTATTCTCGCTTGCGCTAGGGTTGCCGTTGATGACCGGCCTCTGGTACGAGCAACCGGTGCCGATCATCGGCAAACTCGGCACGCCGTTGCTGTTTGATGTCGGGGTCTATTTTGTAGTCATCGGTATCACGGCGACGATCATATTTGCTCTCTTTGAGGCGGAAGGAGAGTAGTGGCATGGAATTCATCTGGGCAATCGTTATTGGAGCGCTGTATGCCGCTGGTCTCTATATGATGATGCGTCGCAGCATTGTAAAGATCATCATTGGACTATCGTTGTTGGGGTATGCCGCTAATCTCCTGATCTTCATCGTCTCGCACCTGACGCGCGGTAATCCACCGCTTGTGCCGCCTGGCGCCAGTGCTCCAACTCCGCCGTATGCCGATCCTCTGCCGCAGGCGCTGGTTCTCACAGCGATTGTGATCGGGTTTGGCGTTCAGGCATTCGCGATTGTGCTCTTTCGCCGCGCTTATCGCAGCTGTGGCGCAGACGATATTGACGAATTGAGAACGACGGAACAATAGGGTTTCTGTTTGAGTCTTTGTGAGCGTGTGTGATGGGAGTTCTCTTGATTTTGCCGGTGATCATTCCATTCGTAACCGGCATTGTGATGCTCTTACTCTGGGGACGTCGCGATCTGCACCGCATCGTGAATGTTGCCGGCGCCGCGTCGCTGTTAGTGGCGGGAGTCGCGCTTCTGAACCACGTCTCGCGCTATGGGATCCAGGCAACGCAACTGGGGAACTGGCCTGCTCCCTTTGGTATCTCGTTTGTTGCTGATTTATTCAGTGCGATCATGGTGGTCATTACGGGAGTAACTGCGCTCGCGATCTCGGTCTATTCGCTGGGCAGCATGGACGAAGCACGTGAGCGATTTGGCTACTACCCGCTGCTCCACATTATGTTCATGGGTGTCTGTGGCGCATTTCTCACCGGCGACATCTTCAACCTGTTCGTCTGGTTCGAGGTATTGCTGATGTCATCGTTCGTCCTGATGGCGTTGGGCGGTGAGCGGGCGCAACTTGAAGGTTCGATCAAATATGTGACACTGAACCTGATCTCATCAGCTCTCTTTCTGAGTGCGGTCGGCATTACGTATGGCGCAGCAGGTACACTCAATATGGCCGACCTGTCACAACAACTGGTATTGCTCAATCAGCCCGGTCTGGTGACGACTCTGGCAATGTTGTTCCTGGTGGCGTTTGGCATTAAAGCGGCCATGTTCCCGGTCTTTTCATGGCTGCCTGCATCGTATCATACACCGCCAATCGCTGTTTCAGCCATCTTCTCCGGGTTGTTGACCAAAGTCGGCGTCTATGCGTTGATCCGGGTATTTTCTCTGCTCTTTACCCAGAACATTGCGCTGACCCACACGATTATCCTGGTAATCGGGGCATTGACAATGGTGACCGGTGTTCTTGGCGCAGTGGCGCAAAATGAGTTCCGTCGCATCCTGTCGGTTCACATTGTCAGCCAGATCGGTTATATGCTCATGGGGCTGGGATTGTTTACAACGCTGGCGCTGGCAGGGACCATCTACTACATCATCCATAACATTCTGGCGAAGATGAACCTGTTCCTGATCAGCGGCATTGTTTATCGGTTACGCGGTTCATACGAATTGAAGGATCTGGGTGGCGTCTATAAGTCCCATCCGTGGCTGGCGATCCTGTTTCTGATTTCGGCATTTTCGCTGGCAGGATTTCCGCCGCTCTCCGGCTTTTGGGGCAAACTGATTCTGGTTCAGGCCGGGTTGCAGGTCGAGCAGTACATTGTTGTTGCGGTATCGCTCGGCGTGGGGTTGCTGACCGCCTTTTCGATGACAAAGATCTGGGCTGAAGCGTTCTGGAAGAAAGCGCCTGAGACATCGCAACCCGCATCGCGACCTCTGGGTCTGGGATGGATGGTTGCACCGGCCGTCGGTATGGCGCTGACGACGATCGTTCTGGGTGTTGCAATTGAGCCATTCTACAATGTGATGGAGCGTGCCGCTGAACAATTGCTCAACCCGGCAGAGTATATTGCGGCGGTGCAGAGCGCATCTCTCGCAGTACGATGAGGCGCAGAGCATGTTGTTGCTGAACATTTTGCTGGCAATTGCCTGGAGTGCGCTGACCGGCGTCTTTACTCCGATCAATCTGGTATTTGGGTTTGCGCTCGGGTATGGTGTGCTCTGGTTCCTCCGCCGGCAGTTGCGCGGCGAGCGCTACTTCATCAAAGCGCCGCAGGTTGTCCGTTTTGTTGTATATGTGTTGTGGGAGATCATTCTGGCGAACATTAATGTGGCTCGTGTGGTGCTGCTCACGCCAAAACAGCAGATCAAACCCGGCATCGTCGCCATTCCGCTCGATATTCGTTCCGACGCGGAAATTACGATGCTTGCCAATCTGATTACATTGACCCCGGGCACCCTGAGTCTCGATGTGGCTGATGATCGCAGTTGTCTGTATGTGCACGCCATTGATATTGGCGATCCAGAACGGTTCCGGCGCGGGATCAAGGAAGGGTTTGAGCGGTTAGTCTACGAGGTTTTCAACTGATGATGCAGATGATTGCACTCTGGGTGATTCTTCCGTTGCTCAGCATCGCGATTGCGCTGCCGGTGATTCGCCTGGTGCGCGGACCGAGTCTGCCGGATCGCGTGGTGGCGCTGGATTTAATGGGAACCACTGCTATCGCAATCTTTGCGACCTACGCGCTCATTAATAACCAGCCTGCTTTTCTCGATGCGGCGCTGGTCGTCGGGTTGATCGGTTTTATTGGTACGATCGCCTTTGCGTATTATACGGAGCGACGACTATGATTGGTCTGTTTCAAGAGGTTATCAGCATTGGATTGCTGATCATCGGAACGCTCTTGCTTCTGCTGGCAGGCATCGGCATTCTCCGTCTGCCGGATATTTTTCTGCGTATGTCCGCGGCTTCCAAAGCGTCGTCGCTTGGCGCCGGATGTATTCTGCTGGCGGTTGCCGTGTCGGCGGCCGACATTGCAATCACGGTGCGTGCAGTTGCAGGTGTGCTGTTCCTGTTTCTCACCGCACCCGTCGCATCGCATATGATCGGGCGTGCAGCATACATGATTGGTGTCCCGCTCTGGAAAGGAATGGTCGTCGATGAACTTAAGGGGCACTACGATACGCGACGCCATACGCTAAGGGGCATTGACGGGGCGGCATCATCACGCCAGCCGCGCAGCACCGGTCCACTGGGAGATGCGCCTGATGCAGGCAGGTGATACGGAGAAAGGAAGAAATACCCGGTGACGACGGGGCGCCATGCCCTTCCTTCCTGCTGCATACACCGGTATGCTACAGAAAAAAGGAGGAATACAGGTATGGCACAATCGGCGCCGAAAACACGGTCTGCATTGCACTTCTCCATACGACCGCTTCCCCTGGTCGTTGTGCAGATACTTGCATTGCTGATCACATTGATCTCTCTGGTCGGGCTGGTGCTGCTGCTCAACACATTTGTCTTCAATGCGTGATGCCGGCGCCTGCGTTACCCGATCAGCACCTGCTCCTCAGGGTACGCTACCAGTTGCGGGCGCTGGTGCGCCAGCGCCACAACCAGCGTCAGCGCTCCGAGTCGTCCCCAAAACATCATCACACAGATCACGAGTTGACCGAATATATTCAATTCGCCGGTGAGCGAAAGCGAGAGACCGCACGTCGCAAACGCCGACACAACCTCAAATAGCGCATCGTCGAGCGACGTCTCGTGTGTCACCAGAATAAGCCAGGTTGCTGTCAGCGCCACCATGAGCGAAATGGTCAGGATTGCTGCCGCTTTCCGCACCGTCTGTGGCGCCAGTGTGCGTCCGCCGACCTGCGGCGATGGCAGACCACGCGCATACGCGCCAACTGCCAGCATCAGGACGGCGAACGTTCCGGTTGTAATGCCCCCGCCCATCGATGCCGGTGCACACCCGATAAACATCAGCACAATCGTTAACAATCGGCCGGCTGGCGACAGATCATCGAGCGGCTGAAATGCGCTGAACCCGGCAGTGCGCGTCGAAATCGACTGAAAAAGCGCCAGTGCAAACTGACGGTCGAGCGGTTCGTTTGCCAGCGGATGACCGGGTTGTTGCTCGGTCAGGAATAACCCGCCTGCCCCGATCAAGACCAGGGTGATGACAACGGTCAGCGTGATGCGCGTATGCAGCGAAAAGCGTATCCGCCAGAAGGTCAGCAGTTCTGCCAGCACCGGGATGCCCAGACCGCCAAGGAAGATCAGCGTCCCCAGGATCGCCAGCGTCACGCTATCGTTGGGGATGCCATACGGATGGTGCGGCAGCCCGTTGAACAGATCGAAACCGGCGTTGCAAAAGGCGGACACCGAATGAAAGATCGCATAGAACAGGGCGCGTTCCGGTCCCAGCATGTCGCGCCAGTGGATCCAGAGCAATGCGGCGCCGATCGACTCGATCAACAGCACCGTCAGCAGGACACGTTGTACCAGTTGCACAATTGCGCCAGGAACCAGCAGCCCCATCGAGTCGGTCAACGCCAGGCGATCAGTGAGGGTGATTCGTCTTCCGAGCAATTGAAAGACGATGACCGCCATCACCATGAACCCGACGCCGCCGATCTGGATCAATAGCAGCAGGACAATCTGACCGGCAAGGCTAAGGTCAGAGACTGGGGTGATGATCGAAAGACCGGTCACACTCAGTGCCGAGACTGCCGTGAACAGCGCTTCATTCCATTGGAGGGGTCGTTCTGCGCCTATCCCCGGCAACATGAGAACCAGCGTGCCTGTAGCAACCAGGATCGCCAGTCCGATCACCAGGCGCAGCGCAGCCGGCATGGGGCGTCGTCGAGGGAAAGAGTGCGCCGATGAGCGCGGCAGGAGTCTCATTTCAATTCGGCAATCCGTGCAACGCTCTGATTCTCGCCGATCACCGCCAGCAGGTCACCCTGCGCAAACGTAAAATCCGGCGCCGGGAAAACCGTCAGATGCTCGCCGCGTTTGACCGCCAGCACCGTCACGCCATATCGGCGACGCAAATCGCATTCGCGCAATGTGTGACCGACGAACGATGGCGGAACGCGCAATTCGGTGATGCTGTGTTCCACTCCCAGCGCAATCTGATCGACCATGCCGGGAGCGGCGAGTTCTTGCGCCAGACGGCATCCGGCTTCGTGTTCCGGCAGAATGACGCGATCAGCGCCGACCCGCAGCAGGATCGTCCGCTGGCGATCGGTGGTTGCTTTGCAGATAACGTGTGGCACCCCAAGCGATTTGACGGCTACCGTGGTCAGCAGGTTCGCCTCGAAGTTCGAGCCGATGGCGATGACGACGGTATCGAACGACGGGATATCGACGGCGCGCAGCGCGTGCTCATCAGTCGAGTCGAGGGCCACGGTTTGGGTCAAACGATCGGCAAGCGACTGGACGATAGCCCGGTCACGGTCGATGCCCAGAACACTGAAGCCGCGTTCGGCAAGCGTCAGCGCCAGGCTGCTGCCGAATCGCCCGAGACCAATCACTGCAAACTCTGGTTTTCCATTGAGCCGGGGCACCGTATGACCCTTTGATGTGAACTTCTCCGAGCAACGCTGTCGTCGCTCGCTCTCAGATCGCCAGGCACGTTACCGTGCGCTTGATTCCTGGAATGCCATGCAGCTCGTTCATCACCAGACGACCGATGTCGCGCTGGTCGGGCACTTCAATCGTTACGATGACGTCGTATGGGCCGGTCACCGGATCGGCAAGAGTGATGCCTTTGATCGCGCGCAACGTGGCAAGGACTGAGCTGACATGTCCGGCTTCGACTTCGATCAGCACATAGGCTCTGGCAAGCATGACGCACCTCCGTCCTTGTTTCTATCTGGACGCAACCCGTCCTCGTGGAGAAGATGCGCCTGGTAAGCATAACTGGTCTGCAATGATGGCGCGGCGTTTGTCGGATGCATCGTCGACTCTCCAGTGAGTGCGGGGTCGACCGCCATGTATTATAGCACACGGCTGTCTCAGCGATGGCTTTCATGTACGTGTTCAGATGCATGGCGGTGTTGCGTCGGCGGGGCAACGTCTCATGGCGCCTGCGAAAGCCATACCGCCGCCGACTCTCGATCCTGGGAGATTCCCCCGAACCCCCCGCCGTGAACAGTAGTCCATTCGCCATTCCAGGCGGGGAATGTCAGCGCACCCCTCTACCATTGTAGAGTGTAGATTGCTGTGATGGTATTGCAATGCGCTCTGATGCGCGTGCGCACGCGGCTTGTTCAATTCCCGCTGGTATCGATCCTTCGCCTGTCCGCCAGTGTAGACCGGGCTTCATCGGTTCTCTGTATGGCAAGTCTCCATAACGCAACGCTTCCACAGTAGTTGACGCAATGGCGCGCTGTGCGGTATCATACGACTGCACCTGTCTCAGGTATGCAGGGTGAGGCTTAGGATACTGCGAGAGGAGTTTCGGTCATGCGCAACGTTGTGGGCGCGCTAGCATTTCTTATCGGCCTGGGTATTGGTATGATCGGCGGAGCGGCGCTGCTGGCATACGCCTATCAGGCTGCCGGTCTCTACCCGCCCGATGATGCCACCATCAAGTTTATCGCGCGTGAGCGCGGTTGGCTGCGCGACGACGTGTAGCGTCGCGGACTAAGGGAAACGCTGCTGCCGGGTGTGGGTCGCCCGGCAGCGCAGCAGTCGGATGTGTGTTCGACGGTGCTGGTTCGTTTGATTGGAGTGAGTAGACGTATTAGTGGGGTCTGGTGCACCGCCTGACGCCATGCAAAGGAGCATGAAACATGAACAACAATCTGGATCGACCCTGGTTTGCGAGCTATGAGCCGAATGTGCCTCGTTCCGTCGAAATCCCCAATGTTACGCTGAACCACTTTCTGGCAGAGAGTACGAGGAAGTATCCGTATAACACAGCAACCAATTTTGTGTTGAGCTATCTGGCGCGTGGTCTGTACACCGTTGGCGGCAAGATGACCTACCAGAAACTCAGCGAGATGGTTGATCGTTTCGCCAATGCGCTCTATCAACTGGGAGTGCGCAAGGGCGATCGCGTCGCGCTGATGCTGCCCAATTCGCCGCACTATGTCATTGCGTTTTTTGCTGCGATGCGCATTGGTGCGATTGTCGTCAACAACAATCCAACGTACACCGCGCGTGAATTGAAGCATCAACTGGTCGATAGCGGTTCTGAAACGATTGTGTTGCTGAACCTGTTCTACCCGCGCCTGCAGGAAATTCGCGCCGAAACGCCGCTCAGGCGCGTGATCGTGGCTCATATCTACGATACGCTTGGCCCGCTATCACGCTTCCTGGTCCATGCCAAACAGAGCAAACAGCCGGATTGGGTTGATGTTGCGCACGACTCGAGCGTCTATCTGTTCCAGCATTTGCTCGAACGCTACGGACCCAATCCGCCTGCGGTTGATGTGCAGCCTGAAGATGTTGCGCTGTTCCAGTACACCGGTGGAACGACCGGTCTGCCCAAGGCGGCGATGCTGACCCACCGCAATCTGGTGGCGAATACGGTTCAGGTCGCTTCGTGGCTGACGAAGACCGATTATGGCGCAGAGAAGATGATGTGCGCCATTCCGTTCTTCCACGTCTATGGCATGACCGTGGCAATGATCTATGGTCTCTATCTGGGTGGCGAGTTGACGATTGTTCCCAATCCACGCGAACTCGACCACGTGATGGACGTGATGCAGCGCGAACGCTCGACCCTCTTCCCGGGCGTGCCGGCGATGTACATCCGCATCGTCAACCATCCGCGCATCAATGAATACGATCTGAAGTCGATCAAAGCCTGTATCAGCGGTTCGGCGCCACTGCCCATCGAAGTCCAGGAGAAGTTTGGGCAGATCACCGGCGGGCGCCTGGTCGAAGGCTTTGGCATGACGGAATTGTCGCCGGTCTCGCACTGCAACCCGGTGTTCGGCAAGCGCAAGAAGGGGTCGATCGGTATTCCGCTGCCAGATGTTGATGCCAAGATCATCGATCTGGAAACAGGGGAAGACATTCCGTTCGGTTCGGATAAAGAAGGCGAACTGGTTGTCAAGGGTCCGATGGTGATGAAGGGGTACTGGAATCGCCCTGAGGAGACCGAAGCGACATTCACGCCCGACGGATGGCTGCGTACCGGCGATATTTGCAAGGTCGATGAGGAAGGGTACTTCTACATTGTTGATCGCAAGAAGGATATGATGATCGCATCGGGGTACAAGGTGCTGCCGCGCGATGTCGAGGAAGTGCTCTTCACGCATCCCAAGGTGCTCGAAGCGGTGGTCGTCGGCATTCCGCATCTAACTCGCGGCGATGATACGATCAAGGCGTTCATCGTGCTCAAGCCGGGTGAAACCGCGACGCCGGACGAGATTCGCGAGTTCTGTAAACAGCAGCTTGCGCCGTACAAGGTGCCGCGTGAGGTCGAGTTCCGCAGCGAACTGCCCAAGACGATGGTCGGCAAAATACTGCGGCGCGTGCTGATCGAAGAGGAAAAGGCGAAACTTGCGGGCGCCGGCGCACCGGCGATGGAGACGGCCGGTGCGTCATCTGCCAGTTCGTAACGTTACGCTGTCTCTGCACAGCGTTTGGTGCAACGGAGGCGACAGATGTTCAGGCGATTGTTTGTGCGTTGAGGAACGCGCTTTGCCTGGCATCTGTCGCCTGTTCCTGCTATGTCGATCTCATATGCCGAACTTGCGTCGCTGATATGCCCGGTCTGTCGCGCGCCATTCGAGGCGGAAATCTGGACGCTTCTCGATGCGCGGGAACGCCCCGATCTGGCTGATATGCTGCTGTCGGGCGAACTGAATGTGGTGACCTGCCCGCAGTGTGGCCATCAGGCGGACGCAGGCAGTCCGCTGCTTGTCCACGATCCGGATGGACGGCGCGTGTACTTTGCAGCGCCTGCCGATGCTCCGGAGCATGTGTGGCGCGAACGGGCGCAGGAACTGCTGTATGTTCTGGTCGGCAGCCTCCCCGAAGAGGCGCGTCTTCCCTACCTTGGCGATGTGCAGGTGGAAGTCGAAGCCAGTGGTGTGCGCAAGGCAATGTTGCGTCGCGGCAGACGCTTCACGCCGCGCCCATCGGAGACGCCGGAGCGCTCCCGTGGCGCTCCGACGCCTCCTCCGCCGGTTGAACCATCGGACGCCCCTTCCGCCCCTGATGCAATTGTCACGGCCATCGAGGAACTGATTGCAGCCGATACCGCTGCCGAGGCGGTTGCAGTGGTCGAGCGGCATCCTGTGCTCGCGACGCCGGAAGCCGATGCGGTGATCGAACAACTCATCGGCGCTGCACATGCCCAGGCGGAGCACGATATCGCTCGCGCGTTGATCGAGGCGCGTGTATTGCTCAACGATGTGCGCGCCGGCACAATGCCTGGCGACCAGCCGGATCGTTCCGATACCGTTCTGTCAACCACGTCGTCGAGCCTCGATCCTGGCGCCCTCCATCTCACGGATCAGGCGTATCAGGCGTTTTTGCGCGCCGAAAGTCCGCGTGTGCTGCGTGAAGCCGTCTCCGATTACCCGACGCTGCTCGAACCGTGGGTGGACGATGAACTGGCAGCGCGCGTGGATGCAGCGCTGGATGAAGGCAACGAACATCTGGCGCAGGCGATCGAGCTGCGTCGCGATGCGCTTGCCCGCCTGCGCGCAGATATGACCGGCGACGAAGGGCTGCGTCAGGCGATCAATGCGCTGTTGCGCGCTGGTCATGAGGCTGATGCGCTGGCAGCGGTTGTCGGCGAGTATCCTGCACTGCTGACAGATGCGGCACATACCGCGCTGTTCGAACTGGCTGCCGGCGCCCGTGCTCGCGGCGATCACGCGCTGGCAGAGTATGCGGTCGAGTGCCGCGCTTTACTTCGTCGTGTTCGAGAGGGGCTTCAGGAGGAGTGATTATGATCGACTTTTTTGAATACCACATGCGCACCCGATTGATGTACAAGGTCGGTCTGGCGCGCGAATTTTCCAATGAACTTGTCCAGCTCGGCGTCCAGCGCGTCCTGCTTGTCGCTGATCCCGGCGTCGTCCAGGCTGGACTGCTCGACCGGGTGCGCGAAGGGCTGGAAGGTTCTGTCGAAGTTGCAGGCGCTTTTACCGATGTTCCGCCCGACTCGTCGGTGGCGACGGTTGAGCAGGGCGCCGTCGTCGCGCGCGATGCAGGCGCCGATGTGCTGGTTGCGGTCGGCGGCGGCTCTGCGCTGGATACCGCCAAAGCCATGCGCATTCTCCTGACTGAAGGCGGTACACTCTACGATTACCAGGGCGCCAACCTCCTCACACGTCCGCTCTTCCCGATGGTCGCCATTCCAACCACTGCCGGCACCGGCAGCGAAGTGACACCGGTTGCGGTCATCCGTGATGAGCAATCGGAACAGAAACTCTTCTTCCTCAGCCCATATCTGGGACCGGAACTGGCGATCCTCGACCCGGAGCTGACACGCACCCTGCCGCCGCGTCTGACAGCCGCCACCGGTATGGATGCGCTCAGTCATGCCATCGAGACCTTCGTTGGCGTCGGCGCCAATCCGATCACCGACAGCCTGGCGCTTCAGGCAATCGATATGATCTCGAACCATCTGCGTGCTGCCACGCACAATGGCGATGATCTCGAGGCGCGCGGCTATATGCTGATCGCTGCGGCGATTGCGGGGATTGCGTTCTCAACGACAGGCATCGGTGTCAATACCGGAATCATCCACGCCGCCTCTCATACGGTCGGCGCCGCATACCACGTCCATCATGGTACAGCCAATTCGATCCTCCTGCCGCACGGTATGCGCTTCAACGCATCGGTCGTTCCCAATCGCATGGCGCGGATTGCGCGTGCAATGGGCGTCAACGCGGGCGGGCGTCCTGAAGAGGATGTCATTGCCGACGGAATCGCTGCTGTCGCCAAACTTGCCGCCGATTGCGGCTTGCCCGCGCGCCTGCGCGACGTCGGAGTGCCCGAAGATGCATTGCCCGCTCTCGCAGAGGGAACGTTGATGGATGGCGCGATCATGAGCAATCCGCGCCCGGTCGAATACGAGGATGCACTGGCGATCCTGCGCGCCGCATGGTGAGCGGGTGCTTCGTACTCGAAGCACTTCGACCCGACTCAGTTGCTCTTTTGGCAACAGATTCTTGAGCATCATGACGCACCCTTCTTACAGCATCCCCTTGCGGGGTTGCGTGAGAAGGGTGTACGAGTCTCTGGCGTGGCATTCACTCTATCGGCAAAGCAACCGTACCTACGACACCCTGTAATAGCGTTTTCTTTCATGCGGGAAACTATCCATGAGAGATCATCGTGGAGCGAAGATCGACCTTAGTAGACACGTATTTGCGGGTTCGACTGCTTGGCATGGCGCTGGTCAATGTCAGTCTGGTGCTCCTCCTGATTTGCATGTACTTCGGATTGCTAACGATCGTGCTCTGGATCGGGGTCCGGGACCAGATGACAGTGCATATGCTGGCGTCGGTTGGCATAGCTGTGCTGGTCGTTCCTCTCCGACGACGGTTAGTGATCTTTAGCAACTGGCTTCTGCGCCTGCGCTGGCAGGATAGTGAGGAGATTCTGCGTGAACTCAGCACTGCGCTCAGCCATACGATCGAACCTGATGCCCTGCGCGCCCTCCTGATCGACGACCTGCCACGCCGGTTACGACTGTACCGCGCGACTCTCTGGATGCTCGAGCCGCCAGAAGACCATATGTTCGTTGCGATCGGTCAGGAAGCACATTTGCCAGGAGCGACGATTTTAGTCCAGGGGGCGAGCATCGGTAAAGTGCGTCGCTGTCCCGATTATCTTCGTGTTCCCGCGCATGCCGAGGATGAATGGGCGCGACCATTCGTTGCACAGGGGATTGGACTTCTCGTTCCACTTCGAATCGGCAGCCGTCTGGTGGGAATCTATGGATGCGGATGGTCGATGAGCCGCCGCGGGTATTCACCCCAAACAATCAGCCTGCTCGTGACCCTGGCGCCTGCGATCGCCAGCGCGCTTGAGAATACACGTGCATACACCGAAATTGCACGCCTCAACAGCCAGCTCCGTCGTCTTGATAAACTGAAGGATCAGTTCATCGAGCACGTCGGGCATGAACTGCGCACGCCGGTTACCAGTCTTTCGCTTGCATTGCAACTGCTCACACGCCAGCCCGAGCTGATGCGTGATCTCGGTCTTGTCATGCGCAACAGTATTCTTCAGCTCGAGACCCTGGTCGATCGTGTTCTGTTGCTGGATCACACCTTCGAGAATGCAGTTCCCCATATTCGACGTCCATCGTCATCCATCGAGCTCCTGCCACTGCTCGAAGACATTGCCGAGTCCTTCATGCCCTCTGTGCGCGCAAAAGGTCTGCATTTACACGTCCAGGCCCCAGAAGGACTTGCCGTGTGGGGTGAGGTCACCAATCTGCGCCGTGCGTTGCACGAGGTGATCGATAATGCCATCCGCTATAGCGATCAGGGAACGGTAACGATTACTGCCGATATGCGTGACGGTCTTGCCGTTATCACGGTTGCAGATCAGGGGCCTGGCATTCCGCCGGATGAACGCGATCTGCTGTTCAATGCATTCTATCGTGGTCGTCGCACACGGGCGCTGGCGGAACAACCAGGCGTTGGTCTGGGGTTGAGCCTGGCGCGTCGCGATATCGAGGCGCTCGGCGGGCAGATCTGGCTCGAACGCACTGGTAGCGACGGCTCGGTGATGTGTGTTGCTCTCCCTGCGGTGGAACTGTCGTATGCAGAGGTGGGAAGGGAAACGACCTCATGATTACGTGATTACGTGATTTTCGATTGTTGGTTGCTGTTTTTCGGTTGAGGGTTCGTGATTGTGTGATTTTCGATTGTTGGTTGCTGTTTTTCGGTTGCTGGATGTTATGCTATCGTTGATAATTCTGCAATGGCTATATGCGGTTTTGGCTCTTGTAATGCCGGGCGTGGTTTTCTGCAATCTAAAATCTCAAATCTAAAATCTAAAATCGTATTCGATTGTTGGTTTTCAGGTTTCGGCTGCTGATTTCTGGTTCTCAGCGCGAATCTCACGCTGTGCTGCAATCCAGACCTGACGTGCAGCATCGGCATTGATTGCCAGGATTCCCAGCCCCACAATCAGATCGAGCCAGCCCGACAGAATCACAGCGGTAAGCAGTCCTGCTCCGACGATGGCTACATTTGCCAGGGCGTCATTGCGCGCCGAGAGGAAGGCAGCCTTTGCCAGGCTCCCGTGATGCTGCCGATGGCGGGCAAGCACCAGTGCACAGGTCAGGTTCACGATCAGCGCACCCACGCCTGCCACAGCGAGCAGGATTGGATCGGGGGGAATGGGGTTCTGAAACTTCTCCCAGGCGGTGCGAATCGTCGCCAGGCCGGGGATCAGCAGCACACCGGCCAGCACCATCCCCAAACGTCCGCGCCAGACGGGTGACCAGCTCAACCCAAGAAGGATGAGCAGGTTCAGAAGCATATCTTCGAGGAAGTCGATGCTGTCGGCAAACAGTGCGACCGAACCAATCAAAAGTGCGATGGTAAATTCCACCCCAAAATAGGCGAAGTTCGCCAGCGCGACGAAGCGCACAGCACCACGCAGCGCCGAATCTTTCGGTGGGTGAAGGGATGTCTGTTCGACGCTCACTGGCAATCAACCTCAGCAGGTGTCGCTGAGACAGGGATAAACGTCTTCATGGTGTATCAAATTGAACAAGCCGCGTGCGCACACTCACCAGCGCGCACTGCAATGCCATCGCAGCAATCTACAATCCAAAATCTACAATCTACAATGGTATTACACGGTCACTGGGGTTGCGCTGATATCCTGGCTCAAAATGACGTGCCGCGGCAGGCGCGCGGTGAGGCGATCGATCAGCAGTGTTTCGTCGTAGCACTGCCCGGCATGGAGACAACTCAGCGCCCAGAGGTGTTGCAGATGTAAACGGGTGAACACGCGACCGTCGCCGAGGTCGCGATCGGCAAGCACACGTGGCAGAAGACGATCAATGAGAGCATCCAGTTCAACAGTAGACATCCGCACTATCTCCCTTGAATGAGCGGTTTCAACTTCCTGTCAGATGTCTATCAGGATATGGTCATATTGTAGCACAAACCCCGGAAGAGTCCAGCTGGCGACATGACAGCGTGCTCTCCGAGGAAGAACCCCGTGGGAGCATGGTGGGCCGCGATCCAGGGGCGCCCGCGTGTTCCGGGGGGAGAACTCGGTCGAGACCGTCGGGCTGATGAAGATTAACCAATCCATCCGGTCTATCCTGGCTGGCGCTTAAAAGCGCGCCGGGCGTCGGCCTGCACCGACACTTTTCCCGTTCGGGACGCGACGTTCACCGCTGGTGTACATGCCGAACTTCATGTTGAACGTTCATAAGCCTACCGTACCCACCGTGTATGTACCATCGCCGTCAGGCGGTGGCGTGACAGGCTGAAACCTGTCGTCCCCGTACCACCGCCTGATGGTGTTCCAGAAATTAATCCGCTATCCTAGTCCGACATACTGTAAAAGCTTTGGCGACCCGGTCGCGAAGGACGCAAAGAATCTATCAA
>FWPU01004332.1_pt1 | contig 33240 bp, 27 predicted proteins | sample 2228361 | NCBI WGS metagenome assembly FWPU01 (sample SAMEA103939777, study PRJEB20133) | metagenome
AGGCTTATATAAAAATTTAAATTTATTTAAAAAAGATAAAAAATATGATACAGAGCAGGGTTCAGGAAAATTTTAATTAAATTCTTATATTTTGTGAATTTATTTTGGCTAAATTTCTGATAAATCAATTTGGCTTATTCACCAATTTTTAAGAAATTCTTTATAATAAAAAACTTATGAAAGAACTTATTAAGTATTTCTGGATGTGGAAGTGGAAGATACTCCTTGGGGTTCTAACACTCTTAATTGTAGACCTTTCTCAGCTTTTTGTCCCACTTGTGATAAGAAGTGCAATTGATAGGATTGCAGAAGGAATAATCACTTTGAAATCCCTTTCCTTTCATTTTGTTTTAATAGTTTTTCTTGCCTTTACAACCGCCCTTTTCAGATTTTTCTGGAGATATTTTATAATGGGAAGTGCGAGGGAAATTGAAAAAAGCATAAGGGACAGGCTATACAGGCATCTTCTGACTCTTGACTTATATTTTTATAACAGGAAAAAAGTTGGAGATATAATGGCTCATGCGACAAATGACCTTGAGGCAATAAGGATGGCATGTGGAATGGGTGTTGTTGGCTCTGCAGACTTTTTTATAATGTTTTTCTTTTCCCTTTTTTTTATGCTTAAAATAAGTCCGATTTTAACCTTCTATGTTTTAATTCCATTGCCTGTTCTCTCAATAATAATGTTTTTCTTTGGAAGATATATACACAGATTCTTCAGAAAGGTTCAAGAAGGATTTTCATATCTATCAGAACTTGCCCAGGAGGCTTTTTCAGGAATTAAAGTAATAAAGGCATTTGTAAGAGAAAAAAATGAAGAAAATATATTTTATAAAGGTAATGTAATATTCTTTAAAAGAAATATGAGTCTTATATATCTATGGGGAGCATTTATACCTATAATTACCTTTGTATCGGGAATATCAATTGTTATACTTCTTTATTTTGGAGGTAAAAGGGTAATACTGAATCAGCTTTCTCTCGGAAGTTTTGTCGCCTTTGCGTCCTACATAGGTTTTATGGTATGGCCAATGATGGCAGTCGGATGGGTTGTTAATATTTTTCAGAGGGGTTCTGCGTCAATGGACAGAATAGCTGATTTGTTGAAGGAAAGACCCGTAATCAGAAATATTGTAAATTGCATAAATGTTAAAAATTTTAAGGGCAAGATACAGGTCAAAAATCTTGATTTTTATTACCCTGATACAGAAAAGCCTGCCTTGAAAAATATATCTTTTGAAATAAATCCAGGTGAAAAAATAGGTATTCTTGGTAAGACAGGAAGTGGAAAAACAACTCTTATAAACCTGTTTCTAAGACTTCTTGAGCCACCCAAAGGAACTGTTTTTATAGATGGAAAAGATATAAAAAATTATTGCCTTTATGATTTAAGAAGGGAAATATTCTTATTGCCTCAGGAAGCAGTAATATTTTCAGGAACCATAAAGGAAAATATAACCTTCGCATATCCTGATGCAAGTTATGAAGATATTGTTAAAGCTTCAAAATTTGCAGAAATTTATGATGAAATAATTGAGTTTCCTGATAAATTTGATACACTGGTGGGCGAAAGGGGCGTTACTCTTTCAGGGGGGCAGAAACAGAGGATTGCCTTAGCAAGAGCATTTTTCTTAAGCCCTTCAATATTTATACTGGATGATGCTCTTTCCGCGGTTGATAGTGAAACCGAAGAAAAAATAATAACAAATTTAAGGGATTATTTAAAGGAAAAAATAGCCTTTATAGTTTCCTACAGGACAGGTATTTTAAGAAATCTTGACAGGATAATTGTTATAGTTAATGGAGAAATTGAGGATATTGGAACCCATGAAGAGCTTACAAAAAAAGACGGGTTTTACAAAAAGGTTTATGAGGTTCAAACTGTTTTGACCGAGGTTATGAAATGAGAGGTGGAAGATTTGGAAGAGGCTTTAAGATGGAAGAAGAAAGACTTACAGGAACTCAAGATATAGGACTTTTTAAAAAACTCCTAAAATACATTAAAAAACCTTACTGGAAGATAATTACCATTGTATTTGTTCTATCGATGATTACATCAGTATTTGATATTTTCTTACCCTATTTAACAAAAATCGCTATAGATGACCATATTGTTCCTCCCTACAGAATTTTAAATTTTAAAAATTATCCTGAGTTGGAACAGGAATTTCTTGAAAAATTCAAAGGAGAGAAGATAAAGATAGAACCTGAAAGATATATTGTTAAAAAAAGAGATATTTCTTCCTATGAATTAAAACTTTATGAGAAAAGAGGAATTTTGGAAAAAGGGCTTTATGTTGAAATTTTTGAAATTAAAGAGGATATAGGCATAATTCAGGCAGAAAACAGAAATTTTGTTAAATATGAAAATTTGAGTAAATTTTCTCCTCTAAAAATTTTAAAAATAAGAAAAAAAGATATTGAAAGTATAAAAAATATAGCTCTTATTTATTTAGCGATTCTTTTGCTTCTTGGCATACTTACCTATTTACACATGGTTTTACTTCAATATGTGGGACAAAAACTGATGATAGATATAAGAATGGGCTTATTCTCTCATGTGTTAAAACTTCCGATGAACTTTTTTGATAAAAATCCTGTTGGTCGTCTTGTAACAAGGGTTACAAATGATATATCGGCTTTAAATGAATTTTTTACATCGGTTCTGGTTTACCTTTTTAAAGATATTTTATTGATAATAGGCATAACAGCCATAATGTTTAAGATGAATGTCCGAATCACTCTTATTATCCTTGCTCTTTCACCATTCATAGCAATCGCAACAACTATTTTTAGAAAGAAAGTTAGGGAAGCATACAGAGAGGTAAGGAGAAAACTTGCCTTTATAAATTCATTTATTCAGGAAAGCCTTTCATCCATAAGTATTATACAATCTTATAACCAGGAAAAAAATAATTATAGAAAATTTGATGATATTAATGACCAGCTTTTCAAAGCTAATATGAGACAGCTCATAGTATTTGCAACATTTAGCCCAATAATTGATTTCATAAGAGCCTTTGCAATTGCCCTTTTAGTATTCTTTAGCGGATGGAACATTATGACAGGTGCATTCACACTGGGTGCTCTTGCTGCATTTTTGTCCTATGTAGAAATGCTTTTCAGACCTATAATGGATTTATCAGAAAAATATAACATTTTTCAATCCGCAATGGCAGCAACCGAAAGGATTGTAATATTGCTTGATGAAAAGCAGGAACATAGGGGTGATGGAAAGATAGGTAAAAGAAAGGGTGAAATAATATTTGATGACCTATGGATGAAATACGATGAGGGTGAGTGGATTTTAAAAGGAATAAGTTTTAAGGTAAATCCCGGTGAAAGGGTTGCAATTGTTGGACCTACTGGCTCAGGAAAAACATCATTAATTTCCAGTTTGCTTAAATTTTATCCTGTTCAAAAAGGAAGGATAATAGTAGACGGGGTAGATATAAAAGAATGGAATACCTATGAACTCAGGAAAAGGATAGCACTTGTTCTTCAGGATGTATTCATATTTTCAGGGAACTTTGCGGATAATATTTCTTTAAGAGATGATAAACCATCAATTGAAAGAATTAAAAAAAGCACAAGAAGGGTTTATGCCCATGAGTTTATTGAATCAAAAAATAATTCCTATTTTGAAGAGATAGCTGAAAGGGGTAAGAACCTTTCACAGGGAGAAAAACAACTTCTTTCCTTTGCAAGAGCCCTTTATTTTGACCCTGAAATTTTAATTCTTGATGAACCAACCTCTTCAGTGGACTCATACACAGAACATTTAATCCAGAAAGGGATAAAAGAACTTTTAAAAGATAGAACTTCTCTAATCATAGCCCATAGACTATCGACAATCCGAAATTGTGATAAAATAATAGTGATTCATAATGGTAAAATAGTGGAAACAGGAACTCATGAAGAATTAATAGATAAAAAAGGTTTATATGCAAAATTGTGGGAACTTCAGATTAAAGAAAAAGAGCTTGTATTCGGATGATAGATATCGGTTTTTTTCTTATATGTCTTATTTTTACAGGTTTTGTAGCACTCATTGCCTATGAGTTGAACTATCTTACAGAATCAGGATTTTACGGAGCATTGATTACAGGAACATTAATCTTTTTTTCACTGGGACTTAAAGGCGCAATCCCTCTCCTGTTTTTCTTTTTCTCATCCAATTTGCTTTCAGAAATAAGGAACAAAAAAACCAGGAGAAGTTTTTTTCAGGTTCTTGCAAACGGTGTCTTACCAATTGTTTTTTCCATTTTATGGTATTTTGAAAGAAATGACTTTTATTTTTATCTTTTTCTCGTTTCCTTAGGAACAGCACTTTCTGATACATGGTCAACCGAGGTGGGGCTGAGGTTTAAAAGAGCTTTTGATATAAAGGAATTTAAATGGAAGCAGGCAGGTTTTGAGGGAGGAATTTCTATTCCCGGTTTTCTGGCGGGTCTGGGAGGTGCAATTTTTGCGGGTTTTTTTTCTCTTAATTTTAAATTTGCAGTTTATGTTGCAATTTTTTCATTTTTCGGAAATTTAATTGATTCAATAATCGGGAGATTTGTTGAAACAAAATTTGACTTCTTTACAAATAACTGGACAAACCTTTTTTCCCATTTAATTTCCTGTCTGATTTTCCTTCTTATTTTCAAATCTCATTGAAATAAAAAATCTCTGTTCAAATATTCCATAATGCTCAAGAGTTTCATTAGAGGCAATTTTCTGCCTGAAACAAAGTCTAATATCCTTTTTCTTTTTTATTGAAAAAGAAGGACCTGCTTCAAAAATAAACCCTCTCTCAGATTTTCCTGAAAGATAATACAACTCTGTATTGAATATAATTTTAAGGGGAATATTTTTCCATTCATAAATTTCTTTTTGTATTTCTAATCCCGCGGTAATACGAAAAGGATAATCTTTAACTTTAATTGCATAATCAAGCAGAAAATGTAATAAAATGTCTTTAAATAAAATTTTATTATTCAATGAGATAGAATTAATCTCCTCGCTTTTACCATCAAAAAGATTTCCGTCTCTTCTTTCTCTATGATATAACTGAAAATTTGTGCTTTTTAAATCTGCATTAAAGCCTATCTTATAATCGTAAAATCTCGGTTGCTGGGTCTTTAGAGGACTCACTGTTTTCAAATGAGTTAAAATTCCTATGGTTTTGAAAATTTTATATTCTGTTGTAAAATCTGAAAAAAAACTATAATCAGGATTTTTAAAAAAATACCCGTAAGAAACTTCAAATTCGGGTATTCTTTCCATAATTCCTGTGAATAAATGATAGAAGCTCACTGCCCCGGTGTTTACACCCTGAAGACTATAATGTCTTTCAAACCCGGAGCCCATGAAAAATCTTCCACTTGCAATTATGATTTTAAAAGCACTGGAATACCTTAAAGAGGTGATATCCATAAAACCCTCAAGTCCCACATCAAACATAAGACAAAAATGTTTGAATTTTTTTTCAAATCCAACCTTATGAAAGAAAATCCAGTTGTAGTTATTATTTTTTCTTTTTGGACCAAAAGGTGATACCACATATCCTGCAGAGTTTTGAAAGAAAAAGTGTCTGTTTAAGAGAATGAGTTTTATTGCAAATTGATTCCATTGTCTTCTATCAATTCCAGGATGGTCAATACCGTGATTACAGACATGGTTATAAACAACCTTTAAAATTGAATTTTTATTTTTTCTTTTAAATCCTATATCCCATTCAAATTTTATTTGATAGGGTATTATTTTTATATTCTCTGTTTTAAAAAATTGAAACTCTTTGAGATAAAAATAAAAGGGATTAAAGATTTCAAATTCACTTTCCCTTATAACTGCTCCCTGATAATCAAGGGAATTTTGTCCGAGAAAGTAAATGCCTGTAAAAGAATACTCGTCAGGTTTAAAGAGAAAAAAAATTAAAAGAAAAAGCATACTATAATTATAATTCATTCTTTATTTTCAATTCATTTTTGAAGTATAATAAAAATATGAAAGAATGCATAGAGGAATTTTTATCCTATATAAAGAATCAGAAAAATTATTCTGAAAACACCTTTAAGTCCTATCAGTATGACCTTTTTTCTTTTATGGATTATATAAAGAAAAAAAAGAGAAAAAAGGATGTAAAAGAGATTAAAGTTTTAGACTTAAGAGATTATATTTCAGATTTAATAAAATATGGTTATACATCAAGAAGCGTGGCAAGAAAACTATCAACATTGAAAAGTTTTTTTAAATTTCTTTTAAAAAACAAGGTAATGGAACTTAATCCTGCATCTTCTTTGAAAACACCAAAAATTCCAAAAAGATTACCTGATGTTCTTTCTGAAAATGTATTGAGGGAAATTCTTGACTCATGGAATCCACAGGATTTTAAGGGTAAGAGAAATAAGGCAATTATTGAGATACTTTATGGTTGTGGTTTAAGAGCAGGCGAAGTTGTAAACTTAAAGGAGGAAGACTTTTTAAAAGATAGTCTTCGGGTTTTGGGTAAAGGAAATAAAATAAGAATTGTCCCTATGCCTCTGAAGACAAAAAAGATAATTTACGATTATTTAACAGAGAAAAAGAAAAGCAGAATCGAAACCAAATTTTTATTCATAAATTTAAAAGGAAGGAAACTTACAGAAAGGGGGTTATACTATATATTGAAAAAAGTTTTCAAACAAAGAGCAGGGATTTATGAAATCCACCCCCATGTTTTGAGGCATTCCTTTGCAACCCATCTTCTTTCAAGAGGTGCTGATTTGAGAAGCATACAGGAACTTTTAGGACATACCTCTTTAAAAGCAACAGAAGTCTATACCCATCTTTCTCTTGAGGATATAAAAAAGACCTATGAGAATTCACATCCCAGAAAGTAAATTCGCCCCCTATTTTTTGGAATACGAAGAGGTTGAATCCACCCAGGATATTGCTTTTTCACTTCTTGAAGAGGAAAACATTGATTCCTGTATAATTCTTGCTTATTCTCAGAAAAAAGCCAGAGGAAGAAAAGGGGCACAGTGGTTTTCACCCTATGGGGGGCTGTGGATGAGTTTCGGATTCAAAGATGTTTTAGCCAGAAATCTTTATCTTGTTTCAACAATTTCAATGAGTAATTTTCTTGAAAAAGAGTTTGATATAAAGAACAAAATAAAGATACCAAACGATATAGTTTTTGAAAACAGAAAGATATGCGGTATAATAGTTGAAAGTAAAAAAAATTTATCGGTTGCGGGTATAGGCTTAAATTTAAATATAAAGGAATTTCCTGAAGAAATTAAAAATCGTGCCATATCAGTTTATCTTATAAAAAATGTAGAGTATGATTTAAAGAAAATTTTTCTCTCGTATACAGAGGAATTTTTGAGAACCATTTCAGATTTATCTTTAAAAGACTTAATTAATTACTATATAATAAAAACCTGTGTAAAAGGCAAAAATGTCAGGTTTGAGTATACAGAAAAACTTGTGAAAGGCAGAGCAATAGGCATAACACCTGATTTTGAAATTTTGATTGAAAATAAGGGAAAGTTTGAAATAGGCTTAATAAAAAATTTTGATGAAATATGAAAGCCCTGTGCCTTGACATAGGAAATACTTATCTTCACTGGGCTTTTTTCATTGAGGAAAAAATTGAGGATTTCGGGAAAATCCATATCAGCAAGGTGCATGATTTTGCAGAAAACATCGGTTTCCCGGATGAAATTTTAATATCATCAAATGCACCTTCATTAAATTTAAGAGTTGCAAATCTTTTTTCAAAACTCTTTGGCATATATCCCAAATTTGTTGTACACGAAAACTTCAATATGTTGAATATACCTTATGATGAAAAACATAGAATTGGTATTGACAGGTTGTGCAATGTTTTTGCTCTTTATAAATTCTATGATGCTCCTGGTATAGTAATAGATGCAGGAACCTCCATAACTATTGATGCCATTGATAAAAAAAAGAATGTCTATCCAATTGCGATATTTCCAGGAATAGGACTTTTAATAAAATCAATGTATGAAAACACAGAGAGGGTAAAAGTTAAGGACATCTATTTTACAGGCTCCCATTATGGTAAATCAACTGAAGAATGTCTTTCCATTGGTATAGTCAATATTTTAAAAGGGGGGATGGAAAGGGTTATAAGGCAATTTATTGTTAAGGAAGGTTGGAAGGATTTTAAAAAGATTACAACTGGTGGGGATGCAAATATTGTCTCAGAGATACTGGGTTTTGAAAAGGATAACTTTCTCACATTAAAAGGAATTTATGGAATTTATATCGAAAACATCTGAAGAGACTGAGAAAATAGGTGAGGAGATAGTAAAAAGATATAAACCTCCGTGCATTTTCTGCCTTTTTGGAGAACTCGGTTCTGGTAAAACAACATTTATAAGAGGAGCCGCTCGTTATTTAGGAGTTAAAAAGGTGAGGTCACCCACCTTCCTTTACATATTTATATACAACTTGTCTAATGTCAATCTGTATCATATAGACCTTTACAGAATAAAAAATCCAGAAGAATGGAATATTCTCGGACTGGACGAATATTTTATAGATAAAAGAGGAATAATTTTTATAGAATGGGCAGACAGGATAAGGAAAATTCTTCCGGAGAAAAGAGTGGATGTGATTTTTGAATTGATTGATGAGAAAAGGAGAAAAATAATTGTAAAGGAAAGAAATTGATAAAAGAAGCGGTAATATTATGTGCTGGAAGAGGTGAAAGGTTAATGCCAATGACCCGGAGGACTCATAAGGCTCTGATTATCTTCGGCGGAAAACCTCTTTTACTCCGAATTATAGAGAGCATTAAAAAGATTGGAATAGAAAGAATTTATATAAATCTCTATTATCATGCAGATAAGATTGAAGAATTTCTTAAAACTGTTAAAGGTCCTGAAATAATTACAAAAAGAGAAGAAAAGCTTATGGGTACAGGAGGAGGTATTGCCAATTTCAAAAAATTGATAGATGGGGATTTTTTACTTCACAACTGCGATATACTCCATAATTTTGATTTAAAAGAACTAACAAATTTTCATTTAAAGGAAAAAAGTTTCCTTACAATGGCTTTAAAAAAGGCAAAAACTAATTCTAAGATTATCCTTGAAGGTGAAAGAATTATTGAAATCAAAGATGTTATGCCGGAGTTCTGTCTTTGCTACACAGGTATTTCTGTCATTTCAAGAGATTTTCTAAATTATCTTCCAGAAGGAAAAAGCAATTTAGTAGATGTGATGAGAAAAGTTATCAAAGAACACAAAGTAATAGGTTATGTTTTTGAAGAGGGAAGGTTTATTGATATTGGAACATGGAAAACTTTCTATGAAGGTCATTCTTTTGTTAAAGGGTTTCTTCCTGAATAGCTTAAATTTTCTTAAACCCTTCTCCAAGAACTTCTTTTGTAATCTTTACACTTATAAAGGCATCTGAATCCTCTTCTTTCACAAGTTTTTTAAGATTTATAAACTCTCTTCTTGTTTTAACTATAACCCAGAGAATCTCTCTCTTTTTATGAGTGAATGCTCCTTCACCTTCCAGAATTGTCACTCCCCTTCCAATCTCTTTCAAAATCCTTTCTGCAATTTCCTTTCCTTTTCTGGTTACAATCATAATTTCAAAAGAAGAAGTAACACCCATCAGAACCTGGTCTATGACAAAAGAGTTTATTATTACAGCAATCAATGAATATATACCTATTTCTTTACCAAAAGAGATTCCTGCAAAAAGAGTAATTATAAAGTCTGTTATTAAAAGAGCCCATCCTGTTGAGAATCCTGTTAATTTATTAACTATCATAGCTATTATATCTGTTCCTCCTGTTGAGGCATTGTGTGACAGGACAATTCCTATACCTATTCCGGTTAAAAATGGTCCAAATATAACCGCTAAATTTAGATTTTTTATTAGCCATACTGAAGGTATTGCATAATAAAGAAGATCAATAAAAACAGAAAGTATAATAGTTGAGTAAACACTTCTTATACCAAAGGAACCACCTATCATTTTAAAAGCAAGGAAAAAGAGTATTAGATTAAAAAACAGCATTGTAATGCCCACAGGCACATGAATCAGATAGTGGAGTATTGTGCTGAGCCCTGAGATTCCTCCTTCAACAAGTTTATTGGGAATAAGACACAAATCAAGCCCCAGAGCGGTTAAAAAACTTCCAAAAGTTATATAAAAATAATCTTTTAAAATTTTCATAAGTCCATAAAAATACACTTATTTTAAAAAAAATTCAAGGTTTCTGTTGGAAATTAAATAGTAAATTGAATTATAATTAAAAAAATTTTTAAAGGAGAAAAAAAATGCTTAAAAAAGGAGATAAAATACCCAATTTTGAAACCTTTGACCACAAAGGCAAAAAGTTCAAAACAGAAGATTACAAAGGTAAATATTTAGTAATCTATTTTTACCCCAAGGATATGACCTCTGGATGCACAAAGGAAGCGATTGAATTTTCAAAATATTTTAGTAAATTTGAAGATATCGGAGTTGAAATTTTCGGAATAAGCACTGACTCCACCCGTTCACACATGAGATTTGCTGAGAAATACAATATAAAGGTTAGACTCCTATCTGATGAGGGTGGTGAAATATCTAAAAAATTTGGGGTTCTAAAAGAGGGTGGAAAAACAGCCATACGCGTAACCTTTCTTATAGGCTCTGATGGAAAAATTCTTTATGTTTGGGATAAAGTAAGACCTGTTGGTCACGCTGAAGAGGTTTATAAAAAGGTAAAAGAAATTTTAAAGGAAAAGTGATTTGGCCTTGAACATAGGTATAATAGGGATTGGGCACATTGCTCAGGTGGGTTATATTCCCGTTATAAAGAAGGAAAAAAATATAAATCTTTATGCTTTTTGTGATGTAGATGAACCTAAACTTTATAAGTTAAAAGAAATTCATGGCGTTCATAAGGTTTATACTGACTTTGAAGAACTCCTTGCGAACAAAGAACTTGATGCGGTTATAATAACCGCCCCAAATCATCTCCATACTCCTCTTGCAATTGCATCTCTTGAATTCAAAAAACATGTTCTTTTGGAAAAACCCGTATGTTTAAATTCCATTGAGGCAGAACTTCTCCTTGAAAAAGAAAAAGAGCATAATGGTATTCTTCTTATACCTGTTATGAATCAGATTTTAAGACCCGATGTCCAAAAAATGCAGAAAATGCTTAATGATAAAGTAATTGGCAGGATTTATCATATAGAATGTGGATACAGAAAAAAAAGGTTCGAATTTGAAGATGCGGAATGGAAAGAGGAAAAAGAATCAGGAGGAGGTGTTTTGAATATCCAAGGAATTCAGCTCATAGAAATTATTTACCATATTTTCAAAAAGACTCCTGAATACATAATTTCATCTTTTCACTATGAAGACAAGGTTGAAAAGGAGGTTTTCTCATTTTTCAAAATTAACGGTATATCAATAAATTTTGAAATAAAGTGGGACCCAGAACTTGTAAGAGACTATATGTACTTCAATGTATATGGTGAAAAAGGAATACTATACCTGAATCCTTTTAAAATTGTTGAAAAAAGATATGGTAAACTTCTTGATATAAAGCCTGAAATAGATGAGGAGGAAAGCTTTTTTAAAATATCCTTTTCAAGACAAGTTAAGAATTTTATCAATTCGATAAAGGGTAAAGAAAAACCTTTATTCAGAATATCAGATGCTATAGAACTTGTAAAAATAATTGAAAGAATAAGAGAATCTTCAAAATAATGACTCCTCTTTTATTTTTGTTTGCTCTGTTCCTCGCGATTTTCTCAAGTCCTCCCTTTTATATATGGTTTTTATCCCTTTTTTTTCTTTTTCCATTATTTTCTATAATAGAAAGGAAAAAAGGATTTTTAATATTTTTCTTGTTTGGTCTGTTTTATTATGCATACCATCTTTTCTGGCTTATAAATCTGTCCAATATAATACCTGAAATTAAATTAATATTACCTGTTGGACTTTTGCTTTTAATCCTGCTTGAATCAAGTTTGCTCGGAATATGCGGAACTTTAACAAAAAAGTTTCTGAATTCACCTTTTTCTCTGATTCTAATACCCTCCTTTTTTACAGGGCTTGAATTTTTCAGAACCCTGTTTGAAACAGCCTTTCCCTGGGCACCCTTTTATCTATCATGGGTAAAAAATCTGGCAGGAATTCAAATAATAGAACTTACAGGTCCTTTTTTTATAACTTTTTTAATAGTGCTTTTAAACCTTTTGTTTTATAAATTTTTTAAAACAAGAGAGTTCCTCTATTTAATTTTCTTCCTGCTTCTTCCTACCATTAATCAGATTTACGGATATCTAAGAATAAAAAAGCCTTTTCCGGGTGAGAGAGTAAGGGTCGCGATATATCAGCCCAACCTGAACCTTTATCTTTCTTATAATCAGGAAATGGAAATGGGTTTTAAAGTTTATAAAGAACTTTCTGATAGTGTAAAGGACTTTAATCCCTATATTTCTGTTTGGTGTGAATCTTCTTTTCCTGGAAATTTACTTTACAACCCTTTTGTATATAGCTATGTTAAAGAGTTTGCCAAAATTCAGAGCACATATCTATTTCTTGGTGCTCAGGATAAAGCTAAGGGAAAGATTTATAACACGGTATTTTTGTTCTCCCATCGGGGAGAACTCCTCTCCCGATATTATAAGATGAAACTGGTTCCATTCGGAGAAGCAATACCCTATGATGAAAAATTTGAAGCATTCAGAAAAATAGATTTCGGTGAGGGTGATTTTTCAAAGGGTAAGTTGCTTGAACCCATGAGGGCTGGTAAATACTCCTGTGGTGCTCTTATATGTTATGAAAGCATTTTTCCGGAAATGTCAAGAATTCTTGTAAAAAAGGGGGCACAGGTTATTTTGAATCTAACTTCTGATGGATGGTACGGTAAAACACTTGGACCTGTAGAACACAGAGACCTGTTTATTTTCAGGGCAGTAGAAACAAGAAGATATCTTTTAAGAAGTGCAAGAATGGGGATTTCCTGTGTTATAGACCCCTATGGCAGAGTTGTTGAAGAAAGAAAACTTTTTAAAAAAGGGATAATAAAAGCGATTATAAAGATGCCTCCAAGAGACTATAAAACAATCTATGTAAGGACAGGAGATATATTCGGGTGGGGAAGTTTTTGGGTTTTGCTTTTTTTTATTATTTCTTCATTAATCCGTAAAATTGTTTTTCTTTTTAAAATTTAAACTATTCTGGAATTCTATAAAATTCAACTGCTATTTCATAGTGAAGTGGTAAAAGAAAAAGAAAATAAGGTAAAATAGAGCCTATACTTCCCTTAAGCCCCAGAGCATATTTATGGACCTTTATATTTATAAGACCTGAAAACCCGATTATTAAAAGACTTTCTTTTTCATAATAATCGTAATCATAATACTTGTAGTTTAAAAAACTTATTGTTCCCCCAGGATAGAATACTCTATCAGAGTTTTTACTACCTGCATTCCAGAATGTTACACCAATTTCCCATCCTTTTATTTTATCATATTTTTTGTTTAGATTCCATAAATATGTAAAAGATAGATCTGGCATTAAATTTGTATCCTTAAATTTAAAAAAGATATTTCCTCCCACACCAGAAAGATTCTTTCTTAAGAGTAAAGATGAAGATGTCTTTATATGTGCCCCTGTAGATATGTAGAGTTGAGAAAAAATGAAGAGTATTTCTATCATTTTAAAATTTCAAATTTTCCTTTAATTTCTTTATCTTTATATTCAATTATAATTTTTTTAAAAGGCAATTTATCAAAAACAAAAAATATTTTTGAGTAACCGGGTGATGCAAAATCTTTATAGTGTTTTTCTATTATACTTACATTTTCTTTGCTTTCCTTTTTAGCATTTTCTAAGTTCAATTGAACTATTATCCCCCCACATATTATACTTAAAGCTATAAATGTAGTAAAAAAGATTTCCTTATATTTTTTTTCATAGTAAAAAAGGTTTTTAAAAGGGTAAATAAAAAATGCACTTATAAATGTTCCTCCTAAAAACCCACCTAACAGAGTTGCAACTTGTTGGGATTTTGCGAGTTTAAAATAATCAATTAATTTTTCTTTTTTTAGTGGGTAAATTTTTTTATCCTTAAATTGGAGAAAGGCTCTATTTTAAGGGTTTCAGAGGATGAGTTAAATATCTTCAGCCACAAGACATATTTGTCCTTTTTAAAATAGTATGAGAGATTGTCTTTATAAACACCTTCTGTGTCTATAGTGCCTTTTAAAAAGACATTTTCATCTTCTCTTTCAAATTCAATCACTCCTTTTTGGAAAATACCAGACGAGGAAGGGATTTTAATTGTGCAGGATGTAAAGTAAATTATAAAAATTGATAAAAACTTTCTCATAAAAATTATTATAAATCATACAAAAATGGCTTTTCAAATTGACTTTAAAAGTCCATATAAGTAAAATATATAACTTTTTTAAGGAGAGATAATATGAATAAAGGGGAAAAGTTATTTAATGAAGGTAAAAGTTTATATGAGAAGGGAAGGGTGTGGGAAGCAATTCCAAAATTAAAGGAAGCAATAAAACATCATCCTGATTATGCTGATTACCACAATTTGCTTGGTCTTTGCTATTATACTGCTGGTCTTTTTAAGGATGCAATAAAAAGTTATGAAAAAGCACTTGAAGTGAATCCTGATTATATTGAGGCAAATATTAATATGGCAATTGTTTTGAATGATGTAGGAGATTTTGAAAGAGCATCCAGGTTTTATGAAAAGGCAGCCCTGCTTGAAAAAGGCATTGGCGGTATCCCTCAGACCATCAAAAATAATCTTGCAAATACATACAAAAAACTTGGAGATATGTACTTAGAAATAGGTGAATATGACAAGGCTGAGGAAGAATACAGAAAGGCAATAGAAATCGCACCCATGTTTATTGACATAAAAACTTCCCTTGCCATTACCCTTCTGCAAAAGAAAAACTATAAGGAAGTTGAAAAAACTCTTAAGGAAGTGCTTGAGGCAAACCCAAAGTATAAAAAGGCATTTACCCTTCTTGGACTGCTCTATTATAAAAAGGGTGAAAAAGATAAAGCAGGAAAGATATGGTCGGAACTTTTAAAAGAGTATCCTGATGATGTTAAATTGAAAACCTATTTAAAAATGGTAGAGAAGGAGGTAAAATAGATGGGAGTTAGAGAAACCCTTAATCTCCCCAGAACTGATTTTTCAATGAAGGCAAACCTTGCCCAAAGAGAAAAGGAAATCATAGATTACTGGGATAAAAATAAAATATATCATAAACTTCTGGAAAAAAAAGATAAAGGGATATTTATTCTTCACGATGGTCCTCCCTACTCCAATGAGCATATCCACCTAGGGACTGCCATGAACAAAATCTTGAAGGATATAATAGTTAAGTTTAACTTTCTAAAAGGATATAAATCTCCCTATGTCCCCGGATGGGACAACCACGGGATGCCCATAGAAAACAAAGTGGTTCAGAGTGACCCAGAACTTTCAGAACTTTTAAAAGACCCAGGAAATCTTAAAAGAGTTGAAGTTAAGAAAATAATAAGGGAAAAAAGCAGAAAATATGCTGAAAAATGGACAGAAATCCAAAAAGACGAATTTAAAAGGCTTCTGTGCATAGGTGAATGGGAAAATCCCTATGTCACAATGGACCCTGCCTATGAAGCAGAGGAATTAAGACTTTTTTCCGAACTCGTAAGAAAGGGATATATATATAGAAGTTTTATGCCCGTTCACTTCTGTGCCCATTGCCACACAGTTCTTGCAATGGCTGAAATCGAATACAAGGATAAAGAATCTCCTTCCCTTTATTTTTCAATGAATTTTAATAAAGGTAATTCAGAACCCTTTGATAAGGACTCAGAAATACTCGTATGGACAACAACTCCCTGGACAATAATTTCCAATCTCGGTCTCGCCTTTAATCCTAATTTTAACTATGTGGAAGTCATAGCTGATGGGAAAAAGTTTATCCTTTCCGAGCTCACCCTTGAAAGGGTGAAAGAAGAGCTTGGCTGGGAAAATATAGAGATATTAAAAAGAGAAAAGGGAAATATTTTTGAAGGAAAGGAATTTGTTCATCCATTTTTTGATAGAATATCAAAGGGAATTCTTGCAGATTTTGTAACCTATGATACGGGCTCTGGTGTTGTTCACATAGCACCGGGACATGGTAAAGAAGACTTTGAAATTGGAATGAAGTATAAACTGGGCACCCTTTCACCCCTTGATGACAGTGGAAGATTTACTGAAGAGGCAGGTGAACTGTTTAAAGGTCTTACAACTGATGAAGCATCTTTAAAAGTAGTGGATGTTCTGAAAGAAAAAGGGAAGATTCTACAGTTTTCAAAAATTCTCCACAGTTACCCCTATTGTTGGAGATGTAAAAATCCGCTTATTTTTAAAGCAACATCTCAGTGGTTTTTATCTGTTGAGCATCTTGATTTAAGAAAAAAAGCACTTTATGAGATAGAAAACATTAAATGGGTTCCTGAGAACAGTATAAACAGGATAACCCCTGCTGTTGCTGAAAGACCTGACTGGTGTATTTCAAGACAGAGAGCATGGGGTGTATTTATACCTGCACTCAGGTGCAAAAAATGTGGGAATGTATTCCTTGATGCACATGTGATTGACAAACTTACTGAAAAAGTTGAAAAGGAAACATGTGATGCATGGTTAAATCACGATTTAAAAGAGTTTATAACAGGTAAAACAGAATGCAACAAATGCCATTCAAAAGAACTTGAAAAGGAATTTGATATTCTTGATGTCTGGATTGACTCGGGACTCACAAGCCTGATTGTGTTCAAACACAGAAACCTTCCCTGGCCATCAGATGTCTACATTGAAGGTCCTGACCAACACAGGGGCTGGTTCAATGCGAGCCTTGTTCTTGGTGTTGCCCTAAAGGGAAAAAGCCCTTATAAAATCTGTATAACCCATGGATGGACACTGGATGAACAGGGCAGGGCAATGCACAAGTCCCTTGGAAATGTTATAGACCCTATGGAAGTTGCGCAGAAATACGGTGCTGAAATTTTAAGGATATGGACAGGCTCTTCTGAATATATCCAGGATGTCAAGTTGTCCAATGAAATACTTGAAAGAACTGTTGAAGCATACAGAAAAATAAGAAACACTTACAGGTTTATGCTCGGAAACCTTCAGGATTTTGACCCTGAAAAGGACTCTGTTAAATTTGATGAAATGCTGCCTTTTGACAGATATATACTTTCTCTGTTCAAATTAAAAAGAGAAAAATGGATTAAAAATTATGAAAGTTTTGAGTTTCACAAATTTTTCAAAGACTATTACAACTTCTGTGTTGTTGACTTGTCATCTTTTTATCTTGATGCTTTAAAGGATAGACTCTATGTTTCCTATCGGTCATCAAAAGAAAGGAGAAGTGCCCAAACAGCTCTTTATATTATATTGAAAGAACTTCTTATATTTGCTTCACCAATCTTAAGTTTTACCTGTGAAGAGGCTTATTTAAAAATGCCCGGCAGGAAACAGGAAAGTGTATTTATGGAAGAATTCAAAGAATTTAAGTTTTATAGTGAAGAAATAGTAAAGGATTTTGAGGAGATAAGAAAGATAAGAGAACTCGCATTAAAAGGTCTTGAAAATACAAGACAGAGAGATGTTGTTGGCAGCTCCCTTGAAGCAAATCTTTATTTTGAAGGAAATACAAAAGTTCTTGAGAAATACAAGGATTACCTTAAAGAAATTTTTATTGTCTCGGATGTATTCTCTGGGAAAGCTGAGAAATTTGAAGAATTTCTTGAAGATGAAGATATAAAAGTCAAGGTCTATGTGACAAAAGCAAAGGGTGAGAAGTGCAAAAGATGCTGGATGTATTCTGAAGATATTAAAGATGACCAAAAATTCGGAAAATTATGTTCCAGATGTTATAATGTTGTTAAAAAAATAAAGGGGGTTTAATGCATGAGAAAACTCTTAAACAGCTGAAGAAAAAATTATTGGCAGAAAGAGAAAAACTCCTGGAAATCCTCAGAAAAAATGAGCAAAAACTCAAAGAAGATATATTTGATAAAACAGGAGACAGAAAATTCTCATATCATCTTGCAGATATGGCTACTGATGAAGGGCTTCTGGAAGAAATTTCAATCCGTGCTTCTAATACTCACAGAAGAATTAAAGAAATTGAAGAAGCACTCGCAAGGATAGAAAGAGAGGAATATGGTCTTTGTTTAAAATGTGGAAAGAACATAGAAGTTTCGAGATTAAGGGCGGTGCCCTATGCACAACACTGTATCAAATGCCAGGAAGATATTGAAAGAAAAAGCGGATTTATCTCTTAAGAAATTTTTAATCTTCTTAGGGACAGGTATATTTGTAATTTTAATTGATCAGACTTTAAAATTTTTAGTGGCAGGTAAACTTAATTATGGGGAGCCTTTGAAAATTATGGGGGATTATATATGGTTGACATATATAAAAAATCCCTATGGAGTGTGGGGAATTTCATTCCCAAAATGGTTTCCCTATGAGCTTGTTGCTTCAATTATAATAGTCATTCTGATACTTTTTGTTATTTTTGAAAAAAAGAAAATTTATATTATTCCCTACGCACTTCTGTTTGGAGGGGCAATTGGAAACCTAACAGATAGAATAAGATTGAAGGCTGTGATTGATTTCATAGATGTAGGGATTTCCAGAACTGTCAGGTGGCCTATTTTCAATTTTGCAGATTCCTGCATTACCATAGGAATAATTTTACTTTTTATCATTCCTCTTTTTGATAGGAAGAAATGAATATCCTTTTAATATTTTTAGCTGGCATCTGGATTCAAGACTCTCTTGAGAATAAACTTATCTCTACTTATATAAGGGACTCCACAAAACTTGCCTTTGAAGAATACTATATTGAATATAGAGGAGCAAAGGATTTTATCCACGATGTAGAAGTAAAAAATATTGAAGATTTAATAGCAAAAAGCGAAAAAAGTGCAGAACAAGAAGTTATCCATGAAATTGTCAAGGACAGTGTTTTTAAAGGTTCTCTTGAAGAAACAGGCGGGCTTATCCCTGAAATTGATATACCTATTCCAATACCAAAAGTTTTGGGGATAGGAGAGGGTGCAAATATAAAAATTTCAGGTTCCCAAGATATTTCATTTGGGGTTAGAAAGGACCTTTACAAGGACCCAACCGAGATAACCGAAAAAGCCTCTAATTTGCCTCAATTTGAGATGAACCAGAAGTTAAAGGTAAACACCACAGGAACCATAGGTAGAAAGATAAAGGTTATTCTTGATCACGACTCTGAAAGGGAAGCTCAATACAAAAACACTGTGAAACTTCAATATCAGGGAGATGAAGATGAAATAATTCAATTAATTGAAGCTGGTAATACTAAATTTGATCTGGGAGGTTCTGCTGGTGCAGGTGGAAAAGGTCTTTTTGGGATTAAAGGAGTTTCACAGTTTGGTCCACTTGCATTTGAAGGAGTTTTATCAAGAGAACAGGGACAGGCCAAAAAGGTTACCAAAAGCCCTACATTTGCGAAGGAGGACAGCCTTTCTGACGAGGATTTTGTAAGGGGCAAGTTTTTTAAAATACCTGTTCCCCAGGGTGAAATAATAGATACTTTGTGGGTGTTCTACGATGACGGAAATTATTATAATACAAATGGAAAAAACAGAGTATTCCTCTTTTTAAATCCTTTGAATCCTGATTCTTTTATTGATACCCTTTCTTATTTCAAAATACTAGAACAAAAGAGTGATTGGGATGTTATAAGTGGATACAATAATGCAATACAGATTTTCACAGAGACAGTGGAGGGTAATAAACAGCTTGCTGTTGCCTATGTTACAAAATCAGGCTCAAGAGTCGGTTCTTTTGGAGATACAACAAATCCTGATACTCTTTTACTTGTCAGGATGAGAGGTATAAAAGATTACACTGATTCTACATGGTGGAATGAGTTGAGAAATGTATATTATCTTGGTACAAATATTGAGTATGTTAAAATTTACATGTCAACAACAAGTGAACAGCTGTTATCCTATGATGAAAACAACAGGAACATAATGAAAACTCTGGGACTTGATAATGATGGTGACGGTAACATAGATGGAATAATAAAGGTAAATGGAGAGGATTTTAAACCTCTTCAGGGTCCCTATTTAATATTTCCCCAGGAAATGCCCTTTGCGATTGATTCTTTAAGCCCCCAGGATACAATTATCTATATGTATTCTGATGACCAGTATAACAATTATCAGAATGAAGGTTATGGTAAGTATAAAATTGTTTTTAAATCCCAGAGAAGGGAAGATAGGATTCAATTAGATTTTGGTATTCTTGAAGATTCAGAGAAAATCACATTTGGCGGAGAAGAGTGGATAAGGGGTAAGGACTACCAAATAGATTATACAACCGGAGAACTCACGATTTTAAATCCTGCCTATTTCAATGAAGTCACAAAAAACCTTGAAATAGACTACGAGGTTGGTCAGATACTACAGTTAAAACAGAGAAGTCTTCTTGGATTCAAGGCAAACTATGATATGGGTAAGTTTTTTACAATGGAAAACCTTTTTGTAATGAGGATGGAATCAAGTATTGATAAAAGACCAAGACTTGGGGAAGAACCTGTAAGAATGGGACAATATACAATGAATTTAAAATCTGTGTTTAACCCAAACATTTTAACAGAATGGGCAGATAAATTGCCCCTTGTAAAAACTGATAAAGAATCAGAAATACAGTTCAATGTTACATACAATCAATCTTTTCCAAATCCAAATATCTATGGCACAGCCTATATTGATGATATGGAATCAACAGAACAGAGTTTTGAACTCCCGATCTCTTACCAGTGGTGGCAAAAGGGAGCACCACCTCCTGGTTATTCTCTTGATAAATTATGTAAAAAGATTATATGGTCAACGAGAAGTGATACAGTAAAAAAAAGAGATGTAAATCCTGATATTCCAAAAGAGGAACAGAACGACCCTGTGAGTGCAATGCTCATCACTTTCAGACCTTTAAACGGAGAACCAGATGAATGGGCTTCCCTCCACACTCTTGTTTCACCTGAAGGGTTCGATTTTTCAAAATACGATTATATTGAGGTGATTGTTAAGGGGGACAGAGGTCTTCTTGGCATAGACCTTGCAACAAGTATGAATGAAAATTCTTTCTGGAGGGATAAAAATAACAGTTTAAAAGGTGACCCAGATAAAATAGAATCTGAGGATATTAATCCTACAAACGGCCAACTTGAAGCGGTGGAAGATGTGGGATTTGACGGAGTTCCTGGTAAGGACAATGAAAATAAATCCGGTGATGATAGAAATGATGACTGGGGTGAGGATGCAGAACATGTTAATGGAACAGAACTTAATGGAAGACTTGATAGAGAAGACCTTGACGGTGATGGAAGAGTGAACGAGCCTGACAATCTTGCAGAATACATAATAGACCTACAAAATGATGTGCCTGAATATACAAGTCCATCTAATTTCAAGATTTACAGGATTTATCTAAGGGATACATCAGATATTGATACAGTTGTCGGTGAACCTGATTTTAAAAATATTAAATTTGCGAGAATATGGTTTTCAAATTTTACTGAGGAAGATACTGTTATAATCGTTTCAATCAAAATAGTTGGGAACAGGTACATAAAAAATGGAATATTTATGACCGGTAAGAAAAAAATACCTGTTGATACACTTACAGAAAAGTTTGCAGTTACAGTATATAATAATAAGGACCATGGGACAATATATGACCCCCCTCCTATAAAGCTTTACAGAGACCCACAAACAGGAAATATTGAAAGAGAAGCATCTCTTGTCTTAAGGTTTGAAAATATTAAAAATACCCATCTTGCAATGGCAACAAGATTAAACTATAAGCCTGAAAACCTTCTTGCAGACTACAGAAAGGTTAAATTCTGGGTAAAGGTTAATGAATTAAATACATCCCAGTTAAAATATCTTATTCTCAGATTTTATAGCGGAACCGACACAATGAACTATTACGAATTTAGATGCGCCCCGTCCCCAGGAAACTGGGCAAATATAGAGATTGACCCTGTAAAATTTCTTGAAACAAAGAAGATAAGACCTGAAGAGGATGCGGAAAAGATTTATCAAAATCCTTATGAACCATCTTATCTTGTAAAGGGAAATCCTAATCTTCAGAATGTTTCAAGATATTCTTTTGGAATTTTAAATCTAACAGGTGAGAATATTACAGGTGAGGTCTGGGTTAATGAATTAAGAGCAGGAAAACCCTTAAGGAAGTCCGCCTATAAATTAAACACATTTTTTAAAACTCAGGTTGCAGACCTTTTAACTCTGAATTTAAGATATGAGAACTTTCAGGCAGATTTCAGGGACTTAAATTACCAGCCAGGAACAGGAATAGGCTCAAACTCCGCCTATCATCTTTATGATTTTAGTTCTTCATTGAATCTCAATAAGTTCTTACCAGCAGAGGGATTTAACATACCTTTAACCTTTGGATATAAAAGAACCTTTGAGTTCCCAAAGTATATGCCTGCCTCAGATATTATACTTAACCCATCTGAAAGTAAAAAACAGAAAACTGACAGAATGGAAAGAAGTTTTTCTCTTAATTTTTCAAAATCAGGGTCAAAAAATAAAATTCTTCAATACACCCTTGATAGATGGACTTTTGGTATTCTTAGAAGTGAAAATTATAAAAAGGACCCTTTAAATCTTGACACTCTAACAAGTTTTAATGCCCAGACTGGTTATTCTCTTGCAATTCCATTCAAAGGTCTTAAAGTTATGGGACAGGAAATAAATCCCTTACCCTCAAATATCGGGACATCCTTTAAATATACCTTTTCAAAACAGAAAAGATACTCCTTTCAGGATACATCCTATGTGATGGATACCAATATTAAAAACCTTACAGGAAACTCCAATTATTCAATATCCTTAAGACCACTGAGAAGCATAAACCTTGACTATTCCAGTACCCAGAATTATGATTTAAAAAGAAAAAAGATAACTAATAGATGGTGGGGTGAACTTAACAACTATTCTCAAAACTTTTCTTTTGGTTACAGACCTGTTTTACCTTCAATTTTTAAAATCCTGATAAACTCCATCTCCCTTACATATAACGGCAACTTTAATGCCTCAAAAAATACAAATTTAAGTGATACCATTATGGAAATTCCTTGGAGCACAGTTTCATCAAGTGGTTCTTATAACTTACAGAGTATAGTTGATATTACAGGACTCATAGATAAAATAGTTTCCTGGGCAAGACCTGAGGCAAAAGGAGGATTTAAGATTTTAAGGAATATAAACCCTGTTAATATTGGATACACAAAGACTCTTCAATCCACTTATTATGATTTAACAAATCTTCCTGAGTATCTTTACAGATTTGGATTTAAACACGAAATCCCTTTTGATTCAACTTCGCCCTATGCAACAGGTAACACAATAACAGATATGAGAACTCTTAATGCCTCAACAGGCCTAACTATTGACATATTTGATTTCAACACAAGCTACCAGAATACCGACAGAATAACAAAACCTTTTAACTCTCCTCCTACAAAGACAAATACCCTTGAATTTCCATCACTGACTTTGAGCATTGCATCTCTTCACATGAAATTCCCTGGATTAAAGAAATTTCTTAGTTCCATGAGCTTTCAATCAGGCTATACCAGAGAGAGAGAAAAAAGTGAAACCTTTACCTCTATAACTATAAACAATAAAAATAACTTTTCCCCTCTTTTCAATTTTCAGGGTAGGTTTAGAAACGGGATTGGTTTTAACCTTTCTTACAGTCATAACAAATCAGAAGGTAAAACCAGAACCCAAACAGCAAGTCTTAAAACACAAGGTGAATCAAAAACAATAATGGGTTCTGTTGATTTCTCTTACAGCAATCCAAAGGGGATAAAACTTCCCTTTATGAAAGGCAGTATTTTGAAACTCACAAGCCAGTTAAATGTTACTTTAAGGCTTTCACTTACAGAGAATAAGAGTAAAACAGGTAATGTTACAAATCACAGTCAGTCTCAAAACTTCACAGTTGACCTTAATTATGCTCTAACAAAGGATATAACCGGTAGTGGTTCAATTCAGTATGTTAAAAATATTGATAAAGTAAGAAAGGTTGAAACAGGTGATTTAAGAATGCTTATTGGTGTTTCATTTAAATTCTGATGGAAATAGAAAAATATATTAAATTATGGATAGAAGAAGATATAGGAAAAGGAGATATAACAACTGAAGGAGTTATTGAGGAAGATTTTGATGCACAGGGCATAATTTTTTCAAAGGAGAAAGGAGTTCTGGCAGGAGGGATTTTTATCCCTGAAATACTCCAAAGGTTTGGTGAATTCAAGATAGAATTTCTTAAAAAAGATGGTGAAGAATTTGAAAAAAATCAGGATTTAATAGAAATAAAAGGTTCTGCAAAAGGAATTTTAAAATCTGAAAGACTGATTTTGAATTTACTAATGAGATTAAGCGGTATAGCAACCTTTACAAGGAAATTTGTCAAAGAGATTGAAGAAACAAAGATTAAAATTCTGGATACAAGAAAAACAACGCCTGGTTTAAGAATTTTTGAAAAATATGCTGTGAAAATAGGAGGAGGTTTAAATCACAGGATGGGGCTTGACTCAGGGATTTTAATCAAGGATAATCATATAATATTTGCAGGTGGTATAGAAAAAGCACTTCTAAAAATGAAAAAAAACAGACCCCCTGGAATGAAAATAGAGATAGAGGTAAAAAATCTGGATGAGGTTAAAAAAGCTATTGAATACGGTGCAGATATTATTCTTCTCGATAATATGAATATTGAGGAAATAAAAGAAGCGGTGAAAATAGCAAAGGGCAAATGCGAAATTGAGGTTTCCGGGGGCATAAGCCTTGAGAATATTCAAAATTATAAAATCCTTGATGTGGACTATATTTCATCAGGTGCATTAACTTATTCTGCAAAATGGATAGATTTATCCATGAAAGTAGGGGGTATTTAAATTTCCTTTCTTGTTTGACAAATTCTTTCAAATTTTGTATAATTAAAATGTGAATAAATATAGAATTTTGATGTTTTTTCTGTCTTTAATTCTTGTTATAGGCATTCTGGGTGCTGTTTACTACTTCTATCCTACAAAAGAGAAAGCAAAAGATAAAGAACAGGAGATTATAAACTCCTATAAAATAACCGCACAACTTATATCCCGAATAATCACGGACCCTGTAATTGATGAAATGACAGAGACAATAATAAGCGGTATAAAAATAATGGAAAAGGACAAAAAAATTTCCTATCTTGTTGTTCTGAATCCTGATGGAAAAATACTTGCCTCTTTAAAGCCTCAGGAAGTTGGTGAAAAATTCAATACCATTTACAAATTCTCAATGCTCAAAGATTTAAATCCTGTTACAAAAGATATGGGCACAGTCACCGAGATAGGGGTTCCTGTTATATTCAGAGCAGGAGACAGTGATGTAAAGGTGGGCGAACTTCATATGGGTATAAAAACAACAGGTCCAGATGCGGGTTTACCAGTAGATTTTCTTGTAAAAGTTGGTGGTGTGGGGGTGGTCTTATTCATAATTATTCTGATTCTAACCCAAGCTCTTATCTTTTCATCTTTTCAGAGGCAATTTGCAGTTTATGAAAGAGAACACAAAGCCATGGTCAGCCTTGACGCAATTAAAAAAGAGAGAGAAAAAGTCGAAAAAGAGATAGAAAAATTGAATGACCAGAAATCAAAGGTAAAACAGGAAATTGAAAAACTTAAAGAAGAAATGGAACAGAGGAAAAAAGAAATAGAAGAATCTGAAATAGGCGAAATGATTAAAGAACTGGAAAATAAAAAAGAAGAACTGGAAAAGCGGGTGACAGAATTAAAAGAAGAAGAAGAAAAGATCAGAGAAGGCATAGAGCTAAAAAGGATGGAGCAGGAAGAGATAAAGAAAAGACTTGATGTAATAAGAGAAAAGATGAAAAAGATTATGGAAGGATAATTATTTTAACCACCTCGTTATTTTTCCTTATAAACCCAACACCTTTTGAATTTTCATTTACTTTTCCTGAAAGGTCAAATATTTTGCCTTCGTATTTTACATTATGTAAGGCAATAATACTTTTTCTGTTTTTCTCTTTTGAGTTTTTATATACAAATTCCCTTACATTCTGCAAGTCTGAGAGAAAATAGAAATTGCCCCTTCCCTCTGTCCAGTTTGTAACTGTGATATCATAATTTGCTGGATACCTATAGTTAATCAAAAATGTGTCATTATCCTGTGTTATACTATTCGTTATTGACATCCATCCTGATTCAAGAGAATAGGTATAGAGATTTAGTGGGATTGTATAATTAATTCCTGAATCTATCTTAATTATGGATGTAATTTCACATAAATTCCTCTTTTTCAATGTGTAAACAGGTTCATCCTGCCCTCTTATAAAAGTATCTGCGGAAAAAACCCAGTTCTGGTCAATTTCTGTAAATGTTATTTTTTCACATACAAGGTTATAGGGGTTCGCAGGCGACCATTGCCAGTCAGGCACATTATTAAAACTACCGTTCAAGTTCTCAAAAATCACAAGAGGTTCCCACCAGCCTCCTGCTCCTATATCCAGGTCATCGTCATAATCAATATCGCATAAAGAAATCGTTGAATAATAATTCTTTGAGTTATCCAGTGTATAATCAGGAATCGTATCAGGAAATCCATTTTGATTTAAATAAATCTTTAAATTACTGTTTCCTGAAAGTTGACCGTTATTTGCAAAAATAAGGTCCGGATATCCGTTTCCATCAATATCACCAGCATCAACCTGTATTGAGCCTTCTGAATCAGAAGACTCCCAGGAAGGTATTGTCTCAAGCACACCAAAGTTGTTATAAAAAATAAGGTTTTTTTCACCATCACAGGCAACAACTAAGTCAAGCCAGCCGTCTTTATTAATATCCTGAAACAGAACATCATAGGCATAATACTGGTAAGCGGACATCCAGTAGGGTAAATCCTGTATCACACCCTGGTTATTTTTATAAATCTTTATATACTCTCTTATACTGGTATATCTTTCACCTCCTGCTATTGCGATTTCAGAATATCCATCCCCATCAATATCACCAAAATCACAGGAAAAATTATATGTGCTGTCAAGGGATTCCCAGAAAGGACTATGTTCAGGATTTCCATTTAAATTTCTATAGATGATAGCATTTCCTGGTTCATTAAATCCTGCAGGACCAAGATAATTACTAACCGCAAAATCAGGATAACCATCATTGTTAAAATCATTTATTGAGAGGTGTCCTGAGTATTCATTGTCAGTTGAAAGCCAGGAAGGTGCTGTTTCAATATTTCCTCCCTGATTAAAATAAATTGCATTCTGTTCCCTTTCCATATCATTACCATTTGAAACCACAAAATCCATATATCCGTCTTTATCTATATCGCAGAATCCTCCACCTGTTGAATAAAATCCTGAATTTGACTCCCAGTCAGGAGAGTTTCCATAAGGTATAATCACAATAAAAAATAAAATTAATTCTGTCATAATGAACTTAATTATAAAGGTTTAAAAGTAATAGGTTGCAAAAAAGCAAGAATTTAGAAAAATTAGAGGCAATTCTCTTATTGTTAATTGCATAGTCACTATCCTATTGGCGCAAAAACTACAATATTCTTGACAAACAATAATTTATTGGATTAAAATATTTTTCTTTTGTTGTTTTACGAAAAGAAATGTTTTTAAAAGAGATATATGCAGGTTTTCTGGATTTTGAAACGAAGAAAAAAAGTCTGCCAAAAAGGGGCATTGCTTTGCATGAAAAATTCCGACGCCAGAATGAGTATAGCAAGAAATCGGGTTATCAGGATATCAGTGAAAATATATATTTTATTAAATTAAAACTATGTGCGGTATCTTAGGGCTGTGGTCTAAAACTACTCAGGTAGATGAATCCACTGTTAAAAGAGCAAGGGATTCAATGCTTCATAGAGGTCCTGATGATGCAGGAATATTTATAGATAAAGAAAACAATATTGGTTTTGTTCATCGAAGACTTTCAATCATTGACCTTTCTGAATCAGCTCATCAGCCAATGTTCAATAAGGATGGCAGGATATGTATTATTTACAATGGTGAAATTTGCAACTTTTCTGAAATAAGAGATGAGCTTATAAACAAGGGATATGTGTTTAAAAGCAGGAGCGATACCGAAGTAATTCTTAAAGCCTATGAAGAATGGGGAGTTAATTCTTTTAATAAATTCAATGGAATGTTTTCCTTTTCTATATGGGATAGGATAAAGAAACTTTTATTTCTTGTAAGAGACCCTTTTGGAATTAAACCACTATATTATTTTTTCAATGGCAATATTTTAATATTTTCATCGGAAATAAGAACTTTCAAAACTCTTTCAGAATATATAAATTTTAAAGAAAATCCGGATTGGAAAATCTATTTTTTAACTTTTGGTTTTATTCCTAATCCATATACAACTTTACAAAATGTATATCTCCTTAAAAAGGGACATTATCTTATATTTAGCCCAGAAAATGAAAAAATTGATATAAAGAGATATTATAAACTTGAAATATCAAATAATAAAAAGGACATAAATGAAATAAGTGATACCTTTACTAAGGTGGTAAGGAGACATTTAATATCTGATGCTCCTATAGGTGTTTTTTTAAGTGGTGGCATTGACTCAAGTCTTATTACCCTTGTCGCCCATAATTTTCAGAAAGATAATTTAAGGACTTTATCAGTGATTTTCAAGGAAAAGGAATTTTCAGAGGAAAAATATCAAAATCTTGTTTTAAGTAAAATAAAATCAAGACATAACTTTTATCTTATTACTGCAAAAGATTTGATTAATAACTTTGATAATATTCTTTTTGCAATGGACCAGCCCACAAATGATGGAATTAATACCTATTTTATTTCTAAATTTGCAAAAGAGGATGGTTTAAAAACAGTGATTTCAGGGCTTGGTGGTGACGAGCTATTCTATGGTTATGGCTCTTTTTCAAAGATAGAAAAATTATTTTTATTAAAAAATATTCATAATCTATCTGTTTTAGCAAAGTTTTTGCCTTTATATAGATATAAAAAGACATACTTTTTAAAATATTTTGAACCTGTTTGTATTTATCTTTTCTTTAGAGGTTTTTTTATACCCGAAGAAGCAGGCAAAATTCTCAATATTGAAGCAAAATATATATGGGAAAAAATTTTTGATGTTAATATCGAACTGGATAAAAGTTTATGGCACTATCCCAGAAAATTTCTATCTTTTTTAGAAATGGAATACTACCTTTCAGGGCAACTTTTAAAAGATAGTGATTTTATGAGTATGGCAAACTCAATAGAGATAAGGGTCCCCTTTCTTGACAGGGAACTCGTAGAACTTTCTTTTAATTTTGATGACAATAAAAAATATAATCCAAATCAACCAAAATTTCTCATCACAGAAGACTTTAAGAATTTAATTCCAAAAGAGATAATTTTTAGAAAAAAACAGGGATTCATATTTCCATTTAAAATATGGTTTAATTTAATTCCAGAGGTAAAAATCTATCTTAAAAGATATGGTTGGCCAAGGGGATGGGCAGTATATCTGGCAAATAAGATTTGAAAAATAGAAAAGAAGTATAGTATAATAACTTTATGCTCTTAACGATTTTTATATCCGCGCTTTTCTGGATTCAAACAAACTGGTCAGGTGGAGAAGGACAGAATTTATGGCAGGATTCAACAAAATATCTTAATGGATATAAAGTTGATGTAAGAGCACCAGAAGGAAAATTAAAGCCCGGGATAGGTGGATTTTATAAAAAATTAGATTTTTCAGGTTATGGGACTGGCTCATTAAGTAGTTTAAATTATATTGAAGATGATAATTCAGTTTATGTTTCAGGAAATCTCTCAAATACAGGGTATGTATTCAGATACAGATTAGAGGATGGGATCTTAGACACTGTATTTAATGTGCAAAATTTCACTGTAAATAATATAGGAAAAAGTGATTATTATTATTTTGTTTATGGCAAAGATCTGTATAACCAAGGTGCTTATTATTATAGTCTAGTTGACACTTCCAACTGGATATATAAATATACAGATGAATGGAATATACTTAACTTTATCTTCTCAACATACTCTTATAGATACTATTTTTCCAGTTCAAGATATGACAAAATATATTACGGAATAGATTTATCAAATCTTTCCAGTTATTTGAATCTACCCTATCAATATGGAACTTCTTCTTATATCTTTAAAACACAAAACAACACCCTTTTAGCTTTTACAAGAAATTTTTATCTCCACTATGCTCTAAATGAAAATATAACAAATTTTGTGACCGATGTGGATACTTTTGAAGGCTCTTATATTAAAAAAGTATGTGAAGATAAGGATTTAATTATTTATGTAATATTAGAGGGTTCTTCAAAACTATGGAGAAGTATAGATGGAGGGTTAAAATTCCCAGATTCATTATGTATAGATTTTGGGTATCCTTTAACAGATATTTATGCGGGAAACTCAGGTTTATTTTTAATTGTCAATGAAGAATATATATTAAAATCATTTAATAATGGTGATTTATGGGATACCCTTTTTGTATTTCCTCAGAACAAAAAAGCAAACAGCATAGTTGAAACAGATGATTACATTGTGTTTGTGGGCACAAGAGCGGACAGTTCTTTTGTTTATAAAAATTACTGGTCAGATTTCTCCTATCTTGAATCTTCAATATTTCAAGTTCTACCTGAAAGTATAACAGGAGGAATTATATGGGGAAGGGTATTCTTTACCGACTCTTTAACTCCAAATTCTTCAACAAAGGTAAAAATAAGGACAGATACCCTTCCTGATATGAGCACCGCAACCCCATGGGATTCATGCATACCTATAAATTCAGGAGATTCAATAATAAACTATCCTTCCTGTAAAGATGGAGATAGATATATTCAATACAAGATTGAGTTTTATCTTACCGATTCCTTACAAAGACCATATCTTGATGAAATAAAAATAGAATACGAAATAGACACAACAGGACCATATATAATTTCTGCAAAGGCAAAGGATGGTGGAGCCCAGCAAAACGGTTATGAGAATGACGATTATATGGAAATAATATTTTCTGAAAAAATAGATACAACCTTGAATATAACCCAGTCAAACATAGACTCTCTTTTTATCCTCTCAAATTCCCATCATTTTTCTCCTTTTGATTCAATTATCTGGAAAGGAGAACGGGAAACCCTTTTAATCTTTATGGGAAATCCAAGACCTGATATTCCTGTGCCAGGTGATACAATTAAATTATCAAACAGGGTAAAAGATTTGTGGGGAAATAAAGGTTCAGGAGAAATTCTTATTACAGGCTCTTACGACGATATTTATCCTCCTGTGATTTCTGGAATTTTATCTGATGGAAGTATATATGATAATGGTATAGACTCTGATGATACCCTTTATTTTTATTTTTCAGAAAAAACAAATACCCCGAATTTACCACCGGATACCTTTGAAGTTTATTTTGACCTGCTCGGGAAATCCTGGAACAATCTAAATGTAGTTTTAAACACAATAGAGTGGAAAAATGAGTCGACCTTATGTGTGACATTTACAGGCTCAGGATTGCCCTGTTTTTTCCCGGGTGATTCAGTTCATATATTCGGCAAAGTAGAAGATTTAAATGGAAATATATGCGATAGTGTAATCTATTTGACCGGTTCTTATGATTTAAAATCTCCTGAAATATATTCTGCAATATTTTATGACTATTCTCCCTACGGTGTTTCACCAAATTCTCCCTATGACCATTTTATTTTATTCTTTGATGAAAAAACAAATATGCCATTAATAGATTCTTCAAATATAGATTTAATTCTAAATTTATCAAATGGTCATTCCTGGCTTTCAGGCAACGGAAAAATACAGAATATAGAATGGCTAACCGACTCAATCCTTTATATCCATCCTTCATCTGAAGGGGGTTATCCAGATGTAAGCGAAGGAGATACAATTTATCCGGATTCCTCAACTATAAAAGATATTTTTGGAAATCCCTCCTATCAGCCAGCAATAATAACAAGATATGTAAAGGTTCACGAAAAATACCCTTTTTATCATCCCTTTATAAGCATAAACAAAGATATTATCATTATTATGACTAACAAAAAGGAAAAAATAGAAATAAAGGTATTTGATGTTTTAGGAAGAAAAATTATCCATAAAAAATTTCTCCTGGAGCCAGGCAGGCATTCTTTCAATCTTCTGAAAAACATGAAAAAGGGCATTTATTTTATAGAAATCAACACATGGAAAAAACAAAAATTTAAGATTCTAAGGTTCAAATAGCAAAAAGACAAAAAATTTTATTGTTTTACTGGTAAAATAAAGATGTGCAATTCTGATAATTTTTTTGAAGACTTCAGGAAAATGCAAAGGATATAAGTTGAAAACATCATCCCTTTTAACTTATAATTATTCAATTATAAATGAATGTGTATTTTATAAAAGGAAGAAAAATATACACAAGGAAGTCCTTCAAACGCAATTCAGATTTTGATAAAATATTCTGGTCAAATGTGCCACTTCAGGAAAAACTATCTTCTGCCTGGCAGATTATAATTGACGCAATGCTTATTAAAGGAACACCTGAAAAGTTAAAATTCAGAAAGGTGATAACCATAAAAACCCTTGATGGCAAAATTATAAGAAAGATAAACTTTGAAAAAGATTCCTTTAAATAAAGATTTTGAAAATTTCTTTCATATACTAAACAAAAATAAAGTTAAATACTTGGTTGTTGGAGGATATGCGGTAATATACTATTCAGAGCCTGTAGCAACAAAGGATATTGACATATTTGTAAATCCTGAAAAAGAAAACTCTAAAAAAGTTTATAAGAGTATAGAAGAATTTTTTGGCTTCTCTCTCAAAGACATTAAAGAAAATGATTTTGCAAAACTGGGTTTAATTTACCAGATAGGTATCTCTCCAAACAGAACAGATATAAAAGGTATAGATTTTAAAAAGGCGTGGAAAAATAGAAATTTTTTTAAATATGGAAAAGAAAAAGTATGGGTTATAAGCAAAAAGGATTTAATAAAAAACAAAGAACTTTTAAAAAGAGAACAGGATATATGGCATTTAAAAAAATTAAAATAAAAGATAATTTGATATTACCTGTAAGAATTCATTAT
>FWPU01004333.1_pt1 | contig 33239 bp, 29 predicted proteins | sample 2228361 | NCBI WGS metagenome assembly FWPU01 (sample SAMEA103939777, study PRJEB20133) | metagenome
TAACCATCGGCACGGCTACCTCAAACTTCGCGACGGTCTTTCTGACCCAGACGCAAACCGGCATGCCGTGCCACCATCAATCATACTAGGGGACGCGAAGACCGCGCAGCGCGAAGGACACGAAGGGAGTCGCCGCGGAAGGGGTCTTCGTGCTCTTCGTGCTTCGTGTTCTCTGTGAGCCTTCGCGCCTCCGTGATCCAAACACCCCACGCGCTAGGTCCTTATTCGGAAGCGCGCACGATCATCGGCAGGAAACGCCTGGTCGGAGAGGGCGTCTCGGTTGGCTCTCCTGTTGGAGCCTCTGTGGGTGTCGCCGACGGCTCGACGGTGACTGTGGATGTGGCGCTGGGTGCTGCGGTCGGAGAGGGTGTTTCCCCGATGTGCAGACACAAGCGCACCGCGTCTATGTAGAAGTCAGTCGTCGCTGTGTCCAGTCCGTTGTCTCCGTAAAAGCTCAGTTGCACAATCCCCGCCTGACGCAACACAGCCAGGTCGTCGGCGGAGAGGGCGTGGAGATACTCATCCCAGGCCAGGCCATCGGAGACCGTGTCGGCGGCGTTGCCGGTGCGCAGCAGGGGGATCAACGGATCGTCAGCGCTGGTCAGGAAGTCGACGCGCAGGCGGTCGGCGGAAGGCTCCAGGGGATCACCGCTCCCCTCGGTGCCCTCGTTGTCGATGCGGAAGAAGAAGGAGAGGGCGGCGGCATCGATGGTGGTGGAGATGGCGATTGTCTGCCAGGTACGGCCGCTGCCGCCGCTGACGCCGGCCAGGTGGAGCGCGCGCCTCCCGCTCGCTGGCGCGGGCGTGGATGGCGCTCGCACATCGGCCAACCCCTCCAGGTGCCAGGCGACGGTGGGATCCCCCTCGAAGTCGCCGTCCGCGAGCGCCTCGCGGCAGCCGGGCGGCCAGATCGGCGTGGGGGATGGGCGCGGCGCGGGGGACGGTTCGGGCGTGGGCGGCGTGGGCGCGGCAGCCAGGGCGCGCGCGGCATTGATACGGCCGAAGCCATAGTAGTCGTCGCGGCCAGACGCGCCCAGATCGTCGGCGGTCGACTCGATGATCGCCCGCACCTCGTCGTTGCGCAGCGTCGGATTGAGGGAACGGATGAGCGCGGCCAGCCCCGCCACGTGCGGCGACGCCATCGAGGTGCCGCTCAGATAGCCGTAGTGTGCGCCCGGCAAGGTGGAGTAGATCGAGACTCCCGGCGCGCTCACGGCCACGAACGGCCCATAGTTCGAGAAGCTCGCGCGCGCGTCGGTGGCGGTGGTGGCGGCGACGCCGATGACGTGCGCGTGCGCTGCCGGATAGAACAAAGCGTTGCTCGCGTTGTTGCCGGCGGCGGCTACCAGCACTACATCGCGCGCCCAGGCGTACTCGACCGCAGCCTCCTCGCCGCGCGAGTACGACGGCGCGCCCAGGCTCATGTTGATGACGTGCGCGCCGTTGTCGGCGGCGTAGACGATCGCCTGGATTAGATCGGCGTAAGCGCCGATGCCGCCGCGGAAGACATCGACGGGCATGATGGTGGCGCCGCCCGCCATGCCCGCGATGCCGACGGCGTTGTCGATGCGCGCCGCAGCGATCCCCGCCACGTGCGTCCCATGGCCGTAATCGTCTGCCAGGTCGTTGTCATCGTCGGCGAAATCCCAGCCGTGGACGTCGTCGACGAAGCCGTTGCCATCGTCGTCGAGGCCGTTGTCGGGGATCTCGCCGGGGTTTGTCCACAGGCCGCCGGTCAGATCGGGATGAGCGGCGTCGACGCCGGTGTCGAGCACGGCGATCACGACCTCGGCGCGGCCGGTGGTGAAGTCCCACGCGTCCTCCATCGCCAGGCGGCTCAGGTACGTGCGCTGGATCGGGTCATAGGAAGGGTCGTCGGGGACGAAGGCAGGAGTGAACAGGTAATTCGGCTCGGCCCAGGCCACGCGCGGGTCGGCCTGCAGCCGTTTGAGCGCAGCGGCTTGTTGTTGGGGGGCGAAGCGCAGGTGGATCATGCGCAACGGCGTGAGCGTTGTCAGCGTCTGCGCGTCCAGGCTGGTTGCCAGGTCCCGGGCGATCGTCGCCAGGGAGGCTTTGGGGGAGAGCGGGCGCAGGCCGACCAGCAGTTCGCCGGGGACGTAGGGGGCGTCAGGGGCTGGGGGAGCGGGCGCGGGAGGCGATGCGGCGGGCGCGATCGCTCGCGTGCCGAGCAGGCAGAGGCCAGCCAGCAGCCAGAGGCTCAGGCGGCGCAGAAGCTGCAAACGACGCGTACGTTGTACAGGCATCATCGCCTCACCGCGGGGCGCCCTGGCTTTGGGAGGGCGAAGCCCGCGAATGCCAGACGTGAGACCTCAGTCCGGTCGCTTGCTGCGCGCAGCCGGATCGCCTGAGCGTCCGAGCTGGGGGGCTGTCCTCCATTTGAAATGGCTCCACTGTTTCCCGCCAAATTGACAATATATAAGATAAAGTGATAAAATATCATCGCAATTATTGCGCCGCTTGCGCCGATGCGCCGTTGCTGTCGCGGGGGCGGCTTCTTGCGTGACGATCGACGGGGTGTTGGAAATCAGGTGTCAAGGAGGGATCCCATGACTCCAGGGCAGGTACCGATCACGGCCGCCGATGCGGAATTTTATCATCGCGAGGGCTACTTCGTCTATAATCATCAGGTCTTCTCGCCGGAGAAATTCCAGGCCTTGAAGGACCACTTCGAGTATCTGTTGGCGAATCGGCCGGCGGGAAAGAAGCCGGAGGACCTCGACGTGCCGCACTTCGGTGACACCAAGCTGTTCGAGTGGTTGCTTGCCGATGAGGTGTTGGACCTTGTGGAGCCGTTCATCGGCCCGAACATCGCGCTGTGGTCGAGCCACTTCATCGCCAAGCCGGGCGGGGGCGGGCGCGCTGTCCCCTGGCATGAGGATTCCTATCTATGGAAGGGGCTGCTCGAGCCGCAGGAAGTGATCACGCTGTGGCTGGCGATCGACGACGCCGATCCGGAGAACGGCTCGATGCGCGTCATCCCGCGCACGCACGACAACGGGTTCTCGCAATATCACAACGTGGACCTCAACGAGAACGTCTTCGCGGTCGAGCTGAACGCGGATCAGATGGACATGAGCCGGGTCGTCGACATGCGACTGAAGGCGGGGGAGTGCCACTTCCACCACGCCAAGCTGATGCATGGCTCGAACGCCAACTTCAGCAATCGTCGGCGTTGCGGCTACACGATGCGCTACATGTCGACGGCGGTCAAGTTCGTTGGCCAGGATAATCCCAACTTCCGGCATCAGATTTATCTGGCGCGCGGCAAAGATCTGGCTGGCAACCGTTACGGGGATCCGACGAAAGTGTACCCTGAGCTGGTGCGGTAAGAGCCTACCGAAAACGGTTCTGACTGGTCTCCTGACCAGCCAGGGGCACGGTCAGGAGGCTGCGCCGAAGCTCTAAGAGCAGCGGCTATCCACCTGAGAGGGACAAGCGGACGCAGGTTGTTTCCCTGCGTCCGCTTGTGTTTTGCCCAGGCGTTGGGTCGTCTGCTCGCCTCGGCGGCCTGGCTGTCATCGTGTTACGAGCGGCAAAGCCACGAGGACGAGGGGGGGGCTGGCCGGCACCGTGCGGGTCTCCATCGCCAGGTTATTAGTGACCTTCATGTCCTGGCGCGCTGTGCGGATGATCGCGATCGCAATGTTGCCTTCGGGCGGGGCAGCGGATGCGCCAAATTGGATCTCGATCATCCCCGCTTCTCCGCTGGGCAGATCGCCGAGATCCCACGCCGCGATCCCGCCCGGAAAAGCCAGGCTGTCTGTGATCAGCCGACTTGCAGCGGGTTGGGCGCTCGCCAATGTCCATCCCGCGTTGAGCGACAGGGTGATCGTGCTCGACAGGGCGATCTGATCGCCGAAGTTGCCGTACCCGATCGTGTAAGTGAGATCCTGGTCCGGCGTCAGGAGGCGGGGGCTGTGCTCCTCCGACGCGCTGAACCAGACCGCCGCGTCGCTTTTGCTCCACTCGACAGGCCTGACGATTTGCGTATAGTCATTGTAAGGGAAGATATCGGGCGATGATGAATGGGCGACGATCGTGTAGGTCAGTGGCTGGCCGGTGGTCAAACCTGGCGCGGTGGGGATCGTCGCCAGCAGGTCGGCGGCGATGTCGACCGTGACGGAGATCGCCTGCGCGGACTCAGGCGCCAGACTCCCCAAGGACCAGGAGACCGCATCGGCGGCGATCGTCGTTGGCGTCGGGCTGGCGTTGTGGAGCGTGACTGAGAGGGGCAACGTCAGAGTGACTGTCGTGTCGGGGGCGATCGAGTTCCCCAAGTTCGTCACCCAGGCTGTGAAAGCCACCGGTCGGGCGGGGGTCATGATCACGCCGTCCAGGTCGGATCTGACCGTGAGATCGGGGCCGGGGGGCTGAATGGCAAGCGCTGAATCGCTCCGATTGTTCGCCGGATCGGCGTCGGCCTCTGCGCTGGCGACCCAGGCAGTGACGGTGAGAGAAGCGCTTGTCGCGACGGTGGAGTCAACCTGCGCCGTGAGTGAGACCATCTGAGGGAGGCTGTGACCGGGCAGCGTCCCCAGGTCCCAGCCGATCTGGCCAGCATCGACGCGGTCGGGGATCGGGACGGCCCCGATCCAGCTCAGCCCAGCGGACAGGAGGACATCCAACGTGGCGTCGTGCGCGTCAGCGGTCGTCTGCAAGTTGCCGACGGCGATCGAATAGGTGACTACCTGACCAGCCGTCGCATGCGGGATGTTGCTGGGTTCGGTCAGGAGAGCTGCAACCGAAAGATCGGGGTTGTCGGCCGGCGAAGTCAGGGAGCTGTCTGGGGAGCGGGGCGCCTCTTGAGCCAGCAACTGTTGGTTGACCTCCAGATGGAAGCGAGGAGGATCCTCGGCCAGTTCTTGCCGGTTCCACGCGCCGTAGCGCTGGCCGAGGACCGTCATGGTCCCCTTGAGCCAGTCTCTTTGCTCCCTGGTTGTGATGACCCCTTGCCAGCAGAGGTTGGGACGAAAATCGACGCTGGCGCCTGAGCGGTGGCTCGCGTGCGGCGGGGACCAGTTGCCTGTCAAATCAAATAAGCCGCCATCCTGGAGGCTGACATCGCTGACGGGGAGAGCAACGACTGGCCAGGCGGATCGGCCAGCGGCGACGAGTTGCTGGTTATGCAAGACCTGGGCATCGAAGAAGTCGTCGGCCAAAGCGGTCAGGGCGGCAATGGTCTTGGTCGATCCCCAGGTCCCTTCTGGATGGGTTGCATAGCCTTCGCTGCAAATGGTCCAGTGGTCGCCGCCGGCGCCCTCGACCAGATTGGGCGATCTCACGAGGATCGTCCTCCCGGCCTCGCGGGCGGGAAAGCGTTGTGGGCGGACCATCACCTGGTAGGCCCCTGCAATCTCTCGGCGGTGGTCCGGGCGATCGACGCCAGCTCGAAAATCGATCTCGGCTTCCCCCAGGTCGTTCGTGGCGACGATGATACGGGGCGTCGCTGGCGTGATCGCGACGCCGTTCAGTCGGCCGCGCGCCGCGGATGGGCTGGATCGTCGTGCCTGTGGCCGCCGCTGTAAGGCAGGGCCTCCGATGAAACCTCCAGGCTGGCGTTGCGTACCGGCCGGCCGTTGCACATGACGCGAGCGATGAGCGTGGCCGATCCCTCGGGGCTTATGGCGGCAGGCGCGCCCAACGTCACATCGACGTCGTTCAAGGCAGGGTTGGTTCCGTCGATTGGGCCTGACCCTGCGGGACAATCGCCCAGCCGCTGGATGCTGACCTTCCAATGGATCAGGGTGGCTGGATCGTGAGGAAGGGGCACATCTGTTTCCTTGTAGAAGGTCATCCCTCGTGGGTCGCCCTCGATGTCTCCAGGGGGCGGGAACGGTCTGACCGGAAAAATGTCTCTGGAGGACTCCGTCTCGGTGATATCGGTCGGATCTGCCCAACAGCGCGCCCCCACGTGATGGTGCGTCCTGAGGTAGCCGAAGAGATACTTTTGCGTCCCGAACTGGATTTGGTCGAGAAAAAAGGGGAATGGATCCGCGATATAGTAGGAACCGTCATCGCGTTGCGAGACCTGGATGCGCAGATTGAACTCGGGCCGGCCGATATCGTCGGGAGGCGCGGTGAGCGATTGGTGCCCGTGCTCGACGATGGGGCGATTGCAATCTTGATTCTGAATATATGACTGGTCTCTCTCGAAGCTGACCGTCATGGCAAAGGGCAGAGCGTACTGGGTGTTGTTGAGGGTGTGGACGATCGCGTCGCCGCGCCAGACGAGCTCCTCGTGAACAGTGTCAGTGAAATCGCCGCCGTAAGAAGGATCATAGCCTTTGTTGACAGAATGGTAGACGTAGCTGGCCTCCCAGGTCACGCGAGCGGCGACGTTCTGGGGTTCTGTGGATGGGGCGTGGCGGGCGACTGGGAGCCATGCGAGAGAGAGACTGGCATGTGCTGGTGCGAGCGTCTGGTTAGTGTGGAGAGGGGTGGGTGCTGGCGGGTAGCCGCTGGGCAGCGCGTGGGAGCGTGGCATGTTGGCGATGATGGTTGCGGCGAGGAGGCCCCCCAACAGGCGGAGGTAGGCGCGCATGGTAACCTCCTGGGTGTGAATAGATCGGCGTGAGCGGGTCGCTGGAGTTGTCTGGGAAGGTCCCGCCATTGGGGGCGCGCCGACAGTTTTGGGTGAATACAGTGATTATATTCTGATTAAAAGCCCGTCTGCAAGCTTTGGCTGCGCAGGAGGTGGCGCACCTGCAGCGCCGCGATTGACTGCGCTTATGCGCAGCGCAGCTCTTCCGCGACCTGGCCTGGTTCAACCCGTTCACACATCTGGCCTATTCCCCGGCATCCTGTCCTTTGGCCGTGCGCAAGAGGGACAGGATGCCTCTCGTCAGCAGACTCCGCTTGGCCCCCTTTTTCCCCCAAGTGTCACATCCTCTCGTCCCCTGATATGCTATAATCTGGTCGTCCCCTTTCCCCCCGGACGCTGGACCTTGGTTTGCTTTCTCGTTTGTCCCCTGACCCTGGGGGGCCGCTGTTGCCTGGCAACGAAGGAGGATCCCCATGATCTGCCGCGTTCGTCGTCCTGGCACGCTGCTCGCGATGGCTGCGGGCGTCTGGCTGCTGCTGACCACGATCATCCTCGCCCAGGAGGGGACGACCCTCACCCCCAACCGGCTGACCATCGCTGGCGCGCGCGGCGCGCGCGAGGAACGCCATCTCCTCTTGCGCACGTCGCAGCCGATCACCAGCCTCCAGCTCATTCCCCTTGACCTGACAAGCGCCGATGGCAAGGCGGTCTTCCCCGCCGCGGCGATCCAGCCGGGCGCAGCGCCGGACCGCGTTGAGGCAGGCGGCCACCTGGTCATTCCGATCGTCTTCGACCTCAGTCGCGCGCCCAGCGGCGCCTTCAGCGGCGAGCTGCTCGTCGCCTACGCTGGTGGCACACAGACGGTGACGATCTCGGCGACGGTCAAGGACCCCTGGCCGGTCCCTTTGCTCGTCCTGGTCATCGGCGTCGCGCTGGGAGTGGCTGGCTCGGCCTATCGCGCCAGCGGCCGCGCGCGCGATCGCATCCTCGTGCGCGCGGGCCAGTTGCGCGCGCGTTTGCAGGCAGGCGGCCCGCTGGCCCCGTCGTTTCAACAGCGCATCGCCGCCCTGCAGGCCGAGGCGGAGATCGCGCTCCAGGAAGAACGTTGGGAGGCCAGCCGCCAGGCCCTCGACAAGGCGGAGACGCTATGGCTCAAGTGGCGCCAGCGTGAGGTCGATTGGCGCGCCCAGTTCGCGCACTACCAGTCTCTGCGCGACCGCCTGGCCCAGGATGATCTCAAAGCTGAGGTCCCCTATCTGCAGGCGCTGCGTCGTAACCTGGAGAGCCTCGCGGGGGATGCCCCTGATCTGGCCGACCCCAGCGCGCTGCGCGCGTCGCTCGACGCCGTGACGCAGCAGGTCAATCGCTATCTGGAGCTGATGGGAAAGCTGACGTTGGCGCTCAACCTGTGCAATGGGCTGCCGACCGACGAGCAGAAGATGTGGAAGGATAAGGTTGACGAGTGGAAACGACGTCTCGATCACGCGATGCCCGATGACCACGTCGCCCTGGATGCGCTGGCCCACGAAGTCGACGACGCGATCGAGAGCCTGAGCGCGCGCGTCGGCGGGCCGGCTGCTCTCCCGCCAGGGGGCGCCAAGTCGCTTGGCCTGACAGCGATCGCCCAGTTCGTCAGCCTCTTGACGGCGCCGCCGAACGTTCGGCCAGCGGCTGCGGATACTTCGGCGCGCGGCGCCGAGGCCCGGCTGCAGCTCTTCCTGTGGGTGAGCTATGGCGTCGTGTTGGTCCTGCTCGCCGGGGCGGGCTTCAACGAACTGTACGTCGCCTCGGCGACCTTCGGCGCCGCTGAGCTTACAGGCTGGAGCGACTACTTCGCCCTTCTGGCCTGGGGCTTCGGCGCCGAAGCGACGCGCGCCGCTGTCACGGAGCTGGTGCAGGGATGGCAACTGCCTGGCGTGAAGTGAGACAGCGAGTGAGTGGACGCGTCGGCGTATCCGCGCGCAAGCGAGCGGAGGAGGGGTGAGATCATGGCAGAACAATTCGCGCATGGCCACGCGCTGTTGATCGGTGTCGGGGCTGACCTGCCGGTGACGGCCAAAGACGCCGAGGCTGTCCACAGCGTCCTGGTGGATCCGCAACGCGCGGCCTACCCATCCCAGCAGGTCGATCTGCTCGCCAATGAGCAGGCCACCCGCCAGAGCATCCTGGCGGCTTTCGATCGTCTCGCCGCGCGCGTCCAGGCCGACCCGGAGGCGACGGTCTTCCTCTACTATTCAGGACATGCCGGCCGCTTCGAGCGCCTCAACCAGCCGCCCGCCTATTTCCTGGTACCCTACGGCTACGACCCCGCCCGCTTGCAGGAGACGGCGATCACCGGCGCGGAGTTTACGGAGCGCATCGAGGCGTTGCAGCCGCGCAAGCTGGTCGTCTTCCTCGATTGCTGCCACGCTGGCGGCCTGCCCGCGGTCAAGGCGGCGCCGGCGCCCAGCTTCACGAAGGCGGCTGTGCTCCCCGATCTCGTCCGCATCCTCGATCAAGGCAGCGGGCGCGTGATCGTCGCTTCCTCTCGCGACGACGAATACTCGTATACCGGCGCGCCGTACAGCGTCTTCACCGCCTGTCTGATCGAGGCTCTCTCCGGCCGCGGGGCGGTCAACGCCGACGGCTACGCGCGCATCCTCGACGTGCTCATTTACCTCTTCGCGCAGGTGCCGACGCGCGCGTCCGGGCCGCAGCATCCCTTCGTCAAGAAGGTGCTTGACCTGGGCGACAACTTCCCGCTCTGTTACTACGCTGGCGGCGCCAAGACAGCGCCTGGCCTGCCCGTGGCTGCGCCGACCCTCAAGGAGTTGGGGCTGACCCCCTCCCGTCGGCGGCGCCTGGAGCAGGAGCGGGAGGGGTTGCAGATCGAGTTTGATTTGCGCAGCGCCAAGGTCAAGCAGATGCGCGCCGCCTTCGCCATCGAGGCGGGCAGCGCGGTGCGGTTTCAGTTGGAGCAGCAGTTGCTGGAGGAGGAGGCCCATCTGGCTCGTCTGGGCGAACGCCTCGATGAGATCGATGACCTGTTGGCGTAGGCGGCCCCCCACCATTGCATAAGGGATGGTAAGATATGCCCTCACGAACGCTCATCGAACAGCAGCGCGCCGAGCTGGAAGCGCAGCTCGATCTCCTGAGCGCCAAGCTCAAGGCGCTGCGCCAGGCGTTGGCGATCGAGGCCAGCGCCGCTGTGAAATTTCAGTTGGAGCAGCAGATCGCGCAGGCGGAGGCGGAGCGCGAGCAGATCGCGCGACGCCTCGACCAGCTCGAGTCGGCGCCGGCTGCGCCTCCCTCCTCTGCTCCAACGGCCTTCACGCCTGGGCAGCGCGCCGCCCTGCGCGAGAAGCTCATCCGCCACCTCAGCGACAGCGAGCTGCGCGCTTTGTGCGACGACCTGGGCGTCGATTATGAGAGCCTGCCGGGCAGCGGCAAAGCGGACAAGGCGCGCGAGCTGCTCGCTTATTTGGAGCGGCGCCTGCGCCTGGAGGATCTCCTCTCCCTTTTGCGCGACCAGCGGCCCGAGGTCGATTGGTGACCGTCTGCGCCTCTTGCGTGATTGGCCGCATAACCTGTGGATGGCCGCCGCGGCGCGGTAATATCAGCTCCTGGTGTGCACCCGTAACATCGCTGAGTTCCAGCGCGTGCCGGGACTGGAGGTTGTGGGTTACTGAGCGTTCTCGTCCCTGCTCGTGGTGTGCTATAATCATGAGGTGACAGTGGCGATGCGAAGCGTTTGAGCGCGACCGCCACGCGGGTTTTCGATGAAAGCATTCTATAAAGAGGAGGTGATTATATAGGGAAGGATAATTGCATGTTGCATGGTTTTTGGCGAAGTGCATCCATTCATGCAATCCCGAAAGCGACCAAGAGGAAGGAGTAAAACCGTATGAATGCCAAGCATCAACACATTGGTCTGACGCTCCTGGTCATCGCGATGCTGCTGCTGAGCGCCTGCGCTCAGATGGTAGCGCCCGCTCAACCGGCTCCTGCGGAGGAGAAACCTGCTGCTGCCGAGGGCAAGTTGACCGAAGTGGGGACGCCGCGGGCCGAGACGCTGATCATGGACCACCTCGATGGCCGCGTGGATAACCCCAAGCAATTCAACCCCTACATGCCCGGCACCCGCTTCAATCAGGGGTGGCATCAGCTGGGCCTCTCCAATATGTGGGAGATGAACACGGTCACCGGCAAGCAATTCCCGGCCATGGCCGCCGAGATGCCGGAGCCGCTCAACAGCGATTACACCAAGTTCCGCATCAAACTGCGCGAGGGCCTCTACTGGAGCGATGGCGTTGAGATCACCACTGACGATTTCGCATACACGGTGGACCTGGTCCTCAAAACGAAGGAGTTCCCCTACAGCGGGTTCCTGTCGCGGGTGATCAAGAGCTACCAGGTCATCGACAAGTACACGGTCGAGATCGAGACGGTGAACCCCGAGCCTCGCCTGGGGTACACGTTGGGCGTGACCGTATGGGGCGATACTTTCCGCCTGATCCCCAAGCACATCTTTGAGAAGCAGCCCGATCCGGCCAAGTTCGATTTCTACCCGCCTGTGTCGAGCGGCCCATACGTGCTTAAGGATGTCGATCCCAATGGCTACTGGTGGCTGTGGGAGAAGCGCGAGGACTGGCAGCGCACCGATGTCGGCATGATCGTTGGCGAACCCAAGCCCAAGTACATCCTAACTCGCTTCTACGGCCCTGAGGAGAAGCGCGTCATCGCTGGTATCCAGCACGAGCTGGATATCTTCACCGATATCACGCCGGAAAGCTGGGATGTGTTGCGCTCCAAGAACGAGTACGCCAAGGCCTGGTATAGCCACGTCCCCTGGGCTAACCTGGACGACCCCTGCGAGCGCGGGATCGCCTTCGTCAACATGACGCCTCCGTATGACAAGGCCGAGGTACGCTGGGCGTTGGCGCTCGCCACCGATATCCAGAAGGTCTCACTGGCTACGTTCGCTGGCCTGTTGCGGGTCTCGCCTCTGGCCGTGCCGCCCATCTATATCCTCCAGGAGACCTACCATAAGCCGCTGCGCCCCTGGCTGATGGAGTTCGCCTTCGAGGATGGCTACAAGCCGTTCGATCCCGACTTCGCCAAGAAGATCGCGGAGACGCTGGTCAGCCAGGGCGTCGAGGGCCTGCCCACCGATGAACAGGGGCTGGTGGACCTGTTCGGCGTCGGCTGGTGGAAGTATGATCCGGCTAAGGCGACCGAGCTGCTAGAGAAGAACGGCTTCACGAAGGATGCCAACGGCAAGTGGCTTCTGCCGGACGGCAAGCCGTGGCAGATCACGATCAACGCGCCCGCCAACTTCGAAGTGGAGTCGCAGCGCCTGGCCTTTGCGGTGGCCGATGCGTGGCGCGCCTTTGGCATCGATGCCAACGTGCAACAGATGGAAGCAGGTACCTTCTGGAGCAGTTGGGCCAACGGCACCTTCCAGGCCGGCTCCTACTGGCCGGGCTGTGGCGTGGCTCCTGACGTCTGGGACAATATGAACGGCGTCTGGCACATGAAGTATATCGTGCCGATCGGCGAGCCAGCCCCGGGCAACAACGTGCGTCACAAGAGCGAGACGCTCAGCGCTCTCCTGGATGAGATCTCCAAGCTCACCAGTGAAGATCCCAAGACGGTCGAGCTGATGCGGGAGTTCATGAAGGAGTGGGTGAAGGAGATGCCGTGGCTGCCCATGTTCGGCACCTCCAAGTTCGTGCCCGTCGACACTTACTACTGGACGAACTTCCCCGATGTCAACAACTACTACGAAGGCCCGTGGTGGTGGTGGTCGCTCTTCAAATACATCACTCCCAAGCTTGAGCCGACGGGCCGACAATAGGATGATGGCATCGACCGGATAGCGGCCGATCCGGAGAATCGCCGCGGAGGACACGGAGACGGCTCGAAGCGCTCCGTGCTCCTCCGTATTTTGTGCCCGAAGCATAAGGAGGGGATGTGCGCTTTGCCGTCTTTCTGTTATCTCGCTTCTTGATCTATCTGCTTGTCCTCTGGGTTGGCATCACGACGGTGTTCCTGGTGCCGCGCTTCCTGCCCTCTGACCCCGTCGAGGCGATGTTGGGCCGCGTCTTGACGCAGGGGGCAGTGATGGAGCCAGAACAAGTGGAAGCCATCCGCCAGTCGCTGACGGCCGCTTTCGGTCTGGAAGGGACTCTATGGGAGCAGTACGTCGGCTTCCTCAAACGAGTACTCATCACAGGCGATTTTGGCCCATCGCTGGCGATGTTCCCGACTCCTGTGACCGCGCTCATCCGTAAGGCCCTACCATGGTCTTTGTTCCTGCTTCTGTCCTCCACGATCATCGCCTGGCTTATCGGCAACACGATTGGACTGCTGGCTGGATTCCACAGCGATAAACTCTATTCGCGCGTCCTGGAGGGGATCGCTGTCCTGCTTTATCCCATCCCTTACTATATTTTGGCCCTCGTCCTGATCATCTTGTTCGTCTATGTGAAGCCAATGTTCCCGCTTTCGTTTAGCATCCAAGGCAGGTTTCCCAGCCCCCAGTTCATCGCCAGCGCGATCTTCAACTCGATCCTGCCGGGGCTGTCGATCGTGATCGTGGGCCTGGGATGGTGGGTGTTGAGCATGAAGGCGCTCTCCTCCAGCATCGGCCAGGAAGATTTCGTCTATTTCGCCCAGTTGAAAGGCGTGGGGGCAGGCAGGATCATGACGCACTACATCCTGCGCAACGCCATCCTGCCTCAGATCACGATGCTGGCGCTTGTCTTGGGCGGCGTGTTCAACGGTGCTCTGATCACGGAGATCTTGTTCGCCTATCCGGGACTGGGCACCCTGATTTACACTGCCGTCCTCCAGGCGGATTATAACCTGCTCATGGGGACCATCACTCTGTCCATCATCGCCGTAGCCACTGCGACTTTCGTGGTGGACTTGCTCTATCCTTTTTTCGATCCACGGATCCGCTACCGCTGACCCCGACTGGCTGGGACGACGATGAACAAATCCAACCGAAGGCTGAAGATCGGGCTTTTCCTGTTGGGCCTCTTCATCATCTTGGGCGTGATTTTGCCGCCCTTTGCCCCCTACGATCCTCGCGTCTGGAACGCGGTGCCGCGCAATCTCCAGCCCAGCCGCGCCCATTTGCTGGGGACCACCAACCTGGGGCAGGATACATTCTGGTTGCTGGCGTGGGCCACCCGCAACTCGCTCATTGTCGGCCTGACCGTCGCGTTCTTCGCCACCGCCATCGGCGTGATCGCCGGGCTGACGGCGGGATTTAGCGGCGGGCTGCTGGATCGGACATTGACGCTGTTCATGGATATCTTCGTGGTGATCCCCTCGTTGCCGATCTTGATCCTGATGGCTTCTTTGCTGCAGGGGCGGGCTTCGCTGCTGTTGATCAGCGCCATCCTCGTGATCTTCAACTGGCCCTGGCCGGCTCGCCAGACGCGCGCGATGGCCCTGAGCCTGCGCGAGCGCGAGTTCGTGAACACAGCCTGGTTCTCCGGCGAAGGCTCGTTCAAGATCATCGCCACCGAGATCTTCCCCTACATTACCGCCTGGACCATGGCCAACTTCGTCAATACGGTGCTGGTCGGGATCGCGACGGAATCGGGGTTGGCGGTGATCGGGCTTTCCAGCCTGGAGGAAGCCACCCTGGGCACGATGATCTACTGGGCGCTGCAGCATCAGGCCCTGCTCGGCGAGCGCTGGTGGTGGATCGGATCGCCTGTCGTGACGATCATCACGCTCTTCATCGCGTTGTTTCTGACTTCAACGGGCCTTTCGCAACACTTCGCGACAAGGAGAGGCCACTGATATGCTGACGCTCAAAGACATCGTGGCTTGTTACGACACGCCCCGAGGGGCCGTTCGTGCGGTCGATCAGGTGAGCCTTGACGTTCGCGAGAACGAGATCTTGGGGATCGCTGGTGAATCGGGATGCGGTAAATCGACGCTCCTCAAGGTCATGTATGGCTATGTGCAGCGACCTTTACGGCTCGTGTCAGGGCAGCTCGAAGCCGAGATGGAAGAGGACGGACAAGTGGTCACCCTCGACGCCGCGAACATGCGGCGGGTCTGGTGGAAGCTCATCTCCTACATCCCGCAGGGATCGATGAGCGTCCTCAATCCGGTGTTGAGGATCGAAAGCCAGTTTTTCGACGCCGTCTCCAGGTTCCACCAGTATCGGGGCAAGTCGGAGGTGCGCGCTCAGGTGACGGGATACCTGAGGGAACTGGGGTTGCCCGTCGAGGTCCTCAAGGCCTATCCCCATCAACTCAGCGGCGGGATGCGCCAGCGCGTCCTGGTGGCGCTGGCGACCTTCCTCCATCCCAGAGTGATCCTGGCCGACGAACCGACCACTGCCCTCGACGTGGTCGTGCAGCGAGGCATCCTGCAGATGCTGACGCGCGTGCAACAGAGGATGCAGAACACGCTGGTGGTGGTCTCGCACGATATGGGGGTCCACTACCAGATCACGCATCGCATGGCGATCATGTATGCGGCCAAGATCGTTGAGCTGGGGCCTACGGACGCGGTCTTCAACCGTCCCTTGCATCCCTATACCACTTTGTTGATCAGATCGTTGCCGCGCATCGGCGATCGCGGCCAGCGCGAGGGGATCGGGGGGGCGCCGCCCAGCCTGTTCAATCCGCCTGCGGGATGCCGCTTCGCGCCCCGCTGTCCCTTCGTCATGGAGGTCTGTCGTCGCGCAGAGCCGCCACTGCGCGAGGTGGAACCCAACCATTTCGCGGCCTGTTACTTGCACGCACAGACGGTCGTTGCGGCCTGACCACGGACAGGAAGAGCTCCTCATGACCGACAAACTGATCGAGACCAGGAACATCACGAAGATCTTCAAGATCGGTAGCCTGATTGGCGGCGCCCGACTGGTTGCAGTGGATGACGTCAGTCTGTCCCTCGCGAGCGACAAACCCAGCATCTTGAGCATCGTGGGCGAGTCGGGGAGCGGCAAGACGACGCTGGCCAGGATCATGCTCAGGCTTTTGGAACCGGATCGGGGGGAGGCGTTTATCGAGGGTAAGAGCCTGTTCAGGGCCAGGGATCGCGTCAACGATCACCAGTTCAAACGGCTGGTGCAACCGATCTTTCAGAACCCCTTTGAGACGTTCAGCGCCCACAAGACGGTGGACACCTATCTGTACGAGACGGCCCTGAATCTGGAGGTCGCTCGTAGCCGTCACGAAGCGCGCGCGGTGATCGCGGACGTGTTGGCTTCGGTGGGGCTGGATATCGATGCTGTGTCCGGCAAGTATCCCAACCAGTTCTCCGGCGGCGAGCTACAGCGCATTTCGGTCGCTCGCGCCTTGATCCCCAAACCCAAACTGATCATCGCCGACGAGCCGGTGAGCATGATCGATGCATCGATGCGCATGAACGTCGTCAATCTGTTCCTTGGCTTGAAGGAGTCGCACAACGTCAGCTTTCTATACATCACGCACGATCTGTCCACCGCGTACTACGTCAGCGATTTCATCGCCATCATGTACCGGGGAAATGTCGTCGAGTACGGCCCCTCCAACCTTATCCTGACTGCGCCCGCGCATCCATATACAGAGCTGCTCATGGAGTCGGTGCCCAAGATCGGCCAGAAATGGAGCGAGGAGATCGTGCTGCCCGATATCGAAGTGAAGGAATATCAGGCCGCCGCCTGCAAATTCGCGCCCCGCTGCGCGTACGCGCGCGACATCTGTCGGCGATCGAAGCCGCCGATGGTGAGTCTGCCCGAAGCGAGGCAGGCGCTCTGCTTCAGGCCGGTTGACTACGCGGAGGAAGCGACGCCTTCGCGCGCTTCGTCATGAGTTTCCGGACCTTCACCGGTCCGCGGGAACCGTCCTAGCTCATGCGTCGCCTGGTTGTATCGCCCACGCAGCTCGTCGACGAGGGTACCCTCCCACAGCGGAACCCCTACGAAGTAAGCTGCGCGCGCGATCACGTGCGCTGCGATCGGCGCCGTCAAGAAGAGAAAGGCTGTGACCAGCAGCACGCGCACCGTCACGCCCGCGCTGCCGAAGTGAAGGGCGGCCGCCAGAACGATACAGCCCGCGCCCAGGGTCGCGGCTTTGGCGGCCGTCTGCATGCGCGAGAAGAGATCTGGCATGCGCGCGATGCCCACCGCCGCCAGCAACAGGAACGACGCCCCCAGGATCAGCAGGACAGCCGCCGCCCACTCAACCATCGCGCGCCCTCCTCTCGATGTATTGGGCGAACGCGACCGTGCCCAGGAAGGCGATCAGCGCCAGGACGATAGCCGCATCGACGTAAATGGGCTGGTCGGCCGATATGGCGTACGCCACGATCATCCCTAACGAGAGGGAAGCGATGACGTCAAGGGCGATCACGCGGTCGGGCAACGAGGGACCGCGCACCAGACGCCAGAACGCCAGGAAGATGGCCGTCAACAGCATCATGAAGACCGGAGTCAACACAGCCTCAACGATCCCTCTGTCCTCTCCGCTCATCGCGTCACCTCCAATAGGCGCCGCTCAAATCCCTGCTTGATCCGCGCGCGCATCTGCTCGATGTCGTCCAGATACATGACATGGAGATACAACGTGCTGCGATCTGCCGAGACGTCCAGGGCGAGCGTGCCTGGCGTCAACGAGATCAAACCGGAAAGCAGCAGAATCTCCAGGTCCGTCTTGGCATCCAGCGGGATGCCGATGACGCCGGGGCGCATGTGGTGTTGCGGCGTCAGGACATCGTAGGCGACGCGCAGGTTGGCCAGCAGCATCTCCCAAAGGAAATAGGCGAACAGTTCGACGGCGCGCCAGGCCTTCACAGCATAGTCCGGGGAGCCGCTCGCGTGGCGCGTGAAGAACATCACCAGGAAGCCCAGGACGAAGCCGGCAGCGAAATTGGCTGGCGTGAACTTGCCCGTCGCGGCCACCCAGGCCAACGCCAGCAGAAGGTTCCACAGGAGCGAGTTCATGCTCACCCTCCCGGCGCCATGACTGCACGAATGTACGCGGCGGGGTCGAGCAACTGGTTGGCCGCTTGCACAGCCACGCCGAACAACGGCTCTGCCGCCAGCCCGATCACCAGCGTGAGCGACGAGAGGACGATCAACGGCGCCAGCAGCGGCCACGCTGTAGCCCCGGGCGATCGCTGCATGGCCTGGGAAGCCGCGGGCTGCGGCTTCCAGAACGCCTCTGTCCAGATCTTCATCATCGAGAGCAGGGTGAGGATGCTGACAGCCAGCCCCACGGCGACGATGCCATATTGGCCCACGCCGAGGCCCGCCTGCACCAGCGCCAGCTTGGCGAAGAAGCCGGAGAACGGCGGGACGCCCGCCAGCGCGAACGCCGGGAACAAGAACAGCAGCGCCAGCCCCGGACGGCTGCGATACAGCCCCCCCAACCGCTTGAGGTCATAGCTGCCCTCCAGCCGCTCGACGATGCCGCTGACGAGGAAGAGCGCCGACTTCGCCAGGATCACGTGCACCATGAAGAAGATGGCAGCCGCTAACGCTGGCGCGGTGAATAGCCCCAGCCCCATCAACAGGTAGCCGATCTGGCTGATGATGTGGAAGGACAGCAGACGGCGAAAGTCGAATTGGGCGACCGCGCCGAGCACGCCGGTGACCATCGTCAAGCCCGCCAGGATCAGGATCAGGGAGTGCGTGAAGCGGACATCCTGCACGAATAGCAGGGTGAAGACGCGGATCAAAGCGTACACCCCCACCTTCGTCAGAAGGCCGGCGAAGATCGCCGATACGGCGGCGGGCGGCGTGTGATAGGAGGCTGGCAGCCAGAAGAAAAGTGGGAACATCGCTGCTTTGATGCCGAAGGCTACCAGGAACAACAGGGAGACCGCCGTGATCAGGCCCGTCTCAGGGCCGTTGATCAGCTTCTGCGCCAGATCAGCCATGTTGAGCGTGCCCATGATCCCGTAGAGCAAGCCGACCGCGGCCAGGAAGAGGGCCGACGCCATCAAGTTGAGGGTCACGTATTTCAAGGCGCCCTCGATCTGGGGCCGCTCGCCGCCCAGCGCCAGGAGCACGAAGGAGGCGATCAGCATCACCTCGAACCAGACGTACAGATTGAAGAGGTCGCCGGTCAGAAAGGCGCCGCATACCCCCATTAGCAGGATATGCAATAGCGGATAGTAGCCGAAGGCAGTGCGTCGTCCGTCGATGTTGGCCAGCGAGTACACGGCGACGGCCACCCCCATGATCCCCGCCATCGCCGTCATCACAGCGCTGAACAGGTCGGCTGCCAACGTGATGCCGAACGGGGCGGGCCAGTTGCCGATCTGCACGGCCTGGATGCCCTCGCGTTGCACCCTGACCAGCAGGATCAGCGTTGCAAGCGCCAGCGCGCCCGCGCCCAACATCCCCAACGTGCGTTGCAGGCGCACTCGACGCCACGCCAGGAATGATAACGCGGCCGTGAAGAGCGGGATCAGGGTCGGCAGGACGAGCAGGAGCTTCATCGATCGGCGCCTCGCATGTCATCCAGGTCGTCGCTGCCGATCGTCTGGTGGGCGCGGTGCAGCAAGACCACGCTGAACGACAACACGGCGAAGCTGATGACGATGGCGGTCAGGATCAACGCCTGCGGCAGAGGATCCGCATAGGGCGCCGTGGGGACGCTGGCCCCTTCGGCGATCAGGGGCGGGCGCCCGCGCGTCAGCCCGCCGGATGTGAAGATGAGCAGGTTGGCGCCGTGGCTGAGCAGCACCAGGCCGACGATCAGCTTGCTGATGCTGCGTCGTAACATCATATAGAGGCTGGCGGCGTACAACGCGCCGACGACGAACGCCATGAGAACAGCCATGTCATTCCTCCGCCAGGGAGAGCAGGATCATGAGCGTTACGCCCAGCACCACCAGATACACGCCGACGTCGAACAGCAGCGGGGCGCCCAGTTCGACGTCGCCGAACAACGGCAGGTGAAGCAGGATCCACCATCCTGTCATGTATGGCTGCCCGACCAACAATGGCCAGACGCCGCTGAGGAACGCCAATAACAGGCCGGCTCCTACCAGATGATGCGGATCCACACGCAGGGCGGCGCGCGCCGCGGCTACGCCCGCGCCCAACGCGTAGAGCGCGAACGCCGCAGCCGCGGTCAATCCGCCGGTGAAGCCGCCGCCTGGCTCGTAGTGCCCTCGCAAGAGCAGAAAAATCGAGAAAAGCAACAACAGGGGCAGCAGGAAGCGAGTGGCTGTGCGCAGGATCAGGGAACTGATGATCTGCCTCATGGCTTGCCTCGCTCTCCCATACGCAGCTTGAGCAGGGCGAAGACGCCTACGCCCGCCAGGGCGAGCACTGTGATCTCGCCGAGTGTGTCCAGCCCGCGGAAATCGACCAGGATCGTGTTGACGATGTTGCGCCCGTGCGCCAACAGCCAGCTATTCTCCGCAAAGTAATCGGAGATCGGGGGAACATGTTGTGCGCCGATCGCGGCGAGCAAGAACAGCGTCATCAGGCTGCCCGCGGTCAGCGCGATGGCCGCATCGCGCCAGCGGGCGCGACGGCTCGACAACTGGGCGAAGGGAGGCAGGTGGTAGAAGACCAGCACCAACAGGATAACGGTCAGCGTCTCCACCATAAACTGCGTCATCGCCACATCGGGCGCGCCGAAGAGGATGAAGACGAAGGCCACACCGTAGCCGACCACGCCCAGGGCTGCGACCGCCCCCAGGCGCGAGCGCGAGGTCGTCGCCGCCCAGGTGGCCAGCAGGATCAACGCCGCTACCGCCACGTCGATCAACTGGAGGTCGGCAAGCTCGGCGCGCCACGCGAATCCCGCGCGTCCGATCAAAGCATAGCCGGCCAGGGCGACGGTGGCGAGGATGATGGTGGAAAGGTAGGCGCGCAGGTAGCCGTTTTGCAGCACGCGCGTCTGCACTTCCGCCAGGCGATAGATCCCCTCCAGCGCCGCGTCGTACCACCTGGCCGGCCCCATGTTGAACAGGGGGCGCTCAGTGGGCCGTCGCAGCGCCTCGCGCGCTCTGTAGGCCAGCGCGCCCAGCGCCAACGAGAGGACGCCCAGCCCGAGCGCCCAGTTGAAGCCATGCCACAGGGCCAGTTTCACCGTCTGCGGCTCGGCCAGCGCGCTCGCCGCGGCGGGTCCGATGAGCGCGCGCGCCAACGGCGCTGGCCATAGCCCGAACAACACGCCGCCGGCCGCCAGCGCCAGCGGCCCTAACCATAACCCGGGCGACGGCTCGTGCCCGTGGTGGGGCGTGGAGGCTGCTGGGCCGAAGAAGGGCTTGAAGCCTGTCAACAAGGCGACGCCTGCCGCCGCCACGCCCGCCGCCACTGCTGCCGCCGTCAGCAGCCAGCGCCCCGGCCCGGCCGCCAGCATCGCCTCGAACACCATCTCCTTGGCGATGAAGCTCAACACCGGCCCGAACCCCGCCAGCGAGACCGCCGCGATCGCCGCGGCTGTGGCCGTGATCGGCATGAGGCGCCAGAGGCCGCCCAGGCGCTCGACCTCGCGCGTCCCCGTCTCATGGTCGATCGCCCCGGCGATCATGAACAGGGCGCCCTTGTAGAGAGCGTGCGCCAGCAGGAAGACCATCGCCGCGCGGATGGCGACCTCGCTGCCCACGCCAGCCAGCAGCGTGAGGGCGCCCAGCGCGCTGACGGTGGAGTAGGCCAGGATGCGCTTCAGATCGGTTTGGGTGAGGGCGAGATAGCCCGCTGTCACCGCCGTCGTCGCGCCGACCCCCGCCACCAGCAGATGCCAGGCGCCTGTGCCGCCCAGGATGGGGCTGACGCGCAGCAACAGATAGACGCCCGCTTTGACCATCGTGGCCGAGTGGAGGTAAGTGCTGACCGGCGTGGGCGCCTCCATAGCGTTGGGCAGCCAGAAATGGAACGGGACCTGCGCCGACTTGGTGAAGGCGCCGACCAGGATCAGCAAGAGGATAGGAAGGTAGAGAGGATGCGCCCGAATCGCCTCGCCCTGCGCGACCAACGCAGAAAGCTCGTAAGTCCCGCTGATCTGCCCCAGCAGGACCAGGCCTGCCAGCATGGCCAGCCCACCGCCCCCCGTCACGAGCAATGCCTGCAGCGCCGCCGCGCGCGCCGCTGGCCGCTCGTGATCGAAGCCGATCAACAGATACGAGCTGATGCTGGTCAGCTCCCAGAAGACGAACATCGTCAACGCGTTGTCGGCCAACGCCAGGCCCAGCATCGAGGCCATGAATAGCAACAGATAGGCGTAAAGCCGGCCCAGTTGCTCGTGGCCAGACAGATAGGCGCCCGCGTAGATGATCACCAGCGCGCCGATGCCAGTGATCACCAGGGCGAATAGCAGGCTCAGGCCGTCGAGCGCGAACGCCAGATTCACGCCCAGGCTGGGCGCCCACGGGCGTGCGATCGTCATGGGCGCGCCCGCCGCGATGGTGGCGAGGTAGCTGGCGAAGTAGACGAACAATCCCGCTGGCAGCAACGCCAACAGCCACCCGCTCAGCCCTTTGGTCAGGCGATGCAACCAGGGCGCCGCCAGCGAAGCAGCGAACCCACAAGCGACGGCGACGTCCATCCTTGGCTCCCTTTTGATCGCATGGTCCGATTTCAGGCGCAATCCTCCTTACTATACTGGCGGCTGGCGTCCCTCATTCGTGAATCCGATTACAAAGGCGACTTGACTCTCTGGTATAATTGCCCATCGAGTCAACCGCAACGCAAGCTCGAGCGATCCGATGAGGAGCCCCTATGTCCCTTACCCCTTCTTGTATCATCGCCCACGATCTGGGCACGACCGGCAACAAAGCGACCTTGTACGATCATGAGGGCCGCGTGCTTGGCCGCGCCTATGCTGGCTATGAGACGACCTACCCGCAGACCGGATGGGCCGAGCAGGACCCCTTGCGGTGGTGGGAAGCCGTGCGCGATTGCACGCGGCGTCTCCTCCGCGACGGCGCGGTCGCGCCCGCGGATGTCGCTGTCGTCGCGTTCAGCGGCATGATGCAGGCCTGTCTTCCCGTCGATGAGCGGGGGCAGCCCTTGCGTCCGGCGATCATCTGGGCCGACCAGCGGGCCACCGCGCAGGCCGCCCGCCTCGAGGAACGGCTGGGCATGGCGACCGTCCATCGCATCACCGGCCACCGCATCACCCCCACCCTGTCCGGCGCCAAGATCGCCTGGGTGCGCGAGCACGAGCCGGAGGTCTACGCGCGGGCGCATAAGTTCCTCCATGTCAAGGACTTCATCGTGCAGCGCCTGACCGGGCGCTTCGTCACCGACCGCAGCGACGCCTCAGGCATGAATCTCTACGATCTGGCGCAGGGGACGTGGTCGGCGCCCATCCTCGACGCGTTCGGCATCGAGGCCGAGAAGCTGCCGACGATCTATGACTCGACCGCTGTCGTGGGCGAGGTGACGCGCGCGGCCGCGGAGGAGGTCGGCTTGTGGCCGGGGACGCCCGTCGTCATCGGCGCGGGCGACGGCGTCAGCGCCACGGTGGGCGCAGGCGCTGTACGCGAGGGGCTGGCTTACAACTACGTCGGCTCTTCGTCGTGGATCGCCTTCAGCAGCCCGCGTCCCCTCGATGATCCGGGGATGAAGATCTTCAACTACGCCCACGCCGTCCCTGGCCAGTTCGTCCCCTGCGGCACCATGCAGGCGGCGGGCGGCTCATACCAGTGGTTGCGACGGCAAATCTGCACGTCTGAGGTCGCGGGGGCGCAGCAGGCGGGGGTCGATCCCTATGAGGTGATGAATCTGGCGGCGGAGCAGTCGCCGCCGGGGGCGAACGGCCTGCTCTTCCTGCCCTACCTGATGGGGGAGCGCACGCCGTATTGGAATCCCCACGCGCGCGGCGCGTTCGTCGGCCTGACGCTGCGCCACACGCGCGCCGACCTCATTCGCGCCACGCTGGAGGGGATCACGCTCAATTTGCGGCTGATCCTGGACACCTATCGGGAGGCGGGCGCGGCCATCCACGAGATGCGCGCCATCGGCGGCGGGGCCAAGGGGCGCTTCTGGCGGCAGATGATGGCCGATGTCTACGGATTGCCGGTATTGCGCCCGCGCCAGCTCGAAGAGGCCACGGCGCTGGGCGCGGCGATCATCGGCGGCGTGGGCGTGGGGCTATTCCCCGACTTTGCCGTCGTCGATCGCTTCATCGAGATCGTTGACCGCCATCTGCCCGATCCGCAGGCGCACGCCGTCTATCAACGGCTGCTGCCCATCTTCCGGGAGGCGTACACCGCCCTCTGCCCGATCTACGAGCAGTTGCACGCGTTCGCTGGCTGAGCGGCTCATGCGATCCTTGGCCTTGCTGCATTGCAGCCTGTGCTCAGAGAGTGGGGGCGTGCGCGGTCATGGGGAGGACGACGACCGTGGCCGCGATCTCCTGTTCATGCGCGCGGACGATCACACTCTCCCCTGGCTGCGGGAGCGGACGCCGCAACACCGCCAGCGCGATCGGCCCGAGGCGCGGCGAGATCGCCGCGGAAGTCACGGCGCCAGCCCGCCGACCGTTGACGATCACCTGCGCGCCAGCCGGCAGCAGCGCTTCGGCGCGCAGGCCGACCAGCGAACGCGCTACTTTGTCGTAGGTGATCTGGCGCGCGATGACCTCCTGGCCGGTATAACACCCTTTGTTGTCGGCGATGGCGTCGCGCAGGCCGACCTCCAGAGGAGTGTACTCCTCCACGAGTTCGCCGGCGGCGCCGGGTCGTCCGGCTTCGATGCGCAGGGCCTCGTAGCTCTCCGGGGTCAGAGGCAGCGCGCCAGCCTGCTGCAGGGCGTTCTCGACGGTTGGGGCGTGTTCCGAGGGCGCGAGCAGCAGGCAACCGAGGCCCGTCCCGCCGGCGCCGCCGATCGCGCGCAGGGGGACGCCAGCGCAGGCGCCGAAGCTGACCTCGTTGGCGACTGGCCAGCGCATTCCTGCGACGCGCTCCAGGGTCTGCGGCGCGCGCGGTCCCACCAGCTCGAACGTCGCCGTCTCCGCGCTGGCGTCGCGCACGACGACGCGGTCCATGAAGAAAATGCGGCTGCGCAGGAAGCGAGCGGTGGCCGGGCCGCGATCGGGCAGCGTGATCGCGGCGATCGTCTCCCCTTCGGCGAGCAGCCACAGCAGGTCGAGGATCTGCGCGGTCGGAGAGGTCAGCACGGTGGCCAGGGCGCGTCCGGGCTCGAGCAGCCGGACGTCGTTGGTCGTCTGTCGTTGCAGGAAGGCGGCGCGGTCGGCCCCGCTGATCTCGAGGTAGCCGCTGGCCTGGCGCAGGAAGGCAGCGCCTTCATGGGCCTGGAGGTATGAGGCGTTTGCATCTTTCATGGGCGCTTCCCTGGTTCGCAGAGGGGAGCAATCGTTGGCGATGGAATCGCCTCGGCGCCGTCAACGAGTCGCTCGATCTCAGCGACGACGCGCGCCAGCTCGTCGGCCAGGGGATGTGGATGGACGGTTCGAAAGACGTCCGCCAGCGACCGATAGTACCACAGTGTGCCCTCGCGGCCTCCTGTGAAGCGCGCCCACAGCGCGTCGCCGATGAGACGATAGTCGGCCAGGATGGAGCGCGCGTTGTGCAGCTTGTCGGCTAGCGACACCAGGCGAGCCGACGGGGAGGCGTTGGCGATGTGAGCGATGTAGGCTTCCTTGCGCTCCCGCCATGGCGGCTTGGGGATGGTCTCGGCGTCGCTGCACTCCACAACGATCCTCTCGACGGTTGGACCGAAGCGCTGGCGAATCTGCTCGCGCGTGGCGGCACCCCCCTGATCCTCGATCGCGTCATGGAGCAGGGCGGCGATCGCCTCGTCCTCCGTCGCGCCGTGTTCGAGGACGAGGCTGGCTACGGCGAGCAGGTGCGCCAGGTAGGGGGTTCCGGCGCCTTTGCGCGTTTGCTGGCCGTGCAAGCGCACGGTCCAGATGAGCGCCTCCTCGAAGCGCTGAGTAAGCACCCTGGCTCCTCCTGGTGAGTCTTTCCTGATAGGACCGTACCGCGCGGGCGTCTCGTTGGCAGTGAGAAACCTCCCATTCTTTCGTTGCGTAGGTGGGATGGGGGACGTCGGCGGCGATTGTAGAGACGTGGCATTGCCATGTCTCTACACCGATCACTACCCCCTCACCTCCTCATCCGCCCACCTGTGATATACTGTCGGAGAGAAGCTGTCGTTGTCCATGTTGAGATTATGTGTCGCGCCACTGTAACCCATCAGACGCTTTGCCAATGCTGGAGGGTGGAGATGGCGACCGTCCATGAGGGGGTGTTGCTCGTCGTCGATGATGATCCCATCAGCCGTCGTCTGCTCGCTGCCAACTTGCAGCGCCAGGGATATACCGTCCAGACGGCTGAGGACGGCCAACGGGCGCTGGACCTGTTGCGCGCCCAGGCCTTCGATGTCGTCCTCCTCGACCTCTTGATGCCGAACCTCACTGGCTATCAGGTGCTCGAACATATGAAAACCGACGACGCGTTGCGCCACATTCCGGTCATCGTTATCTCCGGCACGGAGGACATGGGCAGCGCTGTGAAATGCATCGAGATGGGAGCTACCGACTATCTCACCAAGCCTTTCGATCCGGTTTTGCTGCGCGCGCGCGTCCGTGCTTCCCTGGCCGAGAAGCGGCTGCGCGACGCCGAGCAGACCCATCTGCGCGCGATCCAGGCGCTCAGCGCGCGCTTGCAGGCGATTATCCAGGGCGCCGCGGTCGGCATCGTCGTGCTCGATCCTGAAGGCCGCATCGCCGAGAGCAATCCTGCGCTGCGTCGTATGCTCGATCGCGCTGGATCTGACCTGGTCGGCCTTCTCCTCACCGATTTCCTCGACCCTGACGATGCTACGACGCACGCTCATCTCTATGCCGCGGCGATCGCGGGCGAGCGCGAGCACTATCAATGCGAGGCGCGCTTCCAGCGCCGCGACGGCCAATGGATCTACGGCAACCTGACGGTCTCGATCGTGCGCGATGAGCAGGGACGGCCGCAGTTCGGGATCGCCATGGTCGAAGACATCACAGATCGTCGCGCCGCCGAGCAGATGCGCGAGGATCTGACACATACCATGGTCCATGACCTGCGTAGCCCGTTGACGACGATCACGACATCGTTGGAGCTGCTGCAGAGCGGGCTGCTGGGCGAGCTTTCCGCGCGCCAGGCCGAGATCGTTCAACTCGCCCAGTCGGGCGCGCGGCGCATGCTGCAACTGATCGATACGATCCTCGACGTAAGCCGCCTGGAAGCAGGGCAGATGCCCTTGCGGCGGTCGGCTCTGGACCTATCTGATCTGGTTGCGACGGTGGTTTGCCTGCAGGGTCCCCTGGCCAGCGACAAGCAGGTGCAGTTGGTCAGCGATTGGCCAGCGACCCTGCCGCTGGTCTGGGCCGACGCCGATATCGTTGAACGGGTCCTGCAGAACCTGGTGGGCAACGCGATCAAATTCACGCCTGCGGGCGGCGTCATCCGCGTCAGCGCTCGCCTCACAGAAGGGGACCCGCCGAAGGTCCTGACCTCGGTCAGCGACACCGGCCCTGGCATTCCTCCCGAGCTGAAGGGGCGTCTCTTCACCAAGTTTGCGGCCGGACAACAGCGCGGGCGCGGCACCGGGCTGGGGCTGGCTTTTTGCAAGCTCGCTCTGGAGGCCCATGGCGAGACCATCTGGGCCGAGAGCGCCCCTGGCCAGGGAGCTACCTTCACCTTCAGCCTCCCGCTCGCGCCGCAAGCAGAGGGATGATGTCTTGCCAGGGCCGGCGTGAGGGAGCGTGTCTCGTTCCCCCGCTCCCGCGTGGGAACGCCCCTGCGCCGCTCCGCGGCCGATTGTGATGAGGGGCCGCGGCGCGGGGTCTGAGGAGGTGTCTTATCTCGTCCCCACGCTCCTGCGTGGGGACGCTAACGCGCCGCTCCGCGGCTGATACGAAATCAACGATCGGAGGAGCATTCATGACGATGCTGGCCAACCTCATCAACGGCGAATGGCGCCCCTCAAGCAGCGATCGCCAGCAGGACATTCATAATCCGGCGACCGGCGAGATCCTGGCGCAGGTCCCCTTCGCGACCCCCGCCGAGGTCGAGGCGGCCGTCACGGCGGCTCACGAGGCGTTCACCGATTGGCGCCAGACCCCGCCGATGGCGCGCGCGCGCATCCTCTTCCGCTTTCGCGAGCTGCTGGAGGACGCCTTCGAGGAACTGGCGCGCCTGGTGACGACCGAGAACGGCAAGACCCTCGACGAGGCGCGCGGCGAGGTGCGCCGCGCGATCGAAAACGTTGAAACGGCCGCCGGGATCCCTTCGCTCATGCTGGGCGCGCTGGCTGAGGATGTGTCAGAGGGGATTGACGAAGAGGTCGTCCGTCAGCCATTGGGCGTCTGCACGATGTTCGCCCCCTTCAACTTCCCCGCGATGGTCCCGCTGTGGTTCGTCCCCTATGCTCTGGCTGCCGGCAACACGTTCGTCCTCAAGCCGTCGGAGCGGACGCCGCTCACCCAGACGCGCATGGCTGAGCTGTTGCTCGAGGCTGGCATCCCCGAAGGGGTCTACAACCTCGTCCACGGCGGCGGCGACGTCGCCTGTCAGTTGATCGATGACCCACGCGTGCGCGCCGTCTCTTTCGTCGGTTCGACGCCGGTCGCGCGCGAGGTGTATCGCCGCGCCGCCGCAGCAGGCAAGCGCGTGCAATGTCAGGGTGGCGCCAAGAATGCCCTGGTCGTCATGCCGGACGCCGACCTGTGCCGCACGCTGCCTGCGATCCTCTCCTCCGCCTTCGGCAACGCTGGGCAGCGCTGCCTGGCCGGTTCGATCGTCCTCGCCGTCGGCGACGTGCATCGCCCGGTGGTCGAGGGGCTGGCCGAACAGGCCGCGGCGCTGCGCGTGGGCAACGGCCTCGACGAGCGCACGCAGATGGGCCCGGTGATCTCGCCTCAGGCGCAGGCGCGCATCGAAGCCGCGATCGCGCGCGGCGTCGCCCAGGGCGCGCGTCTGGTCCTGGACGGCCGCGGCATCCGCGTCCCCGGCGGCGAGGGGGGCAATTTCATCGGCCCCACCCTCTTCGATGATGTCGCGTTGGAGATGGACCTCGCCTGCGAGGAGATCTTCGGCCCGGTCTTGAGCGTCATCCCTGTGCCCGACCTCGACGCCGCCATCGCCGCGATCGAGGCCAGTCGCTACGGCAATATGGCCTGCATCTTCACCAGCTCGGGGCGCGCCGCGCGCGAGTTCAAATATCGCGTCCCCGCTGGCAACATCGGCGTCAACGTCGGCGTGGCAGCCCCCATCGCGTTCGTGCCCTTCGGCGGGATGAAGGACTCTTTCTTCGGCGACCTCCACGGCCAGGGGCAGGACGCGGTGGATTTCTTCACCCACAAGAAGATCGTCATCACGCGCTGGTTCTGAGGGGGCGGCGATGGCTTCTCTTACGAATCTCGGTTCCGTCATTGCGCACGCTTTGGATTGGGAGACGTTCTTGCAGGAGGCCGCTGCCGCCCAGGGAGACGCCGTGCGGGCCCAGGCAAGCCGTCAGCGCGCCGCCGAACTCGCGCGCATCCGCCGGGAGGCGATCTCCGAGATGATCCTGGAGCCGCTGTCGGGCATCGAGCCGATCGACCTGGCTGGCCTGTCGCTGACGGAGGCCCAGGCGCGTCTGGCCGCCTTCTACGAGAACGCCGCCGATCGCGTGACGATCCCCGCCGCCGGGCGCGCCTTGCGTCGGCTGGCGCGCCGGTGCGCCTAAGCTCTGCTGCGAGGAGGGTGCACGATGCAGACGATCGCTGTCGGCAACGCCCCCTGTTCATGGGGTGTGCTCGAATTCGACCTCGAAGGCCAGGCCGCTGGCTACCAGCAAGTGCTCGACGAGATGGCGGCCACTGGCTATGCTGGTACTGAACTGGGAGACTGGGGATTTCTCCCCACCGCCCCCGATCGCTTGCGCGCTGAGTTGGCGGCGCGTCGGCTCACCCTGGTCGGCGCTTTCGTCCCCGTCGCCCTGGCCAACCCGGCCGCGTGGGATGCGGGCCGCGAGCAGGCGCTGCGCACTGCGCGCCTGTTGGCTGAGGCCACGAATTCTCGCGCCCCCTTCTTGATCCTGGCCGACGACAACGGCAAGGACCCGACGCGCACCCGCCATGCAGGCCGCATCCGCCCTGAGCAGTCCCTGTCTCCCGACCAGTGGGACACTTTCGCGCGCGGCGCCAACGCCATCGCGCGCGCGGTGCACGAGGAGACTGGCCTGCGCACAGCGTTCCATCATCACTGCGCTGGCTTCGTCGAGACGCCCGCTGAGATCGATGCGCTGCTCGACCGCACTGATCCGGCCTTGCTCGGCCTGGTCCTCGATACCGGCCATCTCGTCTATGGCGGCGGCGATCCGCTGACCCTCCTGCGCGCGCGCGGCGATCGCGTCTGGCACGTCCACTTCAAAGATTGCCATCCGGAGATCGCGGCGCAGGCGCGCGCGGCGGGATGGGACTATTTCGAAGCCGTGCGGCGCGGCGTGTTCTGCGAATTGGGGAAAGGGTGCGTCGACTTCGCGGCCGTCGTCGCCGAGCTGCGTCGGCTCGGCTACCAGGGTTGGATCATCGTCGAGCAGGATGTCTTGCCTGGCATGGGCACGCCGCGTGAGAGCGCCGCGCGCAACCGCGCTTATCTGGCCTCTCTCGGCCTGTGAGCCGCGAGCGGCTGGATCGAACTGGCAGCCTCTCTTTTTCGGCTCTCACCTTCTCTCCTCTTCCTTGCCGAGGCTTAGGAAGGCAAAAGAGGGGGGAGGGTGAGGGTTACTCGCTCCTGAAAGCTGGTCTGAAAGAAAGAGGAAATCTCGTATGCCTGAACCGATCCCTGTGGCCGTCATCGGCGCCGGGCGCATCGGCCGCCTGCACGCCGAGCACCTGGCCTGGCGCCTGCCGGAGGCGCGCCTGACGGCCGTCGCTGATCCGCGCCTCGAGGCGGCGCAGGCATGCGCGGCCGCCTGCCGCGCCGAGCGCGCCGTCGCCGACTATCGCGAGGCGCTGGAGGATCCTGCGATCGCAGCGGTGATCATCTGCTCCGCCACCGACACGCACGCCATGATCATCGAGGAGGCGGCGGCTGCCGGCAAGCACATCTTCTGCGAGAAGCCGATCGCCCATGACCTGGCTGCGATCGATCGCGCGCTGGCGGCGGTCGAGGCGGCGGGCGTCCTGTTGCAGGTCGGCTTCAATCGTCGCTTCGATCCCACCTTTCGTCGCGTGCACGAGCTGGTGGCGGCGGGCGAGATCGGGACGCCTCACATCCTGCGCATCACGAGCCGTGACCCGGTGCCGCCGCCGCTTGCATATGTGCGGGCGTCGGGTGGCCTCTTCCTGGATATGGCCATCCACGACTTCGATATGGCGCGCTATCTGATGGGAGACGAGGTGGAAGAGGTGTGCGCCTTCGGCGGCGTCCTGATCGATCCGGCGATCGGCCAGGCGGGCGACATCGATACGGCGGTGGTGATGTTGCGTTTCGCCAGCGGCGCGCTGGGGGCCATCGACAACAGCCGCCAGGCTGTCTACGGCTACGATCAACGGGTGGAAGTCTTCGGCGCGGGCGGCGCTATCACGGTCTCCAACAATACGCCGCACAGCGCCGTCGTCAGCAAGGCCGACGGCGTCCACGGCCCCAAGCCGCTGTATTTCTTCGTCGAACGCTATGCCGAATCGTATCTGGCTGAGATGCGCGCCTTTTTGGAAAGCGTGCGCGCGGGCAGCCCGCCGCCGGTGACCGGCGCCGACGGCCGCGCGCCAGTGGCGATCGCGCTGGCGGCGCGCCGCTCGCTGGGCGAGCGGCGTCCGGTGCGCGTGGCCGAGATTGGCTGACCCTACTGGTCAGCGCCCTCCCACTCCAGGCTGTAAGCAGCTTCTTCGGGGAAGGCTTCCTCTTCATATTCATAGGGGGATAGCGCCGTCGCCTGAAGGCCGACCTGCACAGCCAGCGCCACGACCACCCACGGCAGAGGGCCTATGCGCGCGCCCCAGGTGGCCGCATCGACCAGGCCGTGCACGAAGAAGGCGAGGAAGCTGCCCAGGCTGCCAGCGGCCAGCGCGCGTGCCAGGGGCAGATCGGGACGACGCAGCGCCTGCGCGGCGATCACGCAGGCGCTGATGTAGAGCGCCAGATAGGCGATCAGGCCCGGGATGCCCAGATCGACCGCGACCTGCAGCAACAGGTTATGGGCGTGGGTGATGACGTTGTCCGGGCTGATCAGAAAATACGGATAGAGGAGCGGGATCACGCGCTCGAACGTGCCGATGCCGATGCCGGTGAACGGGAAATCGGAGATGGCGTAGAGCGCGCGGCTCCACAGCTCGAGGCGGGCGTCCAGGCCGCCCATGACGGTCTCGGCGGAGAACAGGTCCGTGATCGTCGCCAACCCGGCGCGATAGATCGCAAAGCCGATCCCCAGCGCGACCAGGGGCAGCGCGTAGGCCAGCCTGGGCCAACGCAGGACCAAGAGGAGAGCCAGCGCCGCGGCGCCAGCCATGTACCCGCCGCGGCTCTGGGTCAGCACAAGCACGACGATGTTGGCCAGCGCCAGCAAGATGCATAGCAAGCGCGGCCAGCGGCGGCGACTCCACCCTCCGTAGAGGGCGAGCGCGGCGGACAAGGGCAGGAGCACAACGATGGCGCCAGCGATGCGGTTGGCGTTCGCGGCGCCGGGCGTCAGGTCTCCCAGTCGCGTGAGCAGGGGCGCGAGCGGCGCCAGGGGCAACAGCCTCTTGCCGGTCAAATCGCCGAGCAGGGGCGCGGTGGCGGACAGCGCGGCGCCGAGGGCCAGCAACGCCCAGGCGATGAGTTCGGGGCGGTCCTGCGCGGGCGGCCAGTCGATCAGCGCGAAGTAGAGCGCCAGCCCAATCACCAGAGAAGCGATCGCTCCCCAGGAGAGGCCCTTGTCGGCGGAAGCCCAATAGGCGACGGGCAACCAGAAGATGATCAGCAGCAGCGGCCAATCGAGCGGCGTGCGCCGGAACAGCCGTCGATAGGCGATCAGGCGAATGGGCCAGCCCAACCCCAGGAGAGCGATGCCGTATGGCTGCCACGAGGCGGCGTATGGCTGCAGAGAGGCCGGGAGGAAGCGCGGCGGCATCAGCAGAGCGACGCCGACCAGCGCCACCCAGAGAGGCTCAAGCCAGGCGATGATGCGCACGAAGCCTCTCCTAGTCCAGATGGAACACTTCGGTCAAGAGCTGCATCCCCTCGTCTGGCCGTTTCCCGTCGAGCTCCTCGAAGAAAGGCGCCATCTCGGCCTGCCAGCGCGCGTTGACCTCGCGTTGCGCCATGCCAGCCAGCGCCTGCTCGAAATCTTCCGTCTCCAGGTAGCCGAAGAGCAGGCCATCGTCGCGCATGAACAGCGAATAGTTGTGCCATCCTGTCTCGCGCAGCGCCTGCAACATCTCTGGCCATACGGCCTGGTGGCGGGCCTTGTATTCCTCGATGCGATCCGCCTTCACTTTGAGCAGGAATCCGACGCGTTTCATTGACGCCTCCTTGAAGATAGTGGGAGATCCATGCAACTGGCTAGCTATTGTATCACACGCTGCGCAGATTTGCGCCAGTTGCCGTCAGAGCCTCAACGATTGACAGCGACGCATTCATGCGCGTACAATAGAGATCGACTCAATACGCACCCCCATTCCTGTCAGCACAGGTCACCCTCGGCGGCGAACGCGTGAGATTAGAAGTGGGATGGCCGATGAAAGACACGGAGTCGGACGTCCTGATAACGTTTGCATAATCTTTTGTTAGCATTCACCTGGTAGTATTTACT
>FWPU01004335.1_pt1 | contig 33230 bp, 30 predicted proteins | sample 2228361 | NCBI WGS metagenome assembly FWPU01 (sample SAMEA103939777, study PRJEB20133) | metagenome
CAATGACATGGATCGGGACGGCGCCACACGCTCCTGACCAGCCAGAAGGATGGCACGGGCGCGCGGGAAGCGCCGCGCGCTGATCTACAGATGATTGGACACCTAACGTTGGTATGATGCGTCATCGGCAAGCAAAAACGCGGCAGCAATGCTGCCGCACTGCGTATCGTTGTCTGGCGAAGCGCTCGCGCGCTGCTGTGCCGAACCGGCGCCTACGATTGGCGACGCTTGATCTTGTGCAACTGAGCGACGCGCAACCGCACCATCTCTTTGCGCAATTTCGCCTCGGCCAGCGCCATATCGCGCTCGCTCTGCGCCTCGCGACGACGCGCTTCAGCTTCAGCGCGAGCCTGTTCGGCGCGCGCTTCATCGATCTCATCGGCCCGCTCTACTGTATCGGCGAGGATGGTGACCCGGTGCGGCAGCACCTCCATAAACCCGCCCGATACGGCAAACGGTGTCCGTTCACCATTCTTAATAATGTCCAGCTCACCTGGCTCCAGGATCGTCATCAGCGGAGCGTGACGGGGCAGAATTCCAACCCGACCATCCTTTGTCGGCGCGCTGATCATATCAACATCGTCCGAGAGAATCACCCGCTCGGCAGTGACAATCTCCAAATGAATGGGCATCGCTTACTCCTTTTGCCTGCCATCAGTCAGCGCCAGAGGCAACGCCTGGGCGTCACCTCTGGCCAGTCACTACTTCTGGCTGGCCTCGTAAGCCGCCAGCACATCATCGAAGTCGCCCTGCATGTAGAAGAACGACTCGGGGATGTGATCACCTTCGCCATTCAACAGCCGCGCAAAGCTCTCGACCGTCTTCTTCACCGGCACATACTTGCCGGGGCGACCGGTAAACTGCTGAGCGACAGTAAACGGCTGCGAGAAGAACAGCTCGATCTTGCGCGCGCGCTGCACCGTCAACTTGTCTTCGTCGCTCAACTCTTCCATACCGAGAATGGCGATAATGTCTTTGAGGTCTTTGTAGCGCTGCAATACGCGCTTCACCTCTTGCGCCACCCGGTAATGCTCCTCGCCCACGATGTTCGGATCGAGAATGCGCGAGGTCGAAGCCAGCGGATCGACCGCCGGGAAGATCGCGCGCTCGGCGATGCTGCGCTCGAGCGAAATGGTTGCGTCGAGGTGGCTGAATACCGTCGCCGGCGCCGGGTCGGTGTAGTCGTCGGCAGGCACATAGACTGCCTGCATCGACGTAATCGATCCGCGTTTGGTTGACGTAATGCGCTCCTGCAATTCGCCCATTTCGGTGCCCAGCGTTGGCTGATAGCCCACCTGCGAGGGCATGCGACCGAGCAGCGACGACACCTCAGAACCGGCCTGCACGAAGCGGAAGATGTTGTCGATAAAGAGCAGGATGTCGCGCCCCTCATCGCGGAAGTACTCGGCCATGGTCAGGGCCGTCAGACCAACGCGCAGACGCGCGCCCGGCGGCTCGTTCATCTGCCCGAAGACCATCACCGTCTTGTCGAACACGGTGGTGTTCTCATCGATCCGGGCTTCCTTCATTTCGTGGATGAGGTCATTTCCTTCGCGCGAACGCTCACCCACGCCGGCAAAGACCGAGAAGCCCGACTGCTCTTTGGCGATGTTAGCGATCAGCTCCTGGATCACCACCGTCTTGCCCACGCCGGCGCCGCCGAAGATTGCGGTCTTTCCGCCACGGGTAAACGGCGCGATCAGGTCAATCACCTTGATTCCGGTCTCAAAGATCTGGGCCTGCGTATTCTGCTCTTCAAAACTCGGCGGATCGCGATGGATTGGGCGGCGCTCCACCTCTGGGCCGATAGGATCCATCCCATCGATCGGATCCCCCAGCACATTAAACACGCGACCAAGGGTTGCCGGCCCAACCGGAACCGCAATTGGGCGGCCAGTGTCGATCACCTCAAGGCCGCGGCGGAGGCCATCGGTCGAACCCATCGCCACCGCCTTAACCACCCCATTGCCGAGCTGTTGTTGCACTTCACAAACCAACCGCCCACCCTGTTCGAGTGGAATCTCGATTGCATTATAGATTTCCGGCACCTGATCCTCCGGGAACTTGGCCCGGATGACCACACCGATAATCTCCTGAATAACCCCCTTTGCCGGCATCGGCTCCTCCTCCTGGCATCAATCGGCAAGTGCAGCAGCGCCTGAGGCAATCTCGCTGACTTCTTTGGTAATCGCAGCCTGCCGCGCCTTATTAAACGAAAGCGTCAAATCACGCACGAGATCCTTGGCGTTGTTGGTCGCGTTGCGCATCGCCACCATGCGGGCGCTATGTTCGCTTGCGATACTCTCAAGCACAGCCTGATAGATCTGGGTCTCGACATAGCGCGGCAGGATACTGTTCAAGACCTCTTCTTCTCCAGGCTCGTAGGTATAATCAACGGTGGTCGTGGTGGAAAGCTCTGGGCTTTCCACCGGGAGCAACTGCTTAATCGCCGGGCGCTGCACGAGCGTGTTGATGAACTCGCTATAGATCATGTAGAGTTCATCATACTTGCCCGCCTGGAACCCGCTGATCGCGGTGATCGCCACGCCCAGGATCGCCTCCAGCTTTGGCGCATCGCCAAGCCGAATGGCTTCACCCGCCGGCGGAAAACCGCTGCGCAGGAAGAAATCGCGGCCTTTGCGGCCAAAGGTGTAGACATCGACCGCGCGACCCATCGCCCGCTGTTCGGTAATAAAGCGACCGGCGCGGCGCAAGACGTTGGCAATCAGGCTCCCGCAGAGGCCGCGATCAGGGGTGATGACCAGCAAGGCCACACTCTTCACGGTCTCGCGTTTTTCAAGCAGACTCCCCTTGCGCGCCGCTCCGACTACACGCGCTGTCAGATTGGCCATCACCTCACGCATGCGGTCGGCATACGGGCGGGTAGCCAGCACGTTCCGTTGCGCGCGCCGCATCTTCGATGCCGAAACCATCTCCATGGCGCGGGTGATCTGCGCAACGTTTTTGACTGAACGGATGCGGCGCTTAATCTCGCGACTACTCGGCATATCGAACCCTTCGCAATCATGAGCCGGCGAGCGGGCTGTTCACCCGCCCGCCGACGCTCGCTTAGCTATAGTTGCTGGTTGCCTTAAACTCCTTGATCGCCGATTCGAGCGCCTCTTTAACTTCAGGCGTCGGGAATTTTCGATCAAGGCGATTGTCGTAGATCAGCTTCCGCACTTCTGGATGCGCAGTGCGCAGGAAGGCGAGGAAATCATCGCGCCACTTCGTGATCATTGCTACCGGCACATCATCGAGGTAGTTGTTGGTGGCGGCATAGAGCACGGCAACCTGATCTTCCACTGCCAGCGGTTGATACTGCGGCTGCTTAAGCAGCTCTTGCAGGCGCTGGCCGCGCTCGATCTGGGCCTTGGTCGTCGCATCGAGATCGCTGGCAAACTGGGCAAACGCCGCCAGATCGCGGAACTGCGCTAGCTCGCCCTTCAGCTTACCGGCCACGGCGCGCATCGCCCGTGTCTGCGCTGCGCCACCCACGCGCGACACCGAGATACCAACGTTGAGCGCTGGTCGCTGACCGGCATTAAACAGGTCAGATTCGAGATAGATCTGGCCATCGGTAATCGAGATCACGTTCGTTGGAATGTAAGCCGACACGTCATTGGCCTGCGTCTCGATCACCGGCAGCGCGGTCAGCGAACCGCCGCCGTATTCCTCGTTGAGGCGGGCGGCGCGCTCAAGCAAGCGCGAGTGCAGGTAGAAGACATCGCCGGGATAAGCTTCGCGACCGGGCGGACGACGCAGCAAGAGCGACACCTGTCGATACGCTACGGCGTGCTTGCTCAGGTCGTCGTAGACGATCAGGGCATCCTTCACCAGTTGCCCATTGAGCATCACACCGTTTTCCATAATCTCTTCGCCCATCGCGCAGCCGGCGTAGGGGGCAATGTACTGGAGCGCAGCGCTCTCGGACGCGGTTGCCGACACCACGATGGTATACTCCATCGCGCCGAAGCGCTCGAGGGTGCCGACCACCTGCGCTACCTGGGCGCGGCGCTGACCGATCGCCACATAGATACACACCATCCCCTGCCCCTTCTGGTTGAGGATGGTATCGATCGCCACTGCCGTCTTGCCGGTCTGGCGATCACCGATGATCAGCTCGCGCTGACCGCGCCCGATCGGGATCAGGGCATCGATCGCGATGATACCGGTTTGCACCGGCGTATCAACCGACTTCCGGGTAATCACGCCGGGGGCGATACGCTCGATTGGGCGGGTTTTGTCATACAAGATCGGGCCTTTGCCATCGATCGGCTGGCCGAGCGGATTGACCACGCGGCCCAGCAACCCCTGCCCAACCGGCACCGAAATCACGCGCCCGGTGGACGTGACCATGTCGCCTTCCTCGATCGTCTCGTCGTCGCCCAGGATGATCGCGGCGACGCTGTCTTGCTCGAGGTTGAGGGCAATGCCGTAAATCGACTCATTCCGACCAGCCTTAGGCGGGAACTCCACGATCTCGGACGCGACGACCTGATCAAGGCCGGAAAGCCGCGCGACCCCGTCGCCGACGGCAACCACCGTGCCGACATTGACCTGGCGCGGCTGAAGATCGACGCCGCTCGTGATCCCCTGCTTCAGCCGGGCGATCAATTCTTCAGTAATCGTCGTCATGCTCTACTCCGTCGCGCTGGTGACCGGCGCTACCGGGCCAGCGAGCTGAGTGCTCTGGTTCAACTTGCCTGTAACAGTCGCTGAATGGCGCTCAGGCGGGCGCGCAGGCTGTTATCGAGCACCTGGTCGCCAACCCGAATGATTAAGCCGCCGATCAACGTCGGATCAACATGATACGTCACATGGACATCGCCATAGCGCTGGCGCAGCTCGGCAGCAATCTTCTCTTTCTGCTCTGCGCTCAACTCGATTGCGCTGGTCACGCTGGCATCGATGGCTCGACCACTGGTCTCCAGATAGCTTTCGAGTGCGGCAGCCACCGCCGGCAGCTCGCTGGTCAGCCCCTCTTTGGCCATGGTGAGCAGAAAATTGCGCACCTGTGGCAGTAGATCGGCTGGCAGGGCGGCAGCGGCATCGCTGGCGGGCAGGCCAGCGATGCGTGGCGCCACAGCGCGGATCTGGTCGGCGGCAGTCTGCAACAGCGCTTCGACCAACGGACTAGCGAGCGCGCGCGCGTCAATAGTCGTTGCCATACCTTCCATTTCCTCACGCAGGCTGGCGCACAACCGCCAGCTCTGCTCGCTTAGTTCCGACGATCCAGTGCAGCCAGCGACTCGGCGATCAGCGCATCGTGACCACGGGCCTGCAATTCGGCGCCGAGCACGCGGCTGGCCGTCAACGTCACCAGATCGGCGATCTGGCTCTTCGCCTCGCTCATCAGGCGGGCGCGCTCTTGCTCGGCCTGCGCGCGCGCCTCTTCTTTCAGGCGCTCAGCCTCGCGGCGAGCCTGCGCAATGATCTCCGCTTCCTGCTGCTTGGCCCGCTCCTGCGCCTGCGCAACAATCTTGGCCGCTTCCTGGCGCGCGCGCGCGATCTCTGCTTCGTAGTCACGCTTCGCGTTTGCCAACTGCTCACGAACCTTCTCGGCATCGCGCACACTCTCTTCGATCCGCTTCGTGCGCTCGTTGAGCAGATTCATCACCGGTCGGTACAGGAGTGCGCGCAGAATAAAGATCAGCAACAAAAAGTTGATCAGTTGCGCGAGAAACAGAGTCAGGTTTATCCCTAATGCTTCCACCCTTCAAACCTCCGATACGCGCTTACTGCAACACACCGAAACCGATCAAGAAGGCAATCACCAGACCGAAGATGGCCAGCGCTTCCGTAAAGGCAATGCCGATGAACATGTAGGTGACAACGCGGTTCTCGATCTCAGGATTGCGACCAATCGCCTGCACCGCACCCGACACGATGATGCCAATGCCGACACCTGGCCCGATAGCGCCCAAACCAACAGCGAGCGCGGTTGCGACGAGATTCAGACCCTCCATGATTGAGATGCCTCCTTAAAGCAGACTCTGCAACGATTCCTTGACTACTATCCACCGCGGAAATCATTCCGCGCGAATAAAGCTAGTGCGCATGCTCCTCATCGTGGCCGGTGACGGCAATATTGAGGAACGCATAGGTCAGCAGGGCGAAGATGACCGCCTGGATAAACCCGACAAACACCTCGAAGATGTAGAAGGGCAGCGGTAGCAAGAGCGGCACCAGGAATGCCATGACCACCAGCAGCACTTCACCGGCAAAGATATTGCCAAAGAGACGGAAGGCCAGCGCGAAGGGCTTCACCAGCTCTGAGATGAACTCGATGATGCCCACGAATGACATAATCCCGTTGGTGTTGAAGAACTTTTTCAGGTAGCCCGGCCCGAGCGCGCGGAAGCCCCAGTACTCGATGAACACGAACGAAATGACCGCAATCGCGAAGGTGAAGTTCAAGTCTGCTGCCGGCGCGCGGAACAGCGGCACCAGTTTCTTGCCCTGCGCAGCGCAGGTGTCGTAAACCTCTTCGCTCTCAGCCGCAGGCGCACTGGCCGGCCCGGCCAGCGCCAGCCGATCATCAACCAGGGCGCTGTGCTCGCCCTTGTGCTTCTCGTGGCAGACGCCAATCGAACCGACCCCCGGCAATAATCCGAACCAGTTGCCCAGAATGACGAAGAGGAAGATCGTCGCTACCAGCGGGAAGGCAGTTGCGACATATTTGGCGTTGATGTTGCGGAAGAGATTGTACAGCGTTTCGAGAATGGCTTCGATCAGGTTTTGCAGGCCACGCGGCACCATTTGCAGGTTGCGGGTGGCGGCAAACGCCAGACCGATTACCAGGATGTCAACGATAACTGTAACCAGGAGTGAATTAGTGATGGGAAAACCGGGAATGCCGTCAAAGATGACTTCGGCGGCGACTTCAACGTGTGGCGGGCCAGTGTAAAGCAAGAAGCGGCTGGCGACAGAGATGATGAGCGCCCCTACAATTATCAGAATGACTCGAGTCCGCGTTGACAACGCCTACCTCCTGATCGACAACATCGGGAACCGCAGATCGCGCGCGGCATCCCGGAGCGCGAACCACTACTTTTTTGTTCCAGCTTTCACAATCAGTATAGCCTGCTTCGCGAATTTTGGCAAATGCTATTTGTTGTGTGCGCCAGAACCGTATTGAACTCTTCCCAAACCGCCGCGAGTATACCATAGCTACGCAGGATGGGCAACTGTAAGTGAAGAGACTGCGCTGGTTCTGGTAGCGATATTCCTTGTTCATGCGCTTTCAGAAATATGTTTCCAGTCAGCCGCCGCTGGTGGAAGGGGGAGGGGCGCGGCGCGCAATACCATGAGGAGGGAGCATGCCGTGCCGCCCCGATCCATGGTATAGCGAAGGTGGGAAGGATGACGTGATGGTGATCCATGCGTTATAGCAGGAGCTTGCCACGCCGCCCCGATCCACGGCATTGCGCGGGCGGGTTAGCGCCGGCAGCACTCCCCTGCGTCAGCGGGAAGGATGCCGCAGCGCCCGCTTCTGCCCCCCGCTCCCAGCGGGAGCGGGGCTGGGGGTGAGGGTCTCCTCGCTTCCTGCAGGAGCGGGGGCGGGGGTGAGGGCGCGCGGGTGAGGTTGCACCACCAAGGCGCGAAGGCACAAAGGGTTCGCTGGTGGAATGGCATTGCGCGGGCGGGTTAGCGCCGGCAGCACTCCCCTGCGTCAGCGGGAAGGATGCCGCAGCGCCCGCTTCTGCTCCCCGCTCCCAGCGGGAGCGGGGCTGGGGGTGAGGGTCTCCCCGCTCCCAGCAGGAGCGGGGGCGGGGGTGAGGGCGCGCCGGAGCTTGCCACGCCGCTCGGCGCGCTCCTGTCTCTCCGAATCGGCCACCAGCGGAAATCGCTGCCTCGGCGGCTATGCTTCGGCCTGAACGCGGGCGCATTGCTCGTTGTTTTGGCTTGCCCGAACGCTTACCGGCGATCAAGGTCGGCTTGATTTCCCGATGCTATTCACGAAATCCGGTCATAATTGAACGTAATCGCCGGTGATGGTTACAGCCTGGTTTGACTCAACTGACATGATCTGATCAGAGCAGTCGTTGCTCTAACCGTTGCAGTATCAGATCCCGATGTTGCCTGCATTGTACAACAATGATGAAGGAGCGATGAATCGATGTATCAATTCTCTGCTTCACCAGGGCATTTTCATCCATCATCGTCAGCAGATGCGAGCGGGCGAACGTGGCTTCCATCTGAGTTCCGCAATCTGCCGCGACCGACCAACGACTACAAATCGCTTGAGCTGGAAGCGTTGTGGTTTCGCGCCGGAATCGGCGCAATGGCTATGGGCGCAGGCGCGGCGCTGCTCCTTGCTTTGGCTGGAGCGTTGTGGTGGATGCTCGGATTTTCCTTTGCTGGTGGTATCGATATTGTTTCTGTGATCATATTCGTCACCGCGATGCTATCGGTTCCTCTTGCGCTGAGTGGGAGATCGGCACACAACAAGCTACGCGCTCTCAAGACGCGCGGCCTAACGACGACGGCCTATGTGATTGATCGGTGGGAGGAGGTAGTGCAGGATGAAGATGAACAATCTGTTCGTCTGTATTACGCGCTCGCCTTCGCTGCTGGCGGGCAAATCATCAGTTTCAAAGTAGCCGGCGGTATGTTAGATCGTCAATATGAAGTTGGCGATACCGTAGCGGTTCGCTTCTTGCCGGAAGACCCTAGCGCCTTCCAATTGATTAATGATCGCCCATCTCGGTATCTCCGGTGAGCAACTGCATCGGTGGCCAGTGATCACGCGCAGGAGCGCATTTGCTGCCGACACATGAGCGGCTGCGCTCCGCGGCGAACATCCGGCGACGTGGTATGCGCGCCTGTCTCTGCTCATAGTTCATAGTCCGCGCGAGCCGCTGCCGCTGCCGCAACAATCAGGTTGTGGCGATCAACAATCGGGCCGCTGCTCTGCAACGGCCCGGCGGCGCGTATTTCGGCATTCCTATCGACCCCGCAGAGAGGCGGCGGCAGGCGGGTTCTACCGCGCCAGCACATCGCGCAGTTCGCGAATGGCGCGTTTGGCATTGACCCACACTGCGCCGATCTTCGAGCTGGCGACGCGCTTGTTGAAGATCAGCACCAGCAGAAAGCGTTGCGCCACATCGAAGCAGTAGAGGTCAATGTTGACGCCTTCGTGGATGTAGACACTGGTAGCATCATCTTCACGCAACTGGCGCGCCACTTCGCCAGTGGTTGAAAAGCCGGTCGAGAGCAGGGGCAAGACAATCATCAGCGGCAGATTACCCTTGTCGCCGGTCTCGACCAGGATCATACCGGCGCGGTCGGTCAACATAATACTTTGCGTGCCCAGGTCTTGCCCCAACTGGCTCATGATGTTGCGAATTGCCGCAATATTTTGCTCGGTGACGATCAGATTGCGACCATCGCTGCGCCAGGTGACTGGCGGCTCCGCCGCCGATGATGGTGTCGATGCTGGCGGGTGGGTGGCGCGGCGTTCGGCGGCGGCGCGTGAACGGGCAGCCAGCCCGCCGCCCTTTGCGGGCGTCGATTCGTGAGCTGCTTCCCGTTCGGCAGCAGCCCGGGCTGCTGCCTCCCGTTCGGCTCGCGATGGCAATACCACGCGGGCCGGGGTGAACTGGCGACGGGGCGATGATGGTTCTTCGGGCGGCGTGTCTGCCCGTGGCGCAGCGGCTTCCGGTGCTGGCGGCGCGCTTGTTGCCGCAGGTTCGGCCACTGCGCGGCTCGTCTCTGGCAAGGGCGCTGGCGCCGGTTCCGGCGCAGACCGCGGCGTATCAAGCGCCGCGCTCAACGCGCCACGGAGTGTATCAAGACTGACATCACCGCTCAGCACTCGTGAAACGCCAGCCGCCGCGGCGCGCGCGCGATCAGCGCTGCTCGGACCGGTTCCCCACAGGATCACTCGCGTGTGCGGGTCGAAGTTGGGCACAATTTCGGCCAGATCAAGCCCGCTCATTTCGTCAAGGTCGATCTCGCTTAGCACGATATCGGGTGGCTCCGAGCTGATCGACCAGAGCGCTTCATTCGCTGAGGTGAATAGTTTCACCTCGGCATCACCGGCCATGGCGTCGGGCAGGCTTCGCAGGATTGGATTATCACGAGCGACGACGACGATACGATAGGTCATTGAATTCTCTCACAGTATCGCTCAGCGTTATGACCACGTGCTACTACTGCTCAATAGTATACTCGAAAAGGTGACATGCTGAGCACCAACGATGCTACGCAATGACTTCCACACAACTGCGTGGCAACCAGATCGCTTCACCGCTCTTCGTCACCACTTCGACAGCGGCAGCCCGATTGCCCGCTGGCAGACGCTGCGGCAGGGCAGGGAGGCTCCGCACCTGGCCGATCTGACCGAGATGATCGTAATCGAGCAGCCGCACCTGCGCGCCGGGTCGGAGCGGCGGTCGGTGAGGTTCGAGCGAGGCGCCGCTGCTGCGCGGCAACGGAATGATGATCCGCGGACGCTGATGGGGATGGCGCAGACTGGCGCCGCTTTCGATGAAGGCTTCGCGGCGATCGTTGGCGGTCAGCAGGTCGAAGAGCGGCGCCGCCATGGCTGCCTGTCCGATCCCTTCTGTCAACACGATTGTCAATGGTGCGGCGATGCTGGCTGGCCATTGCCAGTTCCGATGACCAATGTTCCAGACCTGTCGGTTGACCCATTGAAAGAATTCGCGCAGGTCACGCTCGCTGATACTGCCAACAATAATGCCGCGCACCTGATGCTCGACCGCTTTTCGCAGCGCGGCTGCGCTGATCCCGCTGCCTCCGATCACAATCGCGTACATACTCTGGGCGTCAATCTTCTTCTCAGTGATCGGCTCGGCTGGATCAAGCGCGAGTAACTGGAGAATGCCATTGCACGTCGGCCCGAATCCGCCGACGCCGTAGATCTGCGCTGCCGGTGTTTCTATCACTACCCGCTGGTTGGCAATAATTTCGGTCACAATGCCGCGAATACCAGCGGTCAACGTGATCTGGCGCGGCTCAGGGGTGACAATGGCGTAGCCGGTGGCCGGATCGACAGCGCGAAGCGTGCCATTGACCGGACTCAGTGCCCGGCGACTGAACAGGCGTCGTTGTCGGGCCAGCACAGCGCCGGCGCTGATCGGTTGACCGATCGGCGCGATCACCGCGCGCGCGGCCTGCGCCGGGGGCAGACCCAGCGCCCGCGAGAGATTGATCATGAAGGGAGGATCAACACTCATGCCGCGAGCAACAATATCTTCCGGCTCAACGCGCCCTCCCTGACGAACCAGGATCTCGCCGGGTTGGGGGAGGGTGCGCTCAACTCGCGCCAGCGTTCCTTTGACTAATGGCGGAACTCCATCAGGGACATAGAGCATAACAGCGTCCGTTGAATCGTCGTGGACAGATTATTCCCCGTCATTATAGCACGTTCGTTGCCCAGATTGGCGCTTTGCAGCATTGCGATGCCGAAACTAATAGATTCTGACCGGGACGCCGAGATCGGCCCATTCGTATAGCCACTGTGCGTCATCGATGCGTAAATTGATGCAACCGTGCGACATGCGCGCGCCGCTGCCGTGGGCATTGTGCCAGTAGGTGCCGTGCAGCGCGACGCCGCCCACAACATACTGCACCCAGGGCACGTTGGGCACGTACCAGCATTCACCGCCCATGCAACCGGTCATCGTTTGTTCAGGGAGTCGGTAGTAGATGGCGAATTCGCCGCGCGGCGTGTTGAAGCCATCGCGACCGGTGGCAACCGGCGCGCTGTACACCAGCAAGTCGCCTTCAAAGGCGAAGAGGTACTGTTTGCTCAGATCAACTTCGATCCGGCGCGGCCACAGGGCCGGACTCCAATCAACGGCGCCTTGCAGGCGGGGCGCGGGGGCAGTGTTGATGCCGCGAGCTTGCGCCAGAGCGCTGCCGAGATCATCAATCTGCACTTCATGCAGCGGGTCGAGATCGAGGCCGTAGACGCCCTGTTGCTGGCGCAGAAACAGGTTGAGCGCGTCTGGCCGGTAGCGGAAGCGCGCTCGCTCGAAGTATTGCACAATGGCGCCATCTGCCTCGAGTTCGGTGCTGATCGGAAAGCCGAATCGTGACAATCCGCCAAACCGTTGCCAGAACTCAAGAAACTCGCCGCGCAGCGTGTAGCCCGTCTCAGGAAAGAATATTCCGTCGCCTGTTTGCGAACCTGAGGGCGGGATCATTGATTGAACTTCCAGCCATTCTCGTCCGATCAAACCGAGCTGAACCTGAAGCGGGGCGCCAACATATTCGGGGTGGTATTCAAAGCGAGCGCGCTGGAAGTACTGCACGATTCGGCCATCGATAATCAGTTCTTCGCTGATCGGCATGCCGAAGGTGTGGAGCTGACCGTTGGCGCGCCAGAAATCGAGAAACCCGGCGCGATTCGAGAGGTGATGGCCGGTGGTTGGGAAGTAGACAACTTGCGCCACCGGCAACTGGTTGAGCGTTAGGCCCGGTTGAGCAGCGACACGAGACCAGCCGAGCCAGGTGATCAATGATGCCAGCAGAACAACAACGATGATGTGATCATACCCCAGAGCGGGACGATGAGGCAGCATAACGTGTCTCGCGTCATATTCAGCAGGCTTTGCTCTCATTATAGCGAGAAGGGATCGTTATCCCAAGGGGATTCTGGCATTATAAATAGGCAAGATTGCCGCTTGCAGAAGTTTCTTTCCTCTGCATATACTACGACAAGAGATCGTGATCGACGAAATGACATGGTATGCCCGATCTGTTTACTCCGCTGCTCATCGGCGGTCGCCAACTGGCTAATCGGATTGTCATGGCGCCGGCGCCGAGCGGTCTGGCCGGAAGTGATGGTTTCTGTCATGCAGCCCTTACAAGTTATTACGAGCGCCGAACGCGGGCTGGCACAGGCCTGATTATCACCGAACCGGCGCTGGTGTGTCCACCGGCCCCGCCGGTAGCCCATCTCGGCATCTGGCACGACTGCTTTATTCCCGGTTTGCGCCGGCTGGTCGCAGCGGCCCATGCTTTTGGCAGCCGATTGATGTTTTTGCTGGAGGCATCGGGCAATGTGCCGTATGGAGATGGGTTGCGCGAGGCGTTTACGCTCGCTGCCTGGCGCGCGCTGGCCGCCGGCGCTGATGGGGTCTTTCTCTCGCTTGCAGATGATGGCGCGCTGGCCAGGCTCCTCTCACCGCGCGCGCCGCAGCAGCCTAATGGTCTGGAGCGGCCTGTCGGCGAGCGGATCTTGCCGGTGTTAAACCTGATTGAATCGATGCGACGGCTGTTCGGTCAGCGGCTCTGGCTGGGTTTGCGCATGCCGGCAGCCGAACTGATTCCTGGCGGGTTGAGTCCGCAAGATGCGCGGATTGTCGCCCGGCGCGCAGTGGCGGCAGGCGCGCAACTCCTCGATGTGACGATCACTCGTTACACGCCTGATGTAGCGCGGTTTCCCGGCTGGACGATTCCGCTCATTGCCGGGATCCGTCGGATTGCCAGCGAGGCGATTGTCATTGGTTCAGGGCAACTTAGCGATCCCTGGCTGGCCGATGCCGTCATTCAGGATGGCAGCGTCGATATGATTATGCTCTGTTCGACATTGCGTTACCTGCCGCACTGGCCGCAACTGGCGCGCCAGCTCTTGCTGGCGCCTAGCGTAAAATGACGAGCAGTACCCCTGCGGCGACCGCTGAACCGATCACGCCGGCCACGTTGGGGCACATGGCCTGCCAGATCAGAAAGTTCTGCGGGTCTTCGGCCTGAGCGATTGAGTGGGCGACCCGGGCTGACATTGGCACCGCCGAAACGCCAGCCGCCCCGATCAGCGGGTTAATTTTATTCCTGGTGAAGAGGTTGTAGAATTTGGCAAACAACACGCCGCTGGCAGTCGAGATGGCAAATGCCACCGCTCCCAGGGCGAAGATGGCGATCGAGCGGGGCGTGAGGAAATTGCTCGCCTGCGTGCTGGCGCCAACCGTTAACCCCAGCATAATCGTCACACTGTCGATCAGCGCGCTGCGCGCGGTGCGCGCCAGCCGCTCCGTGACCCCGCTCTCCTTGAGCAGGTTGCCAAAGAAGAGCATGCCCAGCAACGGCAGCGTATCGGGCACGATCAGCACACAGACGATCAGGCCGATGATCGGAAACATCATCCGTTGCGCGCGGTTGATCTCCGGCGGCGGCGGCATACGGATCAGTCGTTCTTCACGCGTCGTCAGCAGCCGCATGATCGGTGGCTGGATGACCGGAACCAGCGCCATGTAGGAATAGGCGGACACAGCGATCGCGCCAAGCAGATCGGGCGCCAGTCGCGAGGCAATGAAGATGGCTGTGGGGCCATCAGCGCCGCCGATAATACCGATCGCTGCCGCGGCGCGCAGCAGGCGAAGGGGATCATCAGCGCTGACCAGATCGAGAAAGGGCAGGCGCGAACCGAAGATAATTGCCACCAAGAGGGTGAAAAAGATGCCAACCTGCGCCGCGGCGCCGAGCAGAGTCAGGCGTGGCTGCGCGATCAGGGCCGAGAAGTCAGTCATGGCACCGATGCCGAGGAAGATCAGGGGCGGGAAGACGCCGGCAATGACTCCGAAGTAGATGTAGTTTAAGACACTGCCCTCATCGTAGACTCCCTGACCCATGCCCGGCTCGAACGGCAGGTTGCCGAGAATGATGCCAAATCCGATCGGCACGAGCAGCAGCGGCTCGAAGTTATGGGCAATCGCCAGATAGACAAACACGCATCCAACGGCGATCATCAGCAGATTGCCCCAGGCGAGATGGGCAATCCCGCTCGATTCAAAGAAACCGATCAGCCATTCCATCACTCAAACTCCAGCAATGGTTGCCCCTGGCGCACCGAGTCGCCGACTTTGATGTTGATCGATCGAATCTTCCCGGCTACCGGTGAGCTAACGTTGGAATTCATCTTCATCGCTTCGATCACAACCAGCGGATCGTTCTCTTTCACCTGATCACCCACCTTGACCTTGATGTCAGCCACGATCCCGGCAATTGGCGATGCCAGCACGCCGGGTCCCGCCGCCTGCGCATTCGGCGGCGGGCTGGAAGCGGGCGGCGGAGGTGAGCTGGCGCTGGGAGTGGATTTGCCGGGCGCTACTGCGGTTATACCGATAGGCGCACCGATCGTCGGTTCATCGTCGTCCGAAAGAACTTCAACTTCGACTTCATACGTTACGCCGTTGACCGTGATTCGTAAGCGTTTCATAACAACTCCGCAGATACAGGCTCAGACCAATGCTGGCTGGTCGGATGATGCGTCTCAAACATCGCCTACTTACGCAACTGCCGTGAGGCCATCACACTAATCCGGCCAAGCCGGGTCCAGGTTGCGGCTGGTTGCTGGTAATAGCGCACCCGGCGCACACGCACCGGACGTTCGAGCGCAGCCATAGCGGCGGCAGTCAAGATGGCGATGAGTTGCGGATCAAGCTGGCGCTGATCGGCGATCACTGGCGCGTTGGCAGGTTCAGGCATCGAAGCGACGTTCTTCCGCGGCTGAAACAGGTTCTGGCTGGCGCGCAGCGCGCCCAGAACGAGCGCGACGATTGTCAGCACGATGAAGACGATGCTGACCCCGGTAATAGCAATCTGGATACCGGTAATCACGGGATCGACAGAGGTATCGATCATCGTCACGAGCCTCCTCTCAGATCGCTGTCGTTACAATGGCACCAGGCCATGCTTCTTCTGAGGACGGAACTCGCGCTTCGTGCGCAGCGAGGCAAGCGCCAGGCTAAGATAACGACGGGTTTCGCTGGGCACGATGATGTCGTCGATCAGGTTGCGAGCTGCGCCAACGTAGGGCGAAGCAAATTCCGAACGATACAGGTTGACGAACTCAGCCCGCGCTGCCGCTGGATCTTCGGCTTGCTTGATCTGTTCGCGGTAAATGATATTCACCGCGCCTTCTGGCCCCATCACCGCAATTTCACAGCTCGGCCAGGCGGCTACCCGGTCGGCGCCGAGGTCTTTGCCGCACATCGCCAGATAGGCGCCGCCGTAGGCTTTGCGCAGAATGATCGAGATTTTCGGGGTGGTGGTTGCGGAATAGGCAAACAGCATCTTCGCGCCATGCCGAATGATCCCGCCACGCTCCTGGGCGACGCCGGGCAGGAATCCGGGCACATCGATGAAGGTGACCAGGGGAATATTGAAGGCGTTGCAGAAGCGCACAAAGCGGGCGATCTTATCCGAGGCGTCGATGTCGAGCACTCCGGCCATGACCATCGGCTGATTGGCGACAATGCCCACCGTACTGCCATCGATGCGGGCGAAGCCGATCACGGCATTATCGGCAAAACCGCGCTGCACTTCGAGAAAATCGCCGTTATCGACGATTCGTTTGATGATCGGAATGACATCGTAGGGTTCGCGGGGATCATCGGGAATGATCGTATCGAGGGTCGGATCGGTAAAGATGCGCAACTCGCCATCGCCGTATTCCGGCGGATCTTCGAGGTTGTTCGCTGGCAGGAAGCTGAGCAGGCGCTTGCAAATCTCGATCGCCTCGTGATCGTTATCGGCGATGAAATGGGCCACGCCGCTACGCACCTGCGCTTCCGGACCGCCCAGCTCTTCGCCGGTCACCTGCTCGCCGGTCACCTGTTTGAGCACCTCTGGGCCGGTGATAAACATCTCGCTGCCGCGCACCATAATGATGAAATCCATCAGCGCAGGCGAGTACGCGGCACCGCCGGCGCAGGGGCCGGCGATAATCGCAATCTGCGGCACGACGCCGGAAAGCAGCACATTGCGGTAGAAGATGCGACCATAGCCGCTGAGCGCATCAATCCCTTCCTGGATGCGCGCGCCGCCGCTGTCGTTGATCGTGATGAAGGGTGAACCGCATTTGAGCGCCAGATCCATGGTCTGGCAAATCTTGTCGGCATGCATTTCACCAACCGAGCCGCCGGCCACGGTGAAATCTTGCGCCGCCACAAAGACCTGGCGTCCATTCACGCTGCCGCAACCGGTAACCACTCCTTCGCCGGGCATCTCTTTGCCGGCCATGCCGAACGCTGTGCAGCGATGGCGCGCGAAGAGGAAGAACTCCTGAAAGGTTTCTGGGTCAATCAGCAACTGAATCCGCTCGCGCGCCGTCAGTTTCCCGGCCTGATGCTGACGCGCAATCCGGTCGGGACCGCCGCCCTGCTCAAGGTGACGGCGTTGTTTGCGCAGCGCTTCGATGCGCGCGCGGATTGAGCCAGGCGCGCCGGCGCCTGCTTCCAGATCGCGTTGAGCCATAACAAGCTCCTCCTCATATACGACATGCCGCTCACGCTCACGGCTGGCATGCGCTGAGCGACATGGGCTGATACAATACGGGCAATGGCGTGGATGGATGGTTGACAGTTGCCAGTATAGCACGCGCAACGGTTGCGAGTCGTAAAAAACAGTCGTTCTTTGGCAACCGTATTTTGTTTGATACTTCACAGAAATAATCTCAATGGCAACGCTCGCTATGCCTGGAGTTTGCGATGAGTGTTGACCTGCTTACCCTCTCAATTGCGCTGAGTCTGGCCAGTGTGTTGCAAACAGCAGCGCTGATCGGTCTGGCAACGGCCAATCGGTCACGTCCAGGACTGGTCTGTTGGGCAGTGGGCATGGGTGTCCTGGCTGTCGGGTTGAGCCTCACTACCCTGCGCGATGTTACCGAGCCGCCACTCTTGCTGCGCGCAATCAGCAATGCCTTGATCGCCGGGAGTATGCTCTTGATCTACCAGGGAGTGCTGCGTTTTTTCGGCGCTCCCGGTCATCCGCGCCGCCTGTTCGCAATCTGGCTGGTCATTCTGGCGATCTATCTTGGGCTGGCCTTCACCAACGATACGCCGCCGCTGCGCCTCGTTCTCTTCTCGGTCGTGATGGCAGTGATCTCGCTGATCATCGCCGATCGCCTCCGCCGCGTGACGCAGGCCGAACTTCGCCCGGTAGCGCTGTTTCTCACGACGGTGTTTGTCGTCAACGGTCTCTTCTTCGGGTTACGCGCGGTTGCAGTGATCAGCGAAGCGAACTGGCTGTTGATCGCTCCGCCCTGGCAGACGGCGACCTATCTGATGTCGATGGCCACTACCAGTTTATGGACGTTTGGCTTCATCCTGCTGGTCAATCAGCAATTAGCGAGCGAGCAGCGCGAAGCGCTCTATCAGCTCGAGCAGATTTTCGCTGCTCAACCAGATGCGGTATTGCTCTCACGGTTTACCGATGGCGCGTTTGTCAAAATCAATCGCTCTTTTACCGATCTGAGCGGATATTCGGCTGAGGAGGTGATCGGAAAGGATGGCGTCTCGCTCAATATCTGGCGTTCACCTGCCGATCGGCGACGCTGGGCAGCGATCATGCAGCGTGATGGCGCCTGCGCCGGGCTTGAGTTTCAGTTTCGCTGGAAAGATGGCGAGTTGCGCACCTGTCTGCTCTCGTCGCGGCTCGTGACTGTGCGCGGGATCCCCCACGCGATCAGTATCATTCACGATATTAGCGAACGCAAACAGCTTGAGGATACGTTGCGCCAGAGCGAGGCGCGCTATCGGCTGATCGCCGAGCACGCGACCGATGTGATCTGCCTGCTATGCCCGGAAACTGCCCGGTTTACTTTTTTCAGCCCCTCGGTTACCAGGCTAATCGGCTACTCGGTGGCGGAAGCGCTCCAGAAGTCGTTTTCTGACCTGCTGACCCCGCAGTCGGCGCGTTATGTGCGCGAGGCGCTCGATTATATGTTGCGGCGCTGGTCGGGAGAGCTGACCGCAGCCCCGCCCTGGACTGCGGATATCGAGCTGGTGCATCGTGAGGGACATGTGGTTTATGCCGAGATTGTGACCTCATTTGTGCGCGACGATCAGGACAGGCTGATGGTATTGGGGGTGGCGCGCGATATTACCGCCCGCCGACAGAGCGAGATTGAGCTGCGGCTGGCCCGCCAGCAGGCGGAAACGGCCAATCGGGCCAAGAGCGCATTTCTGGCCAGCATGAGCCGCGAGTTGCGCACGCCGTTGCACGCCGTGATCGGTTTTGCGCAATTGCTAAGCCGTGATGATAATTTGACTGAGACCCAGCGCGAATATCTTGCCATCATCGATCGGAACGGAGCGCATCTCTTGCGCCTGATTAACGAGGTTCTCGATCTGGCCAAGATTGAAGCTGGTCGCTATTCCTTTCAACCAGCCCCGCTCGATGTGCGCCGCATCCTGGCCGATCTCGCGGCCATGTTTCAATCGCGGGTGGCTGCCCGGCGTGTGGAACTGGCTGTCTCGTGCGCCGATGAGGTGCCGGCTATCGTGATCAGTGATGAATCCAAATTGCGCCAGATCCTGATCAACCTGCTGGAGAACGCGGTGAAGTTTACTGAGGCTGGGCGGATTACGCTGCGCTGCGCAGTAACCCCGGCTCAACGCCTGGCCTTCAGTGTCGAAGATACCGGCATTGGCATTGATCCGGCAGATCAACCCCATCTCTTTAAGCCATTCTTTCAGGTTGCACACAAATCCATTGATGTCGCCAGCGGCGGGGTTGGGCTTGGTCTGAGCATCAGCTTCGAGTTTGCGCGCCTGATCGGCGGTGAGCTGACGGTATACAGTGAGGGGCGGGGGCGCGGCGCCCGTTTTGTGTTGACGGTGCCGTTACAGGTGGCGGTTGGGGTGCGTCTGTCCGCGCCAGAGCTGGATCGTCCTGCGCGCGCAGTGCGTCTCCGCGATGGTCAGCCGGCGTATCGGATGCTGGTGGTGGATGATCAGCCGGCCAATGGCCTATTGCTCAGTACGTTGTTGGGCCGGTTGGGGTTTGCGGTGCGGTCGGTCGCTGATGGTCAGTCTGCGCTGGAGGAATGGCGCGTATGGCAACCACACATGGTCTGGCTCGATATGCATGTGCCATTGATCGACGGGGTAGCTGTGGCGCGCGAAATTCGCTCTGCCTGTCTGCGCGATCCTGAGCTATTGCGCCCCTTCGTGATCGCGCTTTCAGCCAACGTTTTTGCCGAGACGCCTGATAGTGTGATCAACGCCGGGTGCGATGCCTATCTGGTAAAGCCGTTTCGCGAGCAGGATGTCGTGCGGATCATTGAGGAGTATCTCAATGCCCAGTTTGAATATGCGGAATTGGTCGTCGCTGCGCAGTCATTAACGACGGCTGGCCGGAATGCGCTTCAAACCGAATGGCGCGACGCGCTGCGCCAGGCGGCTCGTGACGCCAATATTCGTCGCCTGCGCGAGCTGGCTGCCGCGATTGAAGCGGAACATCCTGATCAGGCCCGCCAGTTGCGGCAGTGGGTCGAGACCTTTGACTATCAGGCGATACTGCGGTGGCTCGATGCGCCGGTGTTGGTCGCGTCAGGTGATCAGGCTGGAGGCGACGGTGATGAACGGCGTGGTTAATGGGCGAAGGCGCGCGAGCAATCCGACTGTCGGCGGCGCGGAGTGCGCCCTGAGTTACAATCACGAACCCGTTCTTGATGCTGTGTTATGATGATAGCATTGCGCAGATGAAGGTAGCTTGACCTGCAATGAACAATCATCAGCCGTTCACAATCCTGGTCGTTGACGATACGCCAGCCAATCTTTTGTTGCTCACGCAGCTCCTGAGTGCGCAGGCGTATGATGTGCGTCCGGTCACGCAGGGATCACAGGCTGTAGAGACGGCTCGATCGATCAAGCCAGACCTCATCCTGCTCGACATTCGCATGCCTGGTGTTGATGGTTATGCGGTCTGTCAGCAGTTGAAAGCTGATCCGACGACGCAGCATATTCCGGTGATCTTTGTCAGTGCGCTTGATGATACCGAGGACAAAGTGCGCGCATTTCAGTATGGGGGCGTGGATTATGTGACCAAGCCTTTTCAGTCGGCTGAGGTGCTGGCGCGGGTGCGAACCCATCTGGAACTGGCGCGGGTGCGGGCGGAACTGGCGCGAGCGAATGCTGAGCTGGCGCAGAAGAACGATGAACTGCGCAATGCGCTGGAACGCGAACGAGAGATGGCCCGGATCGATTGGCTGACCGGTGTGTTTAACCGCAGTCACCTGTTTACCCTGGCGACGCAGGAGTTTTTTGTTGCCCAGCGCTATGATCAGCCGCTCTCGATTTGCATGTTCGATATCGATCATTTTAAGCAGATCAACGATCGCTACGGTCATCTGATCGGCGATCAGGTATTGCGAGTGGTGGCGCAAACGGCGCGGCATCAGATTCGGGCCGCTGATAGTCTGGGCCGTTTTGGTGGCGAAGAGTTTATTATTCTCTTGCCGAACACGCGCGTGACTGCGGGTGTCATGCTGGCCGAGCGGTTGCGCGCTGCGCTGGCCGAGTTGCGCGTATCGACGGCAAAGGGCGAGATTAGTGTGACGATCAGCGCAGGGGTGGCCGAGCGACTGCCTGCCGATGAGACGATTGATCGGGTCATCGATCGCGCCGATCAGGCGTTGTACGCGGCCAAGCAGCAGGGTCGTAACTGTGTGGTGGGGGTATGATGGCGTCTGGGCGTGATGCAACGCAGCATCGCGCAAGGAGGGAGCAGATGGCAGCGCCGGTGATCGAACTGCGCGATCTCACGGTCTATTACGGTCGCCAGCGCGGCGTTGAGGGGCTGAACCTGATTGTCGAGTCGGGCGAGATTTTTGGCTTTCTCGGCCCCAATGGTGCCGGTAAAACCACAACCTTGCGCGCGCTGATGGATATTATTCGGCCAACTCGCGGGCAGGCGCTCATCTTTGGGCGTGATTGCCGCCGGGAAGGACATCTGATCCGGCACCAGGTGGGGTATCTGCCGGGCGAACTGCGTTTGCCGGATGGTCTCACCGCTCGTCAGTATCTGGCGATGCTCGATGGCGCGCGCGGGCGCGTGGTTGAGCCAACCTATCTTCAGCGCCTCTGTCAGCAACTTGAACTCGATATCGATCGGCCACTGCGCGCCTACTCGCGCGGCAACAAGCAGAAGGTTGGCTTGATTGCCGCGCTGATGTTTCGTCCGCGCTTGCTGATCCTCGATGAGCCAACCGGCGGTCTCGATCCGCTGGCGCAACAGGCGGTGCTGGAGCTGGTGCGCGCTGCCCGTGATGAGGGGCGAACGGTCTTCTTCTCGTCGCACATCTTGCCGGAAGTGCAGGCGATTTGCAATCGGGTCGGCATTATCCGCGACGGGCGGTTGGTTACAGTAGAGCGCATCGATGCGCTGTTACGCCGCCAGCAGGTGCATCGGATTCGCTTCCGTTTCGCCGAACCGGTGGCAGCGCCAGCATTTGACCTGCCAGGAGTTGTGACGCTGTCTGCACATGATCGTGAGGTCGTGCTGGAAGTGCGCGAGAGCCTGGCGCAGGTATTGCGTCTGGCCGGCGCACTGAATGCAATCGAGATCGAAACGTTGCCGCTGACGCTGGAAGAGGTCTTTTTGGCCTATTACGGCGGACAAGGAGGTCGCCATGACGAGCCTGTTCTGGCTTGAGCTGCGGATCCGGCGCGGCACGTTGATCGGCTGGAGCGCGGGGTTGCTGGTCTTTTTCGGCGTCTATCTGTCGTTTTACCGTTCCGCAATACCTACGCACATCTGGTCATTACCGACCAAACCTGCTGCTTGCTTCCTGCTTCGCCGATGGGCACTGGCCTTGCGGCCTGCAACCTCCCATCTCCACAGGCATGACGTTCCGTGGAACTCACGGTAGCGAGCGCGAAGCGCTCGAGATTCCTGGCGGCATTGACATCGCGGTCATGCGTGGCGCCGCATGCCGGGCACGTCCACTGCCGCACCGACAGCGGCAAGGCATCGAGCACATGACCACACGCTGAGCACATCTTACTGCTCGGAAACCAGCGATCTGCCACGATGACCTGCCCACCACGCATTGCCGCTTTGTACTCCAGTTGCCGACGGAACTCGGCAAAGCTCATGTCAGCGATGGAGCGAGCAAGGCGCCGGTTCTTGACCATGCCACGCACGTTCACGTCCTCGATGACGATGGTATGGAATCGCCGAGTGAGGTTTGTCGTGAGTTTGTGCAAAGCATCGGCACGGATGTTGGCAATGCGGGCATGCAGCCGCGCGAGCTTCGCTGCCGCCTTGCGGCGGTTGGCTGAGCCGTTCTGCTTGCGCGAGAGACTGCGCGACAAGCGCCTCAGGCGCTTCAGCAACGCCGTGTGCGGCTTGGGCCCCGCGATTTTCTCTCCCGTGGAGAGCGTCGCCAGCGCCGAGACCCCCACGTCCACACCGACCACGCCTTGGTTCTCGGCTTTCGGGAGGTGTGACGTGTCTGGGACGTCTACGACAATGCTGACCAACCAGCGGTCGGCTACCCGAGAGATGGTGGCCGACAGAATCTTGCCCTGGAAGCGCAACGCCTCGCGCATGCGCACCCAGCCAAGCTTGGGGATGTGGATGCGGCAGCCGTTGACGCGGAATTGATCGTTCGTGAGCGTAAAGCGGTCGTCGCGGCCTTTTTTGCGAGAGCGCGGGTATTTGGCGCGCCCGGCAAAGAAGTTCTTGAACGCTTCACCCAGTTGCATGATCGCCATCTGCGGCGCGCATTTCGTCACGTCCAGCATCCAGGGGAAGCGCTCACGCTTGATGGCGTTCAGTTGGCGGCGCAGCGCCGCTTCATTGGGTTTGCCGCCAGCCTCGTACTGACGCTTCCACTCGGCCAATGCCCAGTTGTAGGCAAAGCGCGCCACGCCTGCGGCCCTGGCTAAGGAGGTTGCCTGCACGTTGTTCGGCTCAAGCGCGATTTTGTGAGCAAGGATCATGCCTGCGCCTCGTCAAGGGCGTTCTTCATGCTCTCCGGCGCCTTCTGGTTCTTGCGGCTGCGCGAACCGTACCGACGGGCCGAGAAGACAGTGATGATCTCCAGCGCGTCCCTGGCCACACCCTCCTCGACGGTCGTATCCTTCCCCTGCTTGAGGATCACCACTTCGACGTTCGTCGCTTCGCAGCGGGCAACCACCACCTCCGCGCCAACGCGCGCGAGCCAGTCGTCGCGCGTGATGACCGAACGTCCCGCCTGCCCGTCGATGATGGCATGGAGCCGCTGCTTCACGCCGTTGGTGCGATCGTTCCTGCCGGAGCCAGGGTCGGTGATGATCGCAACCGTCCGGCCTTGGCGGGCACACGAGCGCTCCAGGACGCGCGGTTGCCGCTCTCGATCATCCTTCTAGTCGCGGCTGGAAACACGGGCATACGCCACGGTGCGGCGATGGGAGTCTGACTCGGCGCGGAAGAGGTCGAGCGTGATCGTGGCACGGTCGGAGCGACGATGCCCGCCCGCCGTGTGTTCGGGGATGCGCTTGCCCGTTGCTTCCCATCGGCGCAGGGTCGTGATGGACACGCCCAGCGCCCTTGCCGCTTCGCCGATGCTCACGTATCGATCCATCGTCGAGAGAATAGCACAGATGTGGATATATTTCAACTGGCTGTTAAAACCCTGCCCTGCCCGTCGAGATGCGCAATCTCGATCTGGAAAGCATCGAACTCTACCGCGCATTTGGCAATCTGACCATGGCTACGTTTGAGGGGTATCTCGGCTCAACCATCTTCCATTTCTTCGCTGTCTTGATCGGCGTGCTGGCAATTGTCACCGGCAGCAGTGTCTTGGCCGGCGAGGAAGATAGCGGCACGCTCGAATTGCAACTGGCGTTGCCGCTGACGCGCTGGCAATTGGTGACGGCCAAGACACTGGCGCTGGCGGCCATTTCGCTCCTGGTGCTGGGAGTGGCCGGGATGGCAGCGGTGATCGTCTTTCTGTTCATTCGCGATCAATTGACGACGGCGCTCGATGCCGGTGATCTGTTTCGGGCCACGCTTGCCCATTGGCCGCTGGTCTTTCTGTTCCAAACCCTCAGCCTCTGGCTGGGGACGGTGACGCCGACGCGGCGGGTTGCGCTTGCGCTGGCGACAGTGATCCTGGTGGTGAGTTTTCTCGGCTACAATCTGGCAGGCATGTCGTCCGATCTGGAATATCTGCGTCCGCTCTCGCCCTTCCATTACCGTCCCGCGACGCCAGAGACGCTCAACGAAGGGCCGGCTGGCGGCGATCTGGCGGTCGTTTTGGCGGCGGCAATCCTGTTCTACGGCCTGGCCGTGGTCTGTTTCAACCAGCGCGATGTGACGACGGGCGCGTGGCCGTGGGAACGCCTGCGGCGGCCAGCCTCGGCGGGCAGAACAACCGCTCGCTGACAATGCGGCTATGGTATACTTCATCGTAGACACAACGGAACATTCGCAGCGTTGCTGCCGGTTGAAGGATACATGTCAGATCAACTTCACATTCGCAATTTCAGCATAATTGCCCACGTCGATCACGGGAAGACGACGCTCAGCGATCGCCTGCTTGAGCTGACGCGCACAATTACCGAACGTGAACAGCGCGAGCAGATGCTCGATTCGCTCGATCTAGAACGCGAGAAAGGCATTACCATCAAGCTCAAGCCGGTGCGGATGGAGTACCGCGCTGCCGATGGGCAGGTCTACCAGCTCAACCTGATCGATACGCCCGGTCACGTTGACTTTAGCTACGAAGTCAACCGCTCGCTGGCCGCCTGCGAAGGCGCGCTGCTGGTTGTAGACGCTTCGCAGGGGATCGAGGCGCAGACGCTGGCCAATACCTATCTGGCGCTGGAAAATGATCTGGTGATTATTCCGGTGGTGAACAAGATCGATCTGCCCGGCGCTCACCCCGAAGAGGTGGCGCAAGAGATCGAGAAGGTGATTGGCATCCCGGCTGAAGAGGCGATTATGGCCTCGGCCAAGGAGGGAATCGGCGTTCCCGATATTCTCGAGGCGATTGTGCGTCGGATTCCGCCGCCGCGCGGTCAGCGTCATCAACCGGCGCGCGCGCTTGTGTTCGACTCGCACTACGATCCCTATAAGGGCGTGATTGCCTATGTTCGGGTGGTCGATGGCGTGTTTACGGCGCGCGATCGCGTGCGCTTTATGGGCACCGGCGCGCAGGCGGAGACGCTTGAACTTGGCATCTTTCGTCCGGCAATGACTCCGCTCAACGAGCTGATGGCCGGTGAAGTGGGATATATCGCCACCGGTCTCAAGAGCGTGGCCGATTGTCAGGTGGGTGATACGATCACGCTCGCCAACGCGCCGGCCAGCGCGCCGCTGCCCGGTTATCGCCCGGCCAAGCCGATGGTGTTCGCCGGTCTGTACCCGATTGACTCGAACGCCTATCCCGAATTGCGCGAGGCGCTCGAACGGCTGAAACTCAATGACGCTGCCCTGTCGTTCCAGTCGGAAAGCTCGGCAGCGCTCGGTTTTGGCTTTCGCTGCGGCTTTCTCGGTCTGCTCCACATGGAGATTGTCCGCGAGCGGCTGGAGCGCGAATACAAGCTCGACCTGTTGATTACCGCGCCTTCGGTGGAATATCAGGTGCTGCTCTCTGATGGCGAGATCGTTACCGTCGCCAATCCCTCAGAGATGCCCGATCTGTCGCGGATCGAGGCGATCGAGGAGCCGGTAGTCGAGATCAGCATCATCTCGCCGGCCCGTTACATCGGCACGATTATGGAACTGGTTACGACCAGGCGCGGCGCTTTCGTCAGCATGGATTATATCGATCCGACGCGCGTGCTCTTGAAATACCGGATGCCGCTGGCCGAAATCGTGATCGATTTCTATGACCAGCTCAAGAGCCGCACCCAGGGCTATGCCTCGCTCGATTACCATCTGGCCGGCTACCAGGAGGCCGATCTGGTCAAGCTCGATATTCTGGTGAACGGTCAGCCGGTTGATGCGCTCTCGCTGATCGTGCATCGCGATTTTGCCTACCAGCGCGGACGCGATCTGGTCGAGCGGCTGCGCCAGTTGATCCCGCGCCAGATGTTCGAGGTGCCGATCCAGGCTGCGATTGGCTCGAAGATCATTGCCCGCGAGACCATCCGCGCTCTGCGGAAGGACGTGCTGGCGAAGTGCTACGGCGGTGACGTGACCCGCAAGCGCAAACTGCTCGAAAAGCAGAAAGAGGGCAAGAAGCGCATGAAGATGGTGGGCAGTGTCGAGATTCCTCAGGAAGCCTTCATGGCTATCCTCTCGCTCAACGATTCGGCCAACGAGCGTAACCGGTAGCGGGCATCGACTGGTTGAGCAACGCGGAGATGTCTATCATGCGTCGTGTAGTGTGGCTGCTTGTTCTCCTGGCGCTGGCCGGCTGTCAGAGCGTTAGCAATGGCCAGCAGTGGTCAGAAACGGACTCGCCGGTTGCGTTCCGGCTCGGCGCGCAGGTGTTTACGGTTGCCGATGTCAATGCGGAAATCGAGCGCGCGATCGGCGATGGCGTGGCGAATGCGCTGGCTGCCGGGCAGACCCGTGAGCAGATCGAGCAGATCGTGGTCGATAACGATCTGCGCCGACAGATTTTCGAGCAGATGATTCAAGACGAGCTGCTGTTGCAGTACGCTCGTCAGCACGGGATCGGTGTCGATCCCGTCTTGCTCGATGAAGAGGTATTCAATCGATTGCCGGTGAATGCCAGCCCGACCGAAGCGCAGGAGTTGCGGCGCGCGCTGGCTCGCCAGCAGGTGGTCTTTACTGTGCTGGCGCGCAATACGCGCGCTGATATGGCTCGCGCTCGCCACATTTTGTTGTCTGACGAGCCAACGGCGCAGGCGACGCTGGCAGAGTTGCAGGCTGGCGCCGATTTCGCGACTCTGGCTGCTGAACGCTCGCGTGATACGGCCTCGGCAGCGCATGGCGGCGATCTGGGCTGGATGCCGCGCGGCGAGTTTGTCGCGCCGTTTGAAGAGGCGATCTTCTCGCTTCCGCTCAATTCACCTCAGATCGTGCAGACAGAGTTTGGCTTCCACATTGTAGAAGTGCTTGATCGACAGGAGCAACGCCCATTTGAGTCGTTTGAGGAGCTGCGCATTCGGCGCAATGCCGGTCAGTTCTTCCAGGAGACGTTTGTGCCCTGGTACGAAGAGCTGCGCCGACAGGCTGAGCTGAGCGGTGAGTTGCAGATTGCCGCCGGCTTTGATCCGGATACGCTGCCCATTCCCTTCCCTGAGACGCCATGAACGCTGTTCCGCTTCCGTTGCTCAATCTGGCGTTTACCCGTCATCTGGTCGATCCGGCATCCCTGCACATGTGCGCAGTTGCCAGGTTGTTGCAATCGGGATCGAACCCGTCGCCGCCCAACGTGTTGCCGTGGGTTGAACAGCAGGGGTTGGGCGTCTATCAGCCGCAACCGCTTCCTTACCCCTTGGCAACGCAGCAGACAACCATGATCTGGGGGGAGGCGGAAGACTTCGATCTGCCAGCTCTGGCAGCGCTTCTGGCCGAACGATATCCGCCTCACCATACCTTGACGCTGCTGGTGTGGCCCGACGAGACAATTGCTCATGTGTCGCTGGCCGGGCTGACGGCAATCGCTCTGACGCCTGCCACGCAGGCGGCTGTCATTGTGCCGGCACTGCCGCTGCCCGATGATCGACGAAGCATTGATCGCCTGCATTGGGTTGTACAACGCTTATTGGGGCCGGATGGCTGTCCATGGGATGTGCGCCAGACACCGCAATCGCTGCGGGGGGCGCTGCTTGAGGAGGTGTACGAAGCGCTTGAAGCGCTCGATAGCGGCGATATGGCGCAACTCTGCGAAGAACTCGGTGATGTGCTGCTGCATGTCTTTGCGCAAAGCGAGATGGCGCGGCAGGTCGGCTCTTTCACGCTGGCCGATGTCGTGCAGCGGGTGAGCGACAAACTGATCTTCCGCCATCCGCACGTGTTTGGTCAGACCGCTGTAGCCGATTCCAGTCAGGTGCTGCGCAACTGGGAAGAGCTGAAGACGCAGGAGCTGGCTGCGAAAGGCAAAGCGCGGTCGAGCGCGCTCGATGGTGTGCCGGCGGCCTTGCCAGCGCTGGCTACCGCGCAGAGCATGGCGCGCAAGGCTATTCGGGTCGGGTTTACCTGGGTGAACATCGATCAGGTGTGGTCCAAGCTCGAAGAGGAACTGGCCGAACTGCGCGTAGCGGTTGATCCGGCTGACCGCCAGGCTGAGCTGGGTGATCTGCTCTTCGCGGTGGCAACGCTGGCGCACTGGCTTGACATTGATGCCGAAGCGGCACTGCGCGAAGCCAGCGCGCGCTACCGACAGCGATTCCAGATCGTCGAGCAGCGAGCGGCCAGCGCTGGTCGCGCATTGCGCGAGTGCTCGCTGAATGAATTGGTAGCGTGGTGGAGTGAAGCGAAAAGGTTAGTTGCGACGAATAAGCAGGGCGATGCCGGCGCCAATTCCTCTCTATCTCGATGATGTCGTGCAATTGCGGAAATCGCACCCGTGCGGCGGTGACATCTGGCGGATCGTGCGGGTGGGAGCAGACATTGCGCTGCGCTGCGAGACGTGCGGTCGGCGTGTGCTCTTGCCGCGAGCTGAGGTCGAACGACGGATCAAACGCTTCATTGCGCGCGGCGCTGAAGCTGAACAGTGAGCGATCAGGAACCGCCGGGTCGGGTGCGCTCGGCGGTTGTGGGTAGTGGAATTGCTGCCCGCCAGCGCCAGAGCGACGTTCGCTGCTACCGGCTTGCCGGTTGCTGTCAGGCGCGGTATGATGGCAGTGTCGCCATTCGCATGCGTCTGCATACCTGTATGATCCACAGACAATGCTATCGGTTCCGGCTTTATTACAACCGGATCAAAACCGTCTATGCCATTGCGCTTGCGCTCTGGTTGGGGTGGTGGACGATCACCACTGGAGCTGCTGCGCAGTCGGTCAATCCAATCTATCTGGCTGAATACGATGGTGTGCTGAGCAGCTACGCTGCCGGTTACATCCGGCGCGCGCTGCGCGAAGCAGAGGCTGCCAATGCGCAGGCCCTGATCGTGCAGCTCACTCCACGCGGCGCCGTTGTGCAGGAAGCCCGCGCGCTGGCGAGCGATCTGGCGGCTGCGCGCATCCCCGTGATCGTCTATATCACGCCTGCAGGTCACGATGCAGGCGCAGCCGGGTCGTGGCTGCTCCCGGCTGCGCATATTGCGGCGATGGCGCCGGGCAGTCGGTTCGGCATTGCCGCGCCACTGTTTGTGCCGTCGCCGGGCCTGAGCGAATCAACCCAGGATCTCTTGCTGGGCGAACAATTGCAGCAGTTCAGCGCATGGGGGGTTGAGCGTAATCGCAACGTTGAGTGGGCAGAGACGGCGCTACGCAGCGGCTTTATTGCCACTGCCGCCCAGGCTATCGAAGCCAATCCCCCCATCATTGATCTGGTTGTCCGCGATCAGGCGGAACTACTTCAACGCCTGGAGGGGCGCGTCATCACACTGGCTGATGGCTCGCAAACCACGCTGGCTACCCTTGGTCAACGCCCATTCGTCGTTGACGTCAATCTGGTGGAAGCCTTCTTGCTCGTGCTGGCCAACCCTACGATCGTCTTTATCTTGCTGATTATGGCCGGATTGGCGTTCTATGCCGAATTCCTCAGCCCAACGGTCGGCATTCTCGCCGGATTGGGCGCGCTTTTGCTGGCCGGCGCCATTATTGGCATGATTGCATTGCCCGTGCAGTGGCTCAGTGTTCTCGGTATTCTGCTCGCCTTTGGTCTTGTAGCGACTGATCTCTTTGTGCCATCGCATGGTACGCTGACAGTAATCGGGGTGGGCATCATGATCGCCAGCGCATTAACCCTCTTCGACACAGCGCAGGCTCCTGGAGTCGCGGTTGCCTTGTGGGTGGTCATTCTGGTGGCGGTACTGATTGCGCTCTTCGCCCTGAGCGGGGTCTGGCTGGCATTGCGATCGCGCGATCGTCCGGTCACCACTGGTCAGGAAGGGCTGATTGGACGGATTGCGGAAGTGCGGAAGCGACTGGATCCGGAAGGGATGGTCTTTGTTGAAGGGGCGCTCTGGCGCGCCGTGTGCGAAAATGGCACGGCTGAAGAAGGGGAACTGGTGCGGATTACCGGAATCTATGCGCTCCGGCTGACCGTGCAGCGGATCGATCCTGAGTCGTCGTGAGCCAATGACATCAGGAGACATCGCTCTACCTGCGGTGGCTTGCCGTAACATTCGCGGCGGGCCGTCACGAGGGCAGGAGTATGGATAGCGGCTGATTGATGTGACTGGCAGTTTCAACCGGAACCACAATGTTTCGGATATGAAAGGAGTCTGCGATGGGTGGGATGACCTTCTTCCTCTTGTCTTGTCTGGCGGTGCTGGCATTCATTGCCCTCATGATCATTCTCTCGGCGATCAAGATCGTGCCCGAATACGAGCGCGGCGTGATTTTTCGACTGGGCCGATTGATGGGGCCGCGCGGACCAGGCATCTTCTTCGTGATCCCGGTCTTCGAGCGGATGGTGCGGGTCGATATGCGCGTCATCACGATGGATGTGCCGGTGCAAGAAGTGATTACGCTCGACAACGTGACGATTAAGGTCAATGCGGTGCTCTACTTCCAGGTCATCAATCCGAACTGGGCCGTGACCAAGGTGATGGACTACATTCGGGCCACGATGCAGATCGCCCAAACCACGTTGCGCAGCGTGGTTGGTCAGGTTGAGCTGGATGAGCTGCTGGCGCAACGGGAAAAGATCAATCAGAAGCTCCAGCAGATTATTGATGAGCAGACCGAGCCGTGGGGCATCAAGGTCACGATCGTGGAAGTGAAGGATGTGGAGCTGCCGCAGAATATGCAGCGCGCGATGGCTCGTCAGGCCGAGGCTGAGCGCGAAAAGCGGGCGAAGCTGATTCACGCCGATGGCGAATTGCAGGCATCGCGCACGCTGGCCGAGGCGGCGCGGGTGATTGCCAGTGAACCGGTGACGTTGCAGTTGCGCTATCTGCAAACCCTGACGGAGATCGCGGTTGAGAAGAACAGCACGATTATCTTCCCGCTGCCCATCGATACGCTGAAGACTTTCCTGTCGCCGAACGGCATGGTGAGCAGTGAGGTTCGCCGGCAGGCGGAGTAGTCGCGGTTGATTGACGCGCGCCCATCTGGAGAGCTGTGGCCTGGCAGTCGCTCTTCCAGATGGGCTGTTTTGGCGTGTGGCAGCAATGCGACGCTAAGCTGCCATCTTTGGGCTGAAGCCGGCGCCTGCTACCGCCGCGAGAGGATTACGATGCTGGCGATCAGCAGACCTGCGCCGACTATCCCACTGATTGTAAATCGTTCACCAAGCAACAGCATCGCCAGCAGCGCCGAGCCGAGCGGTTCAAGCAGCGAAATGGTCGCTGCGGTTGTGGCGCGCACACTGCGCATGCCGCGTACGTAGAGCGCATAGGCCAGCGCTGTCGGCACGACACTGAGGTAGAGCAGGATCAGCCAGCCTTCTGGCGGATAGTTGACAACCAGACCTGTGCCCAGCGCTGCCGGCAAGAGCAGCACTGCGCCCAGCGTAAACGAGAGCGCCACCGGCACGACCGGATGGTATGCGGCTGCGATCAGCCGCGCTCCCAGCACCACCAGACTGTACGAGAATCCGGCGGTTAACGCGAGTGCTGCCCCAATTCCCAGATCGTTGAGCGACTGTACCTGCGGCGCGCCGCCAACCAGCAGACCAGCGCCGATCACGGCGCCCCCGATCGCCAGCCATGTCGTCGGGCGCAATCGTTCACCGAGAAAGGCGCGGGCCAGCAGCGCGGTAAAAATGGGTGCGCTACAGATATTGATCAAGACGGCAGCGGCAACGCCGAGATAGGGAATGGCGGCAAAATAGGCGACCTGATAGGCGGCGAATGCGCCCCCAATCAGCAGCAGTGTCCAGCGATGGCGGGCCTGCACGCGAAATGCCTGCGGTCCGGCCAACAGACGGGCGGTGAAGAGCAGCACCGGCGCTGACAACAGTAAGCGAAGAAATCCGATCGAGAGAGAATTGGTGTCAGCCAGACGGTACAGCCAGCCGACGGCGACGCCGATGGTGCCCCACGTCAGGGCGGCAGTGACGACTAGCGCAATGTCGCGAGGTCGCTGGGTTTCATCAAGATGGCGCATGTAGTACATCTTGTGCAACAATGCGTGTTCATAGACGGAGGGCGATTATAGCAGGTTTGGCGGCGTCTGCTGTTGAGATGCGCTATCTGTGTGGTCTGGAAAGAAGATCACCGCAAGGGGCAGAAGATCGCCACGCCGCACTGCGCGCGACACGCACTGACATGGGCGGTAAAGGAGACGCGCTTCATTGTCGTGATTCATGTCGTGGCGCGGGTTCAGGAGCGCCCGCAGCACTCCCCCGCGTCAGCGGGAGTCGTGCCTCAACGCCCGCTGCTGCTCTCCCCTCTGCTAGCGGGAGCGGAGGCGGGGGTGAGGGCGGGCGGGCGAGGGCTGCACCACAAAGGCGCA
>FWPU01004336.1_pt1 | contig 33229 bp, 48 predicted proteins | sample 2228361 | NCBI WGS metagenome assembly FWPU01 (sample SAMEA103939777, study PRJEB20133) | metagenome
AGAACGTAGTCCCTTCCCCCGCTGGGGGAAGGCTAGAGCCTGCCCCGAGCCTGCCGAGGGGAAGGGGGCTAGACCATGCATCAAATCACTGTTGACAGACTACTAGAAATTTAGGATGCATCTGCTACAATAATTACAGTACACATCGCGTGGCTGGCGATTGCCCCGGAAGCGGGTCATCCCGCTGGCATGCAGGCTGTGGGGGCCATATTGAAGCCGCTCCATACCTTGAGATGGAATGCTGCGCCTGACGGAGGCAGCAGGGGACTGATGTAAGCCTTTCAGGCTGGATTCAGAGCTATAGTGCTCGGGGCGGCCGTTGGGCCGCCCCGGCCTTTTCCTGCCGGGCACGGGTGGGCCGTGCTGTCAATCGCTCCGAATACAGAGCGATTGACAGTATATAATGCCGCTAGTATAATCTTGGTTTGTCGCCCACAAGGCTTTTGGGACGCATTCGCCCCCATGCGAAAGATTCCCAGGAACAGAAACGAGGTAGACTTATGCCTACTGCCAACCAGCTAGTACGCAAGGGAAGGCGGAGCAAGCAGAGGAGAGGCAAGGCCCCGGCGCTCCGGTTCTTCTACAATTCGCTGAAGAACCGCACGTGGCGAGACGAGATAGGCTCCCCTCAGAAGAGGGGCGTCTGCGTCCAGGTGAGGACTCAGACGCCGAAGAAGCCCAATTCCGCGCTGCGGAAGGTAGCCAGGGTGAGGCTGAGCAATGGGATGGAGGTCACTGCCTACATCCCCGGCGAAGGCCATAACCTCCAGGAGCACTCGGTAGTCCTCATCAGAGGGGGCCGTGTCCCCGACCTGCCGGGTGTCAGGTACCACATCATACGCGGCGCGCTGGATACCGCCGGCGTCAACGAGCGCAAGCAGGGGCGCAGCAAGTACGGCGCCAAGAAGCCCAAGTAGGCCGGGCGGGAGGACGTGACCTATGGCCCGTCGCAGAAGAGCAGAACGACGCGAGATCGCGCCTGACCCTCGGTACAACAACATCGAGGTCAGCCGTTTCATTAACAACGTCATGCAGAGCGGCAAGAAGACCGTGGCCCAGCGCATTGTGTACACCGCCCTGGAGCAGGCCGAGCACGAGGCGCACAGGCCAGCCCTGGAGGTGTTCGAGCAGGCCATACGTAACGCCATGCCCATGCTCGAAGTGCGGTCACGCCGCGTGGGTGGCGCTACCTATCAGGTGCCTACGGAGGTCAGGCCGGAGCGGCGGCTGGCGCTGGCTATGCGCTGGATAATTACCGCGGCCAGGTCGAGGAATGGCAAGCCCATGGCCGACAGGCTGGCCCAGGAGTTGCTGGAGGCCTCGCGAGGGCAAGGGACTGCGGTAAAGAGGAAGGAGGACCTGCACAAGATGGCCGAGGCCAACAGGGCGTTTGTCCACTACCGGTGGTAGTTTGCCTGGCCTTGTCAGTGCAGTACGCTCGATCAAGCATGTCTTCGAATTCAAGCCTTGAAAAAATCCGCAATATCGGATTCATAGCCCACATAGACGCCGGCAAGACGACGGTGACGGAGCGCGTGCTCTTTTTCACCGGCCGCACCTACAAGATCGGCAACGTGGACGAGGGGACGACGGTGATGGACTGGATGGCCCAGGAAAGAGAAAGGGGCATCACCATCACCGCCGCCGCGACGGCGTGCACCTGGAAGGACTACGCCATCAACATCATTGACACGCCGGGCCACGTGGACTTCACCGCCGAGGTGGAGCGCAGCCTCAGGGTGCTGGATGGCGGCGTGGTTGTCTTTGACGCAGTGGCAGGCGTGCAGCCCCAGTCCGAGACCGTCTGGCGCCAGGCAGACCGCTACCATGTGCCCCGCATTTGCTTCGTCAACAAGATGGACAGGGTGGGCGCCGACTTCTACCGCACCATCGAGAGCATCGTCCGCAGGCTGCGGGCCAACCCCGTGGCTATCCAGATACCCATCGGTAAAGAGGGCACTTTCCGGGGCGTAGTTGACCTAGTCGAGGAAAAGGCCCTCTTCTACGAGCCCGGCAGCACCGAGAGGCCCCAGGAAGGCCCGGTCCCCCAGGAGCTGAGGGACCAGTTCCAGACTTATCGCAGCCTCCTCGTGGAGAAGGTCGCCGAGACCGATGAAGAGCTGCTGGTAAAGTACCTGGACGAGCAGGAGATTTCCAGGGAGGAGATCAAGCGAGCGCTGCGCAAGGCGACCTTGCAGTACCGCCTGGTGCCCGTGCTGTGTGGCAGCGCCCTGCGCAACCAGGGCATCCACTCGCTGCTGGACGCCGTTGGGGACTACCTGCCCTCGCCCCTGGATGTCCCGCCCGTGGAGGGACGGGACTACCGCACCGGTGAAAAGGTCTTGCGCGAGGCCAGCAATGATGCGCCCTTTGCTGCGCTGGCCTTCAAAGTGGTGATGGACCCCTTCATTGGCCGCCTGGTGTACTTCCGCGTGTACTCTGGCAAGGTCAAGGCCGGCTCTATGGTGTTCAACTGCACCACGGGCACCCGCGAGCGCCTGGGGCGCGTGGTCAAAATGCACGCCCAGCACCGGGAAGAGGTGGAAGAGGTGGAGACCGGTGGCATCGCGGCAGCCGTGGGCCTGAAGAGCACGACCACCGGCGATACCATCTGCGATGAGAGCGCCCCGGTGGTCCTTGAGACTATCACCTTCCCCGAGCCGGTGATGTCCGTCGCCATCGAGCCCAAGAGCAAGGCCGAGCAGGACAAGCTCATAGAAGCGCTGTACAAGATGGCCGAGGAGGACCCCACCTTCAAGGTCAGCTACGATGCCGAGACTGGGCAGACGATTATTTCGGGCATGGGCGAGCTGCACCTGGACATTGTCACCGACCGGATACGGCGGGAGTACAAGGTCCAGGGCAACGTGGGCAGGCCCAGAGTGGCCTATCGCGAGGCCATCACCGTGCCCGTGCGCGCCGAGGGCCGCTTTATACGGCAGACTGGCGGCCACGGCCAGTACGGCCACGTGTGGATCGAGATGGATCCCCTGGAGCGTGGCAGCGGCTTCCAGTTCGAGGACAGGACGACCGGCGGCGTCATCCCCAGGGAGTTCATTCCTGCCGTCGAGCAGGGCGTAAAAGAGGCCTTGCAGACAGGCCCCCTGTCGGGCTACCCCGTGGTGGATGTCAAAGTGAGCCTGGTGGATGGCAGCTACCACCCGGTGGACTCCTCTGCCATGGCCTTCAGCGTGGCCGGGTCCATGGCTGTCAAATCAGCCCTGCAGAAGGCCCGTCCCGTGCTGCTAGAGCCGGTCATGCGCCTGGAGGTGATAACGCCCGGCGAGTTCCTGGGAGAAGTGCTGGGTGACCTGGGCCGGCGGCGTGCTAATATAAAGAGCATTGAAGGCCAGGGCGACATCCAGGTGGTGCGGGCGACCATACCCCTGGGCGAAAGCTTCGGCTACGCCGGGGTGCTGCGCTCCCTGACCCAGGGCAGGGCCAGCTACACCATGGAGTTTGAACGCTACGAAGAGGCGCCAACCTCGGTGGCCGCTGCCCTCTAGCGGGCGGCCACCGCCTGGCGAAGGTGGACTATGGTAGGAAACAGACAGAAGATCCGCATAATACTGAAGGCATTCGACCACCGGATCCTGGACCTGTCGGCCAGCCAGATCGTGGAAGCGGCGGAGCGCACCGGTGCCCATGTGGCCGGCCCGGTGCCTCTTCCCACGTCTATCAAGCGGTTCTGCGTCATCCGCTCTCCCCATATAGATAAGGACTCGCGGGAACACTTCGAACTGCGGACCCATAATCGCCTGATTGACATCCTGGAGCCGACTTCCAAGACTATAGACGCGCTGACCAGGCTGAATGTCCCGGCCGGCGTGGATATTTCCATAAAGCTTTAGAATATAAGCCGCTCGGGCAACTAGTGCCCACACCCGCTCCAGGGTATGGGCACTAGCGAGGGACTGCGAGATGACTATCCAAGGACTGATGGGCAAAAAGATAGGGACCACCCAGGTCTTCCGGGAGGATGGCAGCGTAGCCAGCGTAACGGCTATCCAGGCGGGGCCTTGCACTGTTACCCAGGTCAAGACAAGGGACAGGGATGGCTACGAAAGTGTCCAGCTTGGCTTCGATGAGGTCAGGCGTCTCAAGAAGCCGGAGCAGGGGCACCTCAAGCCGGTGGGCAAGCTTTTCCGCCACCTGCGCGAGGTCGAGGCCGATGACGTCTCCCAGGTCCAGTTGAACCAGCAGGTAGATGTCAGCATCTTCAAGCCGGGGGACAGGGTAGATGTCATCGGCGTCTCCAAGGGCCGTGGCTTCGCGGGCGTGGTCAGGCGACACCACTTTGGCGGCGGCCCCAAGACCCACGGACAGTCGGACAGGATGCGCGCCCCTGGTTCAATCGGCTCCGGCACCTTTCCTGGCCGGGTAATCAAGGGCCTGCGGATGGCCGGCCACCTGGGCGATGCCCGCGTCACGGTACGCAACCTGGAGGTGGTCCAGGCCGATGCCGAGCGCAATCTGTTGCTGCTCAAGGGCTCTGTGCCCGGCGCGCCCGACTCGCTGGTCCTTATACGCAAGGCACGCCAGAGGAGAAAGTGACCGCCGTGGAGCTGAAAGTCAGGAATTCCCAAGGACAGGTTGTGGGGACGGTCGAGGTCAAGGACTCGCTCTTTGATGTCCCCATGAATGCTGCCCTGGTGCACCAGGTGGCCGTGGGCCAGATGGCCAACAGGCGGCAAGGGACCCATAAGACCAAGACCAGGGCCGAGGTCTCTGGCGGCGGCATCAAGCCCAGGCCGCAGAAGTACACTGGCCGGTCCCGCCAGGGCTCCATCCGCGCTCCCCAGTGGAAGGGCGGCGGCATCGTGTTCGGCCCCGTGCCTCGCAGCTACAGGCACGACACCCCCAAGCGGATGCGGCGTCTCTCTCTGGCCATGGTCCTTTCCGACAAGGTGCGGGAAGAGTTGCTGGTAGTGGTGGACAAGTTGGACCTGGGGCAGTCCAAGACGAAAGAGATGATGAAGGTACTGGAGACACTGGGTGCCAGGCAGGCCGCCCTGCTGGTGGCGGACGGCGCCGACTCCGCAGTGCTGAAGGCAGCGCGCAATCTGCCAGAACTGGATATGCTGCCCGCTTCCCTGCTCAATACCCTTGACCTGCTCAGGCACCGCAAGGTAATAATGACGCTGGACGCTCTCCGCAAGGCCGAAGAGCTATGGGGCGAGCCCCAGGCGCGAAACACGCGCCAGCAAGTCGTTGCTGCGGAAGGTTAGGACGCCATGCATACTTTCGAAGTCCTCAAGAGGCCGGTGGTCACCGAGAAGAGCACCCTTTTGCAAGAGAAGGGCTGCTATACCTTCGAGGTTGCCAGGAGCGCGACCAAGCAGCAGATCAAGGAAGCCGTGGAGAAGGCCTTTGGCGTGGAGGTTGTGCAGGTCAACACCCTGACGGTGCGGGACAAGCCACGGCGCTACGGGCCTCGCCTGGTCCCTGCGCGCCGTTGGAAGAAGGCTATCGTTACCCTTGCTCCGGGCAACTCGATTACTATATTTGAGGGCGTATAAATGCCACTGAAAACACTGAAGCCCATTACCCCCGGACAGCGAGGGGTCGTAAAGCAGACCTTCGAGGAGATTACGGCCAAGAGACCCAAGAAGGCGCTGCTGGCTCCACAGAAAAAGCGAGGTGGCCGGAACTACGAGGGCAAGGTCACGGTGCGCCATCGCGGAGGCGGCCACAAGCGCCAGCTACGCACCATTGACTTCAAGCGCGACAAGACCGGCGTGCCCGGCCAGGTCGTCTCCATCGAGTACGACCCCAACCGCTCCGCCAGGATTGCCCTGGTGAAGTACCCTGATGGCGAGTGGAGGTACATCCTGCACCCGCTGGGGCTGAATGTGGGCGACCGCGTGGAGTCTGGCGACCAGGCCGAGCTTCGGCCCGGCAACTGCCTGCCGCTGAGGGCTATCCCGGCCGGCACGCTGGTCCATAACGTGGAGCTGAGGGTCGGCAAGGGCGGGCAGATCGTCCGCAGCGCCGGCAGCGCCGCCCAGGTGCTGGCCAGGGAGGAGAAGTACACCCTCCTGCGGCTACCCTCGGGGGAGATGCGCTACGTGCTGAGCGAGTGCAAGGCCACTGTCGGCCAGGTCAGCAACGTGGAGCACAAGAACGTCAAGCTGGGCAAGGCTGGCCGCAAGCGCCACATGGGCTGGAGGCCCGAGGTGAGAGGCGTGGCCATGTCACCCAGGTCCCACCCCCACGGTGGCGGCGAGGGCAGGTCCCCCATCGGCATGCCTGGCCCCAAGTCGCCCTGGGGCAAACCGACGCTGGGCTACAGGACCCGGCGGAACAAGGAAACAGACAGGTTCATTGTACGCAGAAGGTACGAGCGGTAGCGCTCGGGAGACTGAGCCATGTCCCGGTCGGTCAAGAAAGGGCCATACGTACATCCCAAACTGGGCAAGAAGGTCGAGAGTGCGCGGCGCAGTGGCGGCAAGGCCATTATCCGCACCTGGTCTCGGGCCTCTGTCATCATGCCCGATATGATTGGGCTAACCATTGCGGTGCATGACGGGCGCCGGCATGTGCCCCTGTTCATCACCGAGAACATGGTGGGTCACAGGCTGGGGGAGTTCGCCCCGACCAGGACCTTCCGGGGCCACTCGTCCAAGTCGGAACGCACTACTACTGTAAAGGCGCAGGGATAAGCCGTGGCCGTAAGAGCATCAGTTTCAAATACTGGCGTATCAGTAAAGAAGGTCAAGCGCATAATAGACCTGGTAAGGGGCAAGAAGGTTGTCGAGGCCCTGCAGATACTGCAGTTCCTGCCGTCGCCAGCCGCCTACCAGGTGGCCAAGGTGGTGAAGTCTGCCGCGGCCAACGCGGAGAACGAGCTGGTGGCCCGCGTCTCCGACCTGCGCATTGTCGAAATCTATGCCAACGAGGGGCCGCGCATGAAGCGCTTCCGCGCACGGGCGCGGGGCCGCGTGTCCAGGATCATCAGGCGCAGCAGCCACATCACCGTCGTTGTTGATGAGGAGGGACGCTAGCTTGGGCCACAAGACACACCCCATCGGCTTTCGCCTCGGCGTAATCAAGGACTGGCAGGCCAGGTGGTTCGCCGGCAAGGAAGCCGAGTACCGCAACCTCGTCCTGGAGGATATCGCCATACGGCGCGCCATCCTGGAGCGGTACCCGGACGCCGGCATATCCCGGGTGGACATTGAGCGCGGCAGCAACGATGTGGTCATCACCATCCACACCGCCAGGCCCGGCATCGTCATCGGACGCGGCGGGCAGCGGGTGGAGGAGCTGCGCAAGATGCTGGAGGGGCTTACCGAGAGGCGGGCGCGGCTGAACGTCCAGGAGATACGGCAGCCGGAGCTGGATGCCTCCCTGGTGGCCCGCAGCATAGCCGACCAGTTGGAGCGGCGGATAGCCTTCCGGAGGGCCATGCGCCAGGCCGCCACCAGGACCATACAGGCCGGCGCCAAGGGCATCAAGGTCCTGTGCTCCGGCCGACTGGGCGGCGCAGAGATAGCACGCCGCGAGAAGCTGATGGAGGGCCGCGTGCCTCTCCACACCCTGCGCGCCGACATAGACTACGGGACTGCCGAGGCCCACACCGAGTTCGGGCGCATAGGCGTTAAGGTCTGGATATACAAGGGCGAAGTCCTGCAGCCCAGCAGAGAGAAGCAGCCCGAGGACATAACGCCCATCGAAGTGACGCTGAAGGCGGAAGAAGGACCAACTGGCAATGTTGCAGCCCAAGAGAGTCAAGTACCGCAACCATCATAGGGGCCGCCGCAAGGGGAAGGCCATTGCAGGAAGCGCCGTCAACTTCGGCGAGTACGGCCTCAAGGCCATGGAGTCGGCATGGGTGACTTCCAGGCAGATCGAGGCCGCGCGGCGCGTCATGAGCAGGCATGTCAGGCGCGGCGGGCAGATTTGGATCCGCATCTTCCCCGATAAGTCGGTGACGTCCCGCCCGGCAGAGACCCGCATGGGTGGCGGCAAGGGCGCCGTGGACCACTGGGTGGCCGTGGTGAAGCCGGGGAGAGTCCTGTTCGAGATGGGCGGCGTGTCCGAGGAAGTGGCCAGGAAGGCCCTGGGCCTTGCCGCCGACAAACTCCCCATCGCTACCAAGATAGTGGTGCGGGACAGCCTGCAAGTATAGCCTGCGGCTAACGGGGTGACACCATGGAGATAGATGACCTCAAAGCCTTGAGCGATGAGGACCTGCGCAAGGAGCGCGACGAGTCCTACCGCGCGCTGATGAACCTCCGGTTCCGCGCGGCTACTATGCAGCTTTCCAACGTGAACGAGATAAGGAAGACCCGAAAGCGGATCGCCCGCATCAACACGGTGATTCGCCAGCGGGAACTGGCCAAGGGCGTAAGATGAGCTTCCAACGACGCAAAATCCGCGTGGGCAAAGTCGTCAGCAACAAGATGCAGAAGACGGTGGTGGTGGTCGTGGACTGGAGCCAGCCACACCCACTCTACCACAAGGCGGTAAGGCGCCGGACGCGCTTCATGGCCCACGATGAGAAGAACGAGTGCAAGGTGGGCGACCTCGTGAAGATCATGGAGACGAGGCCGCTGTCCCGGACCAAGCGCTGGCGCGTGGTGGAGGTGCTGGAGCGGGCCGAATTGCCCGAAGTCCGCCCCGAGGAAATCTCGGAGGAGCAGGGCGTTGCCATCGCTCCAGTAGTGTCCAGGGAGGCGGAGGTCCCTGCTGCCAGCCCCCAGCCCCCTGAGCAGCCTGGGCCCAGCGAAGCACCCCCTCAGCCGAGGGCCTAAAGAGGTGATGAGGCAGCCATGATACAGCAGTACACGCGCTTGCGAGTTGCCGATAACTCGGGCGCCAAGGTCATACGGTGTATCGGCATACCAGGCGGCAGCGGCAGAAGGTACGCCGCGCTGGGCGACGTTATCGTCGCCGCGGTGAAGGAGGCTGTGCCCGGCGCTGGAGTGAAGGAAGGGGACGTGGTGAAGGCGGTGATTGTGCGTACTGTGAGGCCGCACCGCCGCGCCGATGGCTCCTATATTCGCTTTGACGATAATGCTGCGGTAATCATCAATGACGACCTGATGCCCCGAGGCACCCGCATCTTTGGGCCTGTGGCGCGAGAGCTACGCGATAAGAACTTCATGCGTATCGTTTCCCTTGCCCCGGAGGTTATATAGCATGCGGCTTCGGGCCAATGACACTGTACTGGTCATAAAGGGACGGGACCGTGGCAAGCAGGGAAAGGTCCAGCGGGCCTTTCCCCGCGAGAACAAGGTGCTGGTGGAGGGCATCAACATGGTGGTGCGGCACACCCGCGCCACCCGCGGCTTGAGGCAGGCGGGCATCATACAGAAGGAGATGCCTATCCACTCAGCCAACGTGATGCTCATCTGCACCCACTGCAACCGCCCGACGCGCATCGGGTACAAGTTTCTGGCGGACGGCACCAAGGCGAGAGTCTGCAAGAAGTGCCAGGAAGTGATCGAATGACGACCGGAGAGGAACGAGAACAGGAAGCATCCCAGGGCCAGCCCTCCGAAGGTGAGGCCCGACGCCGTGGCCAGCGTCGCCGCGGCCAGCAGCCCAGCGGCGAGGCCCAGGAAGGGGCCAGGGCCGCGCAGCAGCAGCGAGGCGCCGGCCAGGGGGCCGAGGAGCCTCGCCGCAGGGGTGGGCGCAGGGCACAGGAGGCCGCTCAGAAGGCCGCCGAGGAGGCGCCAGCCGGGCCAGAGGTGCCGGCCATGCCCCGCATGCTGGCCAGGTACCGCGAGGAGGTCGTGCCCGCCCTCATGCGCGAGTTCGGCTACAAAAGCATAATGGAGGTGCCACGGGTCAGCAAGATAGTGCTCAACATCGGCATGGGCGAGGCCCTCCAGAACGCCCGCGCCCTGGAGAGCGCCACCCGTGACCTGTCCATGGTCACAGGCCAGAAGCCTGTGACCACGCGGGCCAGGAAGTCCATCTCGGCCTTCAAGATAAGGGAGGGCATGCCCATCGGACTCATGGTGACCCTCCGGGGCAGGCGGATGTACGAGTTCCTGGACCGGCTGATAAGCTCGGCGCTGCCGAGGATAAGGGACTTCCAGGGCGTGCCCAGGGACTCCTTCGATGGCCGCGGGAACTACTCCCTGGGCATCCGGGAGCAGGTCATCTTCCCCGAGATAGACTACAACTCCATAGACCGCATCCGCGGCCTTCAGGTCGTCATAACCACCACGGCGCGGAACGACGCCGAGGGCCTCAGGCTGCTGGAGCTGCTGGGCATGCCTTTCGCCAGGCCGGCCGCTGCCAGGGTTGGCGCCAGAGTAGCTTGATACAGGGCTCACGGTTATACTTCAAATATGTACAAGTTGATTTCAAGGTAATCGCGTGGCAAAGGAATCCAAAAAAGCAAAGTGGAGAAAACCCCCCAAGTTCAGGGTCCAGTACCATAACCGGTGCCACAGGTGCGGAAGGCCCAGGGCCTACATCCGGCAATTCGGGTTATGTCGCATCTGCTTCCGGGAACTGGCGCTGCGCGGGCTGCTCCCCGGCGTCCGGAAGGCAAGCTGGTAACCCTGGGACCCGTAGTATGAGGTTGGAGTTCTTCCCACTCATCGAGGAAGAGGCATGGCAGTATCAGACCCCATCGCAGATATGCTGACGCGCATTCGCAACGCCGTGGCAATCCGCCATGAGACGGTGAGTGTCCCGGCGTCGAATTTGAAGGTAGCGCTGGCGAAGATCCTCAAAGAGGAGGGCTTCGTCCAGGACTACGAGGTCGTGAAGAACGGGTCGTCCCAGGGTGTCATCAAACTCCGCCTGCACTACTATGACAAGAAGCAGCCCGCCATAACGGGCCTCAAGCGCGTGAGCAAGCCTGGCATGCGCGTATACGTGGGCAAGGGCGAAATCCCCCGGTTCTATGGGGGCCTGGGCGTCGCCATAATCTCGACTTCGCAGGGAGTCATGACGGGCAAAGAGGCCTGGCGTAGAGGCCTGGGCGGGGAACTCCTGTGCTACGTCTGGTGAGGAGTCTGCGCAATGTCTAGAGTAGGGAACAAGCCCATACCGGTCCCTGCTGGGGTGAAGGTGGCCATTGACGGGAACCAGGTGACCGTCGCCGGGCCCAGGGGGACAATTACCCAGGCAGTCCACCCCGATATGCGCATTGTCCACGAGGACAGCGTCATCAGGGTGGAGCGCCCTTCCGACGAACGCCAGCACAAGGCCCTGCACGGCCTGACCAGGAACCTGATCGCCAACATGGTCACAGGCGTGAGCCAGGGCTATGTCAGGACGCTGGACATGGTGGGCGTGGGCTACAGGGCCCAGAGGAGCGGCAACGGGCTGACGCTGAACGTCATGTTCACGCATCCCGTGGAGATTGCCGCCATCCCGGGCATCACCTTCGAAGTCGAAAACAACACGCGCATCCACGTCAGGGGTGTGGACAAGCAGCTTGTCGGCCAGGTGGCGGCGCGGATACGCGCTGTCCGGCCACCCAATGCCTACACGGGCAAAGGCATTCGCTACGCCGACGAGGTGGTGCGTCTGAAGCCTGGCAAGAGCGCTAGGAGGGCGTAAAGGAATGCCCAAGGGTTCCACTAAGGCCCAAAGGATCGCCCGGCACCTGCGGGTGCGCCGCAAGGTGGCGGGCACCGGGGAAAGGCCCAGGCTGGCGGTCTTCCGCAGCCTGAACCATATTTATGCCCAGGTCATAGATGACACCAGGGGCACGACCCTCGTGGCGGCCTCCAGCCTGGAGGCTGCCGTCCGGGAGCTGAAGGACGGCAAGCGCAAGGCGGACGTCTCCAAGCTGGTGGGCTCCCTGGTAGCCCAGCGCGCCAGGGAGAAGGGCATTACCAGGGTCGTCTTCGACCGTGGGGGCTTCAAGTACCATGGCCGGGTAAAGGCGCTGGCCGATGCCGCGCGCGAGGGAGGTCTTGAGTTCTGATGGTAACTACTGTGGACGAGAGGCCCGAATCTTCCGAAGAGATTCCCTCTCTACAGGAGCGGGTGGTCAAAATCTCCCGGGTAGCCAAGGTCATCAAGGGTGGCCGGCACCTGAGCTTCAACGCCGTGGTGGTGGTGGGCGACGGCCAGGGCCACGTGGGCGTGGGCATGGGCAAGGCCGACGCCGTCCCCGACGCCGTGCGCAAGGGCGCTAACCAGGCCCGCAAGAATATGCTGGCCGTACCACTCAAGGGCAGCACCATTCCCCACGAGGTCAGGGCCAAGTTCGGCAGCTCCCAGGTCTGGCTCAAGCCTGCCGCGCCGGGCACGGGCGTCATCGCGGGGAGCTCCGTGCGCGCCGTGCTGGAGCTGGCCGGCATCCGGGATATCCTGACCAAGGCGTACCACAGCACCAATCCTGTGAACTGTGTCAAGGCGACTTTCAAGGCCCTGTCCATGCTCAAGGACCCCGAGGCGGAGATCGCCAGGCGCAGGCAGTTGGTCCAGACGGGCAAGAACGGGCGGTAGTCCCAGCGGGCCTGACTCGGCCCCGCACTACTGGATAAGCTATGGGCAAGATCGCAATTACCTGGAAGAAGAGCAGTATAGGCTTCTCCCGAGACCAGCGAGCGACCATCGCCGGGCTGGGACTCAAGAAGCTTAATCAGACGGTTGTCCACGAGGACACGCCGGCGATACGAGGCATGGTGTTCAAGGTGAGCCACCTGGTGGAAGTGCGGGAGTTGCCGTCCTAGGTGGCCTGCACTCCCCCATGCTTTCAGCAATTACTCGTGGCCTCAAGCCCCCGGCCGGGCTGGTCTGGGGCGATAGGTCGTTCATTGCAGGACAGGCATTATGCAGCTACATGATCTCAGACCGGCTCCAGGAGCTAGAAAGCGACGCAAGCGCGTAGGCCGCGGCGATGGAAGCGGCCACGGCAGCTACTCCGGCAAGGGCATCAAGGGACAGAAGGCCCGCACCGGCGGGGGCGTGCGCCCCGGCTTCGGCGGCGGCGAGATGCCCCTGCCCCAGGCGCTGCCCAAGGTGCGGGGCTTCACCAGCATTAACCATGTGGAGTACTCCGAGGTGAACGTGGACAGCCTCGCGCTGTTCCCTGCTGACGCCGAGGTAACTCCCCAGGCCCTGGCTGCGGCGGGACTCATCAAGAATGCGAACAAGCCCGTCAAGGTCCTTGGCAGGGGTGAATTGACCGTGCCCCTCAAGGTCGAGGCACACCGGTTCTCCAGGTCGGCGCGAGAGAAGATCCAGGCCGCGGGTGGCAGTGTCAGGGAGATCAGGTAATGCGCCAGGTCCAGAGTGTACGTACCCAGGCCCCCACCAGGCCGCAGCTCATCCAGTCCATGCTGGATGCCATGCGCGTGCCCGACCTGCGGGCCAAGATACTATTCACCCTGGCTATGCTGGTGGTGTTCCGGTTCGTGGCCCACGTGCCGGTGCCGGGCGTGGACACGCAGGCGCTAGCCCAGGCCTTCCAGCAGCAGGCGCTGCTGGGGTTCCTGGACCTGTTCAGCGGCGGCGCCCTGGCTAACCTGAGCGTTGCCGCCCTGGGCGTGTACCCCTACATTACTGCCTCCATCGTGATGCAGATCCTGGTGCCGGTGGTGCCAAGGCTCAAGGCGCTGTCCCAGGAGGGTGAGTACGGACGGCAGCGGATAAACCAGCTTACCCACTGGCTCACGGTGCCCATCGCCGCCCTCCAGTCCTGGGGCCAGTTGACACTCCTGAGCCAGTCGGGCGTGCTCCCTGGCGTGGCCATCGGGCTGAACCTGGAGACGCTGGCCATGGTCATCTCCATGGTGGCCGGCACGGTGTTCCTGGTATGGCTGGGCGAGCTTATCACGGAGCGCGGCCTTGGCAACGGCGTTTCCCTCATCATATTCGGGGGCATCGTGGCCAGGCTGCCGCAGATTATCGGGCAGGGCTTCCTGCAGCGCGAGCAGGCAGGCGGCCTTATAATGCTGGGCATCTTCGGCTTCGCCGTTATCTACCTGATAGTGCTGTTTACCGAGGCCCAGAGGCGCGTGCCGGTGCAGTACGGCCGGAGCGTCTTCCGGGGCGGCAGGATGCAGCGGCAGACAGGCTCGACGTTCCTGCCCCTGCGGGTGAACTCGGCGGGTATGATACCGCTCATCTTCGCCTTCTCCATCATCATCCTGCCGACCACTATCGCCAGCTACTTCAGGAACCCGCTGAGCGATGACATCTTCTCCCGCGTGGCGAGGTCCCTGTCCAGCACCTTCGATCCCACCAACTTCCCGTACTGGATCGCCGTGTTCTTCCTGGTGGTGATATTCACCTTCTTCTACACGCTGATAATCTTTCAGCAGCAGAACCTGGCGGAGAACCTTCAGCGCAATGGGGGCTTCATTCCGGGTATCAGGCCGGGTAAGCCGACGCAGGAGTACCTGAACCGCGTCATAGTGAGGATTACATGGGGCGGCGCCCTGTTCCTGGGCGTCGTGGCTGTGTTGCCTTACTTTGTTACGCAGATCACCGATATCCGTGCGCTCACGCTGAGCAGCACTTCCCTGCTCATCATGGTGGGCGTTGCCCTGGACACCATGCGGCAGCTAGAAGCCCAGTTGCTCATGCGCAACTACGAAGGCTTCATCCGGTAGGGCCTGCTGCTGAGGGCAACGACGGAGTGCAGCGAGAGTGAGGGTTATACTATTGGGGCCGCCTGGGGCCGGCAAGGGGACCCAGGCGGCGCGACTGTCAGAGGCGTTGGGTGTGCCTCGGGTGTCCACCGGCGACCTCTTCCGGGAGCACCAGAGGCAGGGTACCGAGCTGGGGCGACTGGCGCGCTCTTATATGGCGCGCGGCGTCCTTGTACCCGACGATGTCACTATCCGCATGGTCATGGACTGGATCAGCGCCCACGACGGCGAGGGCGGTTTTGTCCTGGACGGGTTCCCCAGGAATATGGTCCAGGCCAGAGCGCTGGACGAGGCGCTGGCCCAAAGCGGAGGCCTGGACAAGGTCCTGTACATGAAGGTGTCCCAGGACGAGCTGGTGAGGCGGCTGAGCGGACGGCTCATCTGCCGGGTGTGCCAGACGCCGTACCATCAGGAGTCGTCGCCACCCAGGGTCCCGGGCAAGTGTGACCGCTGCGGCGGCGAGGTGTACCAGCGAGAGGACGACCGGCCCGAGGCCGTCAAAAAGCGCATCCAGGTGTATGCGGAAGAGACGGAGCCGCTGGTGGACTACTACCGCCGCGCCGGCAAGCTGCGGGAGGTCAACGGGGAAGGCTCCATCGAGGAGGTAGGCCGGGCGCTGGTGGCTGCGGCCACCAATGGAAAGCAAGGGCGGGCCGGTAAGCCGCGGGCCTGAGCCGAAATGACGCGGCTCCCGGCCGTCCCGTGCGGCCACTGCTGCGGTTTCCAGCCCTGGCCCATTCCTGTATAATGTTTTTGTGATTTGAGTCGGGACAGGTTGTCCGTTTAGCCCCAGTGGGATGTTGAGCAACAGGCAGCCAGGTGGCATAACTATCAAGTCGCCCAGGGAAGTGGAGCTTATGCGTCAGGCTGGCAGGGTCGTGGCCCAGGCCAAGGCCAGGCTGGCAGAAGCCGTCCGCCCTGGAATGACAACGCGAGAGCTGGACCAGATAGCCGAGCAGGAGATCCGGCGGTGCGGGGCCAAGCCCTCTTTCAAGGGGTACCGAGGCTTCCCTGCTACTATCTGTGTCTCCATCAATGACGAGATTGTCCACGGCATACCGGGCGACCGGGTGATACGCGAGGGCGATGTCGTCAGCCTTGACGTGGGCGCCATCGTGGGCGGCTTCCATAGCGACAGCGCCTTCACCGTGGGCGTGGGGCAGATATCGGAAGAGGCCAGGCGGCTAATCGAGGCGACCAGGCAGGCGCTGAAGATAGGCATTGCCCAGGCCCGGGCCGGAGCGAGGGTGGGCGATATCGGCGCTGCCATCCAGCAGTACGCGGAGGGCCTTGGCTACGGCGTAGTGCGGCAGTACGTGGGCCACGGCATAGGCCGCGCCCTCCACGAGGACCCTCAGGTGCCCAACTATGGCGTGCCTGGCAGAGGCCCGCTGCTGCGCAAGGGCATGACTATCTGCATTGAGCCTATGCTCAATATCGGCACCTGGGAGGCTGTCCAGATGGAGGACGGCTGGACTGTCAAGACGGCTGACGGCAGCCTCTCGGCCCACTTCGAGGATACTATACTGATAACCGAAGACGGCGCGGAAGTGCTGACGAGTCTATAGAGGGCTGTGGGAAGCCTGCCTCCCCCTTCGCAAGGGAAGAAGCAAGGCTCCTGACACGCGCACTCAGATGCAGAGATAGAAGGGACGAGATGGCAAAGAAGGAAGCCATCGAAGTCGAAGGAGTGGTAACGGAAGCGTTACCCAACGCGACTTTCAAGGTGGAGCTGGCCAACGGACATCAGGTGCTAGCCTATGTGTCCGGCAAGATACGCCTTAACTTCATACGTGTCCTGCCAGGGGACCGGGTGCTGGTGGAGCTGTCCCCCTATGACCTGTCCCGGGGAAGGATAACGTACCGCTTCAAGTGAGGCTGCGGCCAGCGGGCGCTTTCAGGGGCCTCCTGGTTAACAGTCCCAATATTTAGGAGAAGCGCTATGAAAGTATCTGCTTCTGTAAAGGCAAGGTGTGCCAAGTGCCGGGTGATCCGACGGCATGGGGTCGTCCGGGTGATCTGTGATAACCCGAAGCACAAGCAGCGGCAGGGCTAGCACAGGGGCAACATAATTCGGATGAGGTGTTTCACCCCCGCTCTGCCTCTCCTCCATCGAGGGGGAGAGGGAAATCCCTTCCCCAGCACGGGGAAGGTCAGCAATGGGGCCTGGAAGGTGAGAAGATGGCGATCGTCTCCGGTGTAAATATTCCCGACAACAAGCGAGTGGAGGTCTCTCTAAGGCATATCTATGGCATCGGCCCCACTCGTGCCAGGCAGATCGTGGAGAAGGCGGGCATAGTTGGCAACCCCAGGGTCAGGGAGCTCAGCGACACAGACCTGGCCCGCATCAGGGAGATAGTTGACCACGACTACGTGGTGGAGGGCGACCTTCGCCGCGAAGTGAACATGAACATCAGGCGGCTGATGGACATCGCGTCATACCGCGGGCTGCGCCATCGCCGAGGACTGCCCGTGAGAGGCCAGCGGACGCGCACCAATGCCCGCACCAAGCGCGGCCAGAGGAAGACGGTGGCCGGCCGCAGGCGCAGCGTTACCAGGAAGTAGTCCCAGAATCCTGTAAAGAGGCGAGGTATGCCAAGAAAGCCAAGGACCAGACGCCGAGAGCGCAGGTCGGTGCCCGTCGGCAGGGCTTATATCCAGTCTACCTTTAACAACACGGTAGTCACGTTGACCGACCCCAGGGGCAACGTCATCGCCTGGGGCAGCGCGGGCACCGTGGGCTTCAAAGGCTCCCGCAAGTCCACGGCCTTCGCCGCCCAGAGGGCGGCGGAGGATGCCGCCAAGAAGGGCCTGGAGCAGGGCTTGCGCCAGGTAGAGGTATTTGTCAGAGGCCCAGGGGCTGGCAGAGAGGCGGCCATCCGCTCCCTCCAGTCTATGGGCTTGATGGTCACCAGCATCCGCGACGTGACTCCCATCCCTCACAACGGTTGCAGACCACCCAAGCGGCGCCGCGTGTGACCTGCCCAGACCTGCAGGAGTCGTAGCGTGCTGCAAAGGCCAGGGACACTGCCCCGCCGGGGCCTGGGCGACCTGCTAAACGAGACCTTCGCCATATACGCGAAGCACCTGTGGAAGTTCGTCTGCCTCACGGCGGTGCTGGAGGTGCCTGTGGGCCTGCTGGCGCTGGTGAAGGTGGGCTGGTGGGCGACCTACGCAGGCATCGGGCTTGTCAGCATACTGGCCAGCCTGGCCGTGTACGGCGCGGTAGTCTACGCCGTCGGGCAGCACTACCTGGTGGGGCGGCTGGACGTTGGCAGGTGCTACCGCCGGGTGTGGTGGCGAGGGCTGTCGCTGGCAGCGCTGGGCCTGGTGTTCGGGGCGCTGGCAGGGCTGCTCCTGGGGCTGGCATGGACCATTGAGCGCTCGCTCCTGGCTGTGCTGGCGCTGCTGGTAGCGGTGGTGCTTGTGGTGACGCTGGCCATATACTGGTCGGCGGCTGTGCAGGCCGTGGTCATAGAGGGGCGCGGGCCTGCCAGGGCGCTGAGGCGCAGCGCCGACCTGGTGCGGGGTAGCTGGTGGAGGGTCGCGGGCGTGACGCTGGTGCTGGCCCTGGCAGCCCTCGGCCTGGGCATCATCCTTCAGATGCCCTTCGCCATCCTGTCCAGGGCCATCGCTCCGGCGCAGGCGACAGCCCTGAGCAGCGTGGTGGACCTGCTGGGAGCCATCCTGGTCGGTGTGGCGGTCCCACCTGTGCTGGCTATCGGCGGGACGCTGCTATATTATGACTTGAGAGTAAGGAAAGAGAACACGACTTCAGCACCCTGGCCCGGGAGATGGGACTGGCCATAGCCTGATGGGTGCAGTGTCCATGATGGAAGGTTGGTAAGACACAAGAATGGGAAGATATATTGATGCATCGTGCCGTCAGTGCCGCCGCATAGGCGAGAAGCTTTTCCTGAAGGGTGAACGCTGCTTCACCCCGCGCTGCGCCGTGGAGCGCCGCAGGAAGTCACCTGGAGACCCGGTGTCGCGCAGAAGGCGCGCCTCTGAGTGGGCCGTCCGCCTCAGGGAAAAGCAGAAGGCAAGGTTCATCTATGGAGTCCTGGAGCGCCAGTTCCAGAAGTACTTCGAAATGGCGCTGGAAGAGCCGGGGGCCACTGGCACTTACCTGCTCCAGCTCCTGGAGAGGCGCCTGGACAACGTGGTCTATCGGCTGTCCTTCGCGGACTCCCGCAAGCAGGCCCGCCAACTGGTGCGGCACGGGCACTTCACTGTCAATGGCAAGAAGGTCAACCTGCCGTCCTACCTGGTGAACGTGGGCGACGTGATCGCCTGGAAGCGGACCAACGGCAACCTGTCCAAGTTCGTGGAGACGCTGACGGCCGGCCTTCCCAAGCGCCCGGTGCCTTCGTGGCTGCGCCTGGATACTGCTAACCTCTCCGGCCAGGTAGTTGCTATGCCAGACCCGGCGGAGATAGATACGGGTATTGACGCCAGGCTTATCGTGGAGTTCTACTCCAAGGTCTGATGCCGTTACTGAGTTAGTGTACTGGCTAGCATTTGAGGAGCTGTGACAATGGTTTTCGACTTCCAAGGCTTGGCAACCCGCGAGACCCAGATGGGAGAGGAGGCAGTACCAAGCCCGCGCATCTCCGTAGCCGAGGCCGACGACCGCTACGGCAAGTTCATCGTCGAGCCTCTGGAGCAGGGGTATGGTATGACCCTGGGGAACCCCATCCGCCGGGTGTTGTACAGCTCCCTGCCTGGCACGGCCATCACCTGGGTGAAGATAGACGGAGTCCTGCACGAGTACGCTACCATCCCCAATGTAAAGGAAGAGGTGCAGGAGTTCTTGCTGAACGTCAAAGGCATCAGGCTCCGCTCCCAGACCGACAGGCCCGGGAAGCTGCGGCTGGAGGTCTCGGGCGAGGGCCAGGTATGCGCCGGGGACATAATGGCCTCCTCGGACTTCGAGATCGTCAATCCCGAGTTGCACCTGGCTACCCTCAACGCCAATGACGCGAGGCTGTCGGTGGAGTTCAACGTGGAGCGCGGCAAGGGCTACCGCGTCGCGGCGCATGGCAACGGCCTGCCCATTGGCGTGCTGCCGGTGGATGCCATCTTCACGCCTATCCGCAAGGTGAACTATACTGTCGAGCGGACGCGCGTGGGGCACAGGACGGACTTCGAGCGCCTGGTGCTGGAGGTCTGGACCGACGGGTCAACGACGCCTGTTGAGGCGGTCAGGCAGGCTGCCAATATCCTCGTCCAGCACTTCTTCATGTTTGCCAATGTGCAGAAGGGTGCCGAGGAGGGCGCCGAGGGGCCGCCCATCGCCCTGCGCATACCTGTCGAGAAATACAACATCCCCGTGGAGCGGCTGGAGCTGACCTCCCGCACTCTCAACTGCCTCAAGAGGGCAGGCATCAATAAAGTGGGCGAGGTGCTGGAGAGGGACAAGGACGAGTTGCTGCGCATCAGGAACTTCGGCGAGAAGTCGCTCCAGGAGCTTTACAACCGGCTGCGTGACATGGGCCTGCTGCCGCCGGAACTGGACGAGCAGATGAAGCGTGAAGCCCCCGCTGCCGCCAGGGAAGAGGAAGTGGCGGAAGAGGCGCAGCCGGAGACAAAGGACGAGTAAGGAGCCAGCCAGATGAGGCATCAAGTCAAAGGACGGTTCTTCTCGCGCCCTGCCGGCCAGCGGGCAGCCATGTTCCGCGTCATGGTCACCGACCTCCTGAGGAATGAGAGGATTATTACGACGGAAGCCAAGGCCCGGGAACTCCGGGGGCTTGCGGACAAGGTCATTACTCACGGCAAGAGGGGGACGCTGCATCACCGGCGGCTTGCCGCCGCTTTCTTGACCGATGAGTCGGTTGTGCGTAAGCTTTTTACAGAGATCGGGCCCAGGTACGCCAGCCGGCCGGGAGGCTACACCAGGATAGTAAAGCTGGGGCCACGCAGAGGCGACGCAGCGCCCATGGCAGTGCTGGAGCTGGTGTCATGACGCCGCGCCCAGCGGTGGCGCGGGCGCGGCAGGCGGCTGCTGGCAGTCCAGGGCTGATGGCCAATGCGGATGGCTCTGATAGTCGAGTACGAGGGGACGAATTACCACGGGTTCCAGTACCAGGCTAACGCCCCCTCGGTACAGGCGGAGCTGGAAAAGGCCATCGCCCGTCTGACCGGAGAGAAGTTAAGGGTAAAGGCGGCGGGCAGGACGGATGCAGGGGTTCATGCGAAGGGGCAAGTGGTTGCCTTTGACACACTGGCGCAGCATACCGCTGACACCTTCGTCAAGGCCCTGAATTTCTACCTGCCCGAGGATATAGCGGTCCGGGCGGCCTACCGGGTGGCCGATGATTTCGACCCCCGGCGCAAGGCCCTGAGCCGCAGGTACAGGTACACGGTCCTTAACAGCGCGACGCCCTCCCCGCTGCTCAGGCGGACGACCTGCCTGGTGAAGGAGCCTCTGAGGGTGGGGAGGATGAGGATGGCGGCACGGCTCTTCCTGGGGAGCCACGATTTCCGGGCCTTCTCGGGGCCGCTGGGTGGCCGCAAGACCAGCACCGTACGCCGGGTCTATGATGTGGTGGTGCGCGCGCGGGGAGAGCTGGTCACCTGCGAGGTAGAGGGCAACGCCTTTCTGCCTCAGCAGGTCCGGCGGATGGTCGGCGCCCTGGTGGAGCTGGGCCGAGGTCGCCTTTCCCTGGATGACCTGAAAGCAATGATTGAAGGAGGAAAAGTGGAAGGGGCGGCGATTACACTGCCTCCCCACGGGTTGTGCCTGCTGAAGGTGACCTATCCCGACTTTCCTCCAGAGGTTGGTGAGTTAGATGACGACCAGTAGCAAGTCCAGCCAGGCCCGGGGGCCTGGCGCGAAGCCGGAGTGGCACCTGGTGAACGCCGAGGGCAAGACCCTGGGCCGGCTCTCCTCCGAGATTGCCGTATTGCTCCAGGGCAAGCACAAGCCCGAGTACACGCGCCATCTCAACGTCGGCGATTTCGTGGTGGTGGTCAATGCCGAGAAGGTGCGCGTGACCGGCAACAAGCTGCATGACAAGGTCTACACCCGTTATAGCGGTTACCACGGCGGTCTCAAGAAGGAGACGCTGGCCCGCGTCCTGGGCCGGGTGCCGGAGCGGGCCATCAGGCACGCGGTATGGGGCATGCTGCCCAAGAACGCGCTGGGGCGGCGCATGTTGTCCCGGCTGAAGATTTATGCGGGGGACTCGCATCCTCATGAGGCCCAGGTCCGCGGAAGCCAGAAGACACAGGAGGCCTAGTTGAACCAGCAGCAACCTCACTACTACTATGGCACGGGCAGGCGCAAGACCTCTGTTGCCAGGGTCAAGCTCTACATGGAGAAAGGCCCCTTACTGGTCAACGGCAGGCCCATGGAGGAAGTCTTCCCCTGGGAGTCCTGGCAGCGGACCGTGCTGGAGCCTTTCAAGGTCACGGAAAGCCTTGGCCAGTTCAGGATCGTCGCCAAGGTGACAGGCGGAGGCATTGTGAGCCAGACTGCCGCCCTCCGGCACGGCATTGCCAGGGCCCTGACGGTGGCAGACCCCAACCTCCGGCGGCCTCTGAAGAAGGCCGGCCTCCTGACCCGTGACCCCAGGGAGAAGGAAAGCAAGAAGTACGGCCTCAGGCGCGCTCGCAAGGCCAAGCAGTACACCAAGCGCTAGGCATACGTTTAGCTCGTTCTTGGATGCGCCCCTCCCATGCCCGAGGGGCGTTTCCATATCATGTCCGGAGCACGTTGGAAAGCGATGGCGCCTCCTTCCTCAAGGTCTAGAAAGGCCACCAATGCTGAACGTCGCCTTTCCATGGCGACGGAAAACTACCTGCTGTCCATCCTTCAGCTTGAGGAGCAGGGGCTGAGGGTCACTCTGACGCAGCTTGCAGAGCAACTCAGGCGCCTGCCGGTAGGCGAGGGCCTGGGCACGTCCCTGTCCTCGGTGGCCGGCATGGTGCGGCGCATGGCCAGGGAGGGCCTCATCGAGATTGCCCCCAACAAGGACGTGGTGCTCACCCCCCGTGGCCGCAAGTCCGCGGAGGACATGGTCAGGCGCCACCGGCTGGCCGAGCGCATGGTGGTTGACCTGCTGGGCCTGGAGCTTTACAAGGCCCACGTCGAGGCCCACCGGCTGGAGCATGCCATATCGCCGGAGCTGGAGGAGAAGATCGCGGCCCGCCTGGGCAATCCTACCACCTGCCCCTTTGGCCACCCCATTCCGGGCAGCGGCTACGTGCCCAGCAAGCATAACGTCCGGCTTGACCGGGCCAAGGAAGGCCAGGAACTGGTGATAGACCGCGTGCCTGAAGATGACCAGTCGCTGCTCCGGTACTTCGTCACCAGTGGCCTCATCCCCGGCCAGCACGTGGTGGTGAAGGAAGCAGCCATATCCAGGGGCGTGATCACCCTGCTCTGCAATGACAGGGAGGTTGTCTTCAGCTATGGTGTGGCTGCCCGTATATGGGGCAGGCCCCCCTCGGAGTCCGACCGGGCCAGGCCGTCAGCGCAATAGCCCTGTCCCTGGTGGGCCTCTCGGCTCTCGTTACTCTGCGCCCTTCCGCATTCCATAAGCCGCCAGCAGTCCGGGCGACTGCTCCCTCTGGGCCTCAAACAAGTCAGTAGGTGCTGTCTCCTCGACTCCTTCTTGATGTCCCTCTTGCCAAGGCTCACCGGGGTATGTATTTTCCTGCTGCCATTCTGTACTACCGGGCGGAAGCCCCACCTGCTCCGTAAGGCAGTGCGTCTGTGACCCACCCTCCCACCCTCGATACGCTACCCGCCCGCAGCCCAGCCACGCGGGCGGGTAGGCGGGACAAGCAGCCCTTGCCTTATGGAGCAGGCCAGCGCCCGGCCCTGGATTCATACCCCAGTCAGCCCCTGGCAAGGGGGAGAGCCAGGCCTTGCCCGTCTGGCACGTGCCTCCACCTGAGCAACTTGCAGGCTAACACCTGTTTTGCAGTGGGTGGAAAGCCACAAGTGCCCGTGGCCCTTCAAGGGAGCCAGCACACTGGGGAATATACGGAGCCTGGCATCCATGTCGGCAGTCAGTACCACCCAGTCCTTTTAAGGGAGGGCCACAACGACTGTTAGCCCCAGCCCTGTCACAATGAAAACCACACGAATCCCACACAGTCTCCACACTGATTCAGTCGCAGGCTGATAAAGCGACACAGTGACCGAAGGGGGTACGAAGAATGAAGGTCAAGGGAATAGGCAACTGGAGCAGGCGGATCAAATGGCTGGCTGGGGCATCGGCCATGGTGCTGGCGCTGGCCGTGGTGCCAGTAGTCTATGGTGGCGGCAGGTGAAGTGGCATGGACCCCGAAGTGCGGGTCAATGGCCAGAAGGTCAACGTCTGGGTGGAGTGGCCGACAGAGATGACCTGCGCAGTCGAGGACATCAAGGTGCAGGTGTTGGTCCCGCTGCTGGCCAACGTGCAGCTCGTCTCCGAGTCGTCTGAGGTCTTCCCCTGTCCTGATGGCACCACCAGGAGGCTCCAGACCCATACAACCATCCTGAGGGGCCTGGTGAAGACCATTAACGTCTCGGCCACAGTGGAGTCCCTGGACGCCAGCGCCCAACTGGGCCTCTCGCTGGACGGCGGCCTGAGCCTGTCCACATCCCTCGATGCCGAGGTCAACGAGTTCCCGGTAAACATGAGAGTGTACAAGAACTACAGCATCATCCGTGAGTGTACCGGGTTGTCCAACCTGGCCGTGGAGTGTCTGCCCTTCTCTAACTAGCCCTGGCAGTGTTGAAAGAGGAGACGACGCCGGGCACGCCCGGCGTCGTCTCAAGGCGAGACTGAAGCTGTGATGAGCAGAGAAGTCCTCACTCGGGGGTACATAGCCGCCATTGCCTTCATGGCAGTGACGCTGGCCTCCGTGTCTACATGGCTGTGGCCCCTGGCGCTGGAGATGCAGCGTATCTGGCTGCTGCCAGTGCTGGTCATGATGGTCTCCCTGGTGGCGCGGTTCCCCTTCAAGGTGTCGCCCCAGGGCGACGCTACACTGGTGACTGTGCCGCTATTCATGGCGACCTTGCTGCTGCACCCGCTGGAGGCAGGGCTGATTGGCTTCCTGGGCACGGCCATATCCGAGCGGATGCTTAAAGCGCCCCCGCGAGTGATGGTCTATAACGCGGGTGTAAGCGGCCTGGTCGGCGTACTGGCTGGCACCGTCTTCTGGGGCCTGCGGCCTGAGGCCGCCGGCATCTTCTCTCCGGGCGTCGTACTGGCGGCGGCACTGGCTGGCCTGGTACTCCATGTCAGCGACCTCTCCCTGCTGTTCGGCATGATTACCATTGTCAAGGGCCACAATGTAATGCAGCGCTGGCGGGAGGCGTGGGCCTTCGAGGCGGTGCTGGAGGGCAGCCTGCTCATCATGGGCCTTGTTGGCGCCCAGCTTGTCATGGTCGCCTGGTGGTGGACGCTCATACTGGCGGTGCCCTTCGTCGTGGCCTACTACGGCTTCAGGAGGAGCGTGGAGGAGACCTCTCACAAAACACGGCTGGCGGAGGCACTGGAGCAGAAGCTGCGGGAGCTCAAGGAAGCCCAGGCCCAGCTCGTCCAGTCGGCCAAGCTGGCTACGGTGGGCACCCTGGCGGCGGGAGTCGCCCACGAGATCAACAACCCCCTCACCATCATCACCGGCAGGGCCGAGCTTTTCCTGGCCAGGCTCCAGAAGTCCCGGGAATACGCGGTCAGCGACAAGGCGATGCAGGATATACAGGACATCTACAAGATGGGCATGAGGATTTCCACCATCGTGAACCAGTTGCTGGCCTACTCGCGCCGCTCGGACCACCTGGCCGAGGTCCGGCTGGAAAAGGTCATGGATGACTCGCTGACCCTCCTGCAAGGTAAGCTGGAGAAGAAGGGCGTCAACGTGGTGAAGGAGTTCCAGGCTACGGCCAGGGTGTAGGGCGTGGCCAACCAGCTCCAGCAGGTATTTGTCAACCTGGTAGGCAACGCCCTGGACGCTACACCGGCCTGGGGCACGGTGACCCTTGGCTGCAACGTCCAGGACGGCATGGCAGTAGCCTACGTCCGGGATACGGGCGTGGGCATTCCCGACGAAATCAAGGAAAGGATTTTCGAGCCCTTCTTCACCACCAAAGAGGTGGGCAAGGGGACCGGCCTGGGCCTGTTCATCTGTCACAAGATCGTGACCGACCATCAGGGCGAGATCACCTTCGAGAGCAAGCAAGGAGAGGGGACTACTTTCTGGGTCAAGCTGCCGCTGGCAGTGCCCGAGGAGCGGGAATATGTGGCCATGTCGGTGGCCGCGGCTTCCTAAGCCTTGCGCCAGGCAGGCCACGGGGGGACAGTTGCAGTGCATTTGACCCATGTGGCATGGGAGTGCTGTGCTGTCCATATATGCTCTGTGTCACATAACGTTTTCAACGGGAGGCTTTTGGGTAAATGGCTGCAACGGTGCTTATAGTTGACGATGAGCAGGGGATAGTGGACCTTCTCACGGCCTGGATGGAGCTTGCAGGGTACGAGGCTTGTACAGCATCCAACGGCTACGAGGGCCTGCGCCAGCTTTATCAGCACCGGCCCGACCTGGTGATCAGCGACGTGATGATGCCTGGCATGGACGGCTACGAGTTCAGCCACCTGGTGCGCCAGGCCTGTGATGTCCCCATTATGCTGATTACGGGCGTGGAGCAGGAAGAGGACAAGATCAAGCGGCTGAGCAGGGACATTGATAGCTATATGATGAAGCCCTTCAGGATGCAGGAGTTCCTCGATCAGGTGGAGGTCCTGCTGCAGCGACGCCAGGCAGTCCAGGAGCCCCACGTCCGAGGCCCGTCACCTCACATTGACGTAGGCCCGTAGCTGCCCGCCGGGACTTCTCTCCCCAGCCAGGCTTTTGGCCTGGCCTGACAGGGCATGACCTCTTTATCCCGTCCACAAGTGCATTGCCCCACGGCACAGCCTCCACACGGGGGCCGGGCCGCGGGGCAATGCGTATCGTCCTGGATTCCTCGCGGAGTTTATCCTGAGCGCAGCCGAGGGGCTCGCCACGACATTTTCAGAGGAAGTTTGCCCGAAGGTGACGGTCATGTGCCCGCTCGTCCAACGCATGATTCACATGGGCCACGCCGGTGGTACGGCGACACGCTCAGCCCCCTCTCTAGCTCTCCCCCACAGGGGGCGAGGACCCTCCCTGGCCCCCGGGGGAAGGCCAGGACTTGCCCCTTCGGCATGCTCAGGGCAGGCTCCGGACCTGTCGAGGGGAACGGGGCTTGACGTTTAGCCCCCCAACAAACACCGGGGGCGCCCACACGGACGCCCCCGGCCTGCGGCCCTACCTGCCGGCGCGGGCCTTCATGGCGGCGGCGTGGTCCCAGGGCTGGACCCACTCGGCCTTGATATCCATGCCGAAGCCCGGCGCGTCGGAAGGCACAACGTGGCCGTCCCGGGGCATGGACATGCCAGGGATGGGGCGCACTTCCTCCAGCGGCACGCCAGGATCAGAGCCCATCCAGTACTCGGCCATGGGCGACTCGGGCATGGCCAGGGCGAAGTGCTGGCCGAAGGGCGTGTTGGCGCCGCCGTGGGGGATGGTGATTATCCCCGCTGCCTCGGCGATGGTGTAGACCTTCATCAGCTCCGTCAGGCCCCCGCACCACTTGATGTCGGGCTGCACCACGTCAATGGCCCGGTTCTCGATGAGCTGCCGGAAGGCGTGGCGGCCGTGGTGGTCCTCGCCCGTGGCCAGGGGCACCCAGGTGATGGCACGCTTGAGCTGGATGTGCCCCTCCAGGTCCGAGGGGATGAGTGGCTCCTCCAGCCAGCGCAGGCCGTAGGGCCGCAGCCGCTCGGCCACCCGCAGCGTGAACTCCACGTTGAAGGACATCACCGGGTTGAACATCAGCTCAGCCCTGGGGCCTACCTCCTCCCGGGCCTTCGAAATCTTCTCCTCCAGGATGTTCAGGCCGTCAATGCCCATCTCGTAGTGCACCGGGTTGCTGACCTTGAAGGCCTTGAAGCCCAGCTCCTTGGCCCAGTCCAGGTCGTCGGAGGTGCAGTAGCAGAAGACCTTCTCCCGGGAAGGCCCGCCCAGCAAACGGTACACGGGCTGGCCCAGCAGCTTGCCCTTCAGGTCCCAGAGGGCCAGGTCAATGCCCGACTGGGCGACGGTGGCGATGCCGCCGGCCCCGAAGCGCTGCGTCGAGCGCCACATCAGGTCGTTGAGGTACTCGATGGCCATGCAATCGCGGCCCTCCAGCAGCGGCGCGAAGTGGTAGTCCACCAGCGATGCCACCAGCTCGCCGAAGCTGCACTGGCCCAGGCCAAAGGTGCCGTCCTCCGCCGTCACCTGCACCCAGACCTCGGGGTAGTTGGCGCCAGGCATGGTGCCGATGAGCCTGGAGAACTCGGGGTACTTGTTGATGGGGAGCGCCCTGGCCGCGTGGGTGTTCCAGTTGGGCCGCCTGGGCTTTGTCCTGGGCGGCGTCCTGGGTATGTTGAGCGTTACCGCGCGAATGCTCTTGATCTTCACTTCGCTCCTCCTGTGCTGCGCGAGCAGTGTTCAGGGGAATGTTTTCGCCCCACACATGTTACTCCAGGCACGGGCCGCCGGCCATACGCCCCGCGTGACTGCGGCGGGGCATGTGAGTATAATTGGCTTGCGCTGCCGCCAGCGCCACGGACGCAACCCGGAAGGAGAGGAGCGCACATAAATGCCCAACGCAGAGATAGTCGCCATCGGCTCTGAGTTGCTGCTGGGCCAGATAGTGGACACCAACTCGCCCTGGATGGCCCAGCGGCTCGCCCAGACCGGCGTCAATCTGTATTACAAAAGCATCGTGGGCGACAACCCCGGCCGCATGAAAGAGGTGCTGACCAGGGCGCTGGAGCGCTCAGACGTCGTCATCACCAGCGGCGGCCTTGGCCCCACCCAGGCGGACATCACCCGCCAGATGATAGCGGAGGTCACCGGGCGCAGGCTGGTCCTGGACCCCAACCTGCTGGACCAGATCGAGCAGCGCTTCCGCCGCCGTGGCCTTATCATGACGCCCAACAACGAGCGCCAGGCCTATATCCCCGAAGGCGCCATCCCGGTAGCCAACCCCAACGGCACCGCGCCGGCCTTCATCGTCGAGGACCCGCGCGGCACCATATTTGCCCTGCCCGGCGTGCCCTTCGAGCTCAAGTGGCTCTTCGACAACCAGGTCATTCCCTACCTGCGGAAGAAGTTCGACCTGAGAGAAATTATTACCTACCGAGTCATCAAGGTCGCCGAGATAGGCGAGAGCGCCGTGGACGACCGCATCGGCCAGCTCATCGCCAGCTCCAGCAACCCCACCGTGGGCATCCTGGCCCACCCCGGGCAGGTGGACGTCCGCATCGCCGCCAAGGCCGCCAGCACCGAGGAGGCTATGCGGCTCATCGCGCCGGTGGAGCAGGAGGTCCGCAACCTGCTGGGCCGGCACATCTTCGGCGCGGACAACGAGACGCTGGAGGACGCCGTGGGGAAGCTCCTGCGGGAGAAGAACGCCACTATCGCCGTCTATGAGGACCTGACGGCCGGCATGGTGACCGACCGGCTCCAGCAGGCCAGTGCGGAGCACTTCATCGAGGGCATCGTCAGCAACAGCCTTGCTTCCGTGCGCAGGCTGCTGGCCTTCTGCCGCAGTCCCGCCAACGTGGACGCGCTGCTGAAGGACCCGGCGGGCCTGACCAGGGAGCTGGCGTGGGCGGTGCGCGCCCAGGCCGGCAGCGAGCTGGGCCTGGCCCTTCATGCCGTGCCAGACCCCTCGGACAGGGTGGAGAACCTGGCGCGGGGCCAGACCTTCGTCGCCATCACCGATGGCAAGGGCTTCAGGGAGCGCACCTACAGCTACGCCGGCCGGGGCGTGCCCGACCGGACCCGCATGAGCCTGAACGCGCTGGAGCTGGTGCGCAGGACGCTACTGGAAGGTATCGAGTAAGCTTTCGCCGACGAGGGAGGATGCTTCAATGCGCTGGATTCGGTACGAAGTCAACGGAAGGGCGCGCTACGGCATTGTCGAGGGCAACGAGGTCCAGGAGGTATCTGGCACTCCCTTCGGCCAGTGGCGGCGGGTGAAGCAGCGCCACCGCCTGGACGCGGTGAAGCTGCTGGTGCCCGTGGTGCCGCCCACCTTCTACGCCGCCGGCGTGAACTACGAGGCCCACGTCCGCGAGGCGGCGGCGCTGCTGGGCCGGGTGCCAGACCTGCCCAAGAAGCCGGACATCGGCTACCGCGCCAATAACGCCCTTATCGCCCACGGCGAGCCTATCGTCATCCCCAGGGACGCCACTGAGAAGGTGCAGTACGAGGGCGAGCTGGTGGTAGTCATCGGCAAGAAGGCTAAAAACCTCTCGGAGGGCGAGGCACTGTCCTGCGTGCTGGGCTACACCATCGGCAACGACGTCAGCGAGCGCACCTGGCAAGCGTCGGACCGCACCCTGTGGCGCGCCAAGAATACCGACACCTTCAAGCCCATGGGGCCATGGATCGAGACCGACGTGGACCCGGACAGCATGTGGACGACGGTGCGCCTCAACGGCAAGGTGATGTCCCACTTCCAGACCAACAAGATGATTTTCGGCATAGCTACCTACCTCAGCGCCATGAGCCGCTACCTCACCCTCTACCCCGGAGACGTGGTGTGGATGGGCACCGATGGCGCGACCCAGAACATGAAGCCCGGCGACGTGGTAGAGGTGGAGATCACCGGCATCGGCGTGCTGCGCAACCCCCTGGTGGCCGAGGCTTGAGGCCAGAAAGCGAGGAATGTCATGGCCGTCATTAACTCCGTCCTTGGCCCCCTGCAGACCCGTGACCTGGGGTTTACCCTGTCCCATGAGCACGTGCTGGTCACCTCGGCCGGCATCCAGCACGTCTATCCCGAGTTCATAGACCGCGAGGGCACCATCAAGCGAGCGGTGGCGGACCTGAAGCAGGCCTACAGCGAGGGCTTGCGGACTATCGTAGACGTCACCACCATGGACCTGGGCCGGGACGTCCGGCTGCTGGCAGAGGTCTCCAGGCAGTCGGGCGTACAGATAGTCTGCGCCACGGGCACCTGGCGGGACATCCCCCGCGCCTTCTGGAACGCCACTCCCGACATGATCGCGCCCCTGTACGTCCGGGAAATCCAGGTGGGAATAGAAGGGACGGGCATCAAGGCCGGCATCATCAAGGTAGCCAACGACGTGGGCGGCGTCACCAGGGAGGGCGAAATCATCCTGAGGGCGGCGGCCAGGGCGCAGAAGGCCACGGGAGTCCCCATTTCCACTCACACCTGGGCGCCAGAGCGCGTGGGCGAGCAGCAGGTGCGCATCTTTCAGGAGGAGGGCGTTGACCTGGACCGCGTGTACATCGGCCACAGCAACGACACCACCGACACCGACTACCTCATCGGCCTCCTCAAAAAGGGCGTCTGGATTGGCCTGGACCGCTTCCCGGGCGGCCTGACCGCCGGCACGCCCAACTGGGAGGTGCGGACGGAGACGGCCAGGAAGCTCATAGACGCCGGCTTCGCCCACCGCATCATGCTGGGCCACGACTGGTCGGTGACCCTCACCATCGCCACCAGGGAGATGCAGGAGACGCGGCGCAAGTACAACCCGGACGGCTACCTGTTCATCACTCGCAAGGTGCTGCCCCGCCTGCGGCAGCTCGGGGTGCCCGACAAGACTATCCACCAGGTCATGGTGGAGAACCCCCGCCGCTTCTTCGAGGGCCACTGACCGCCAGGGGTGGACGCCGCACCGTAGCACCCCTGTACACCGAGGCTGAAGCCTGGCGGCCTTCATACAATGTCGTCGGACCGCGCCAGCACAGGACTCCCCCTTGCCGACACCCAGACTTGCAGTAATTTTATTAATTCTCTTGACAGCCATCAGGCATATTTCATATAATATCGAGTGGAAATGCCAGATGGGCATACATCTGGAAGAGATTCGTTAGAGGAGGTGATAGCCATGGTACTGGAGCGCTGGAATCCCTTCAACGAGCTTAGACAGATGCATGAGACCATGAACCGCCTCTTCTGGGAAGCTTTCCAGAGGGAGGGGGTTGGCAACGAGGCCTGGCTGGTCCCGGTGGACGTCATCGAGGACGGCGAGAAGATAGTCGTGCAGGCTTCGCTGCCTGGCGTCCAGCCGGAGAACATCCAGGCTACCATAGAGGATGGTGTGCTGGCCATCCGGGCCGAGGCCAAGGCTGAGCAAGAGGCCCAGGGCTCCAACTATCTGATGCGGGAGCGCAGGTCCGGCAGCTTCTATCGCGCCCTGCGCCTGCCCGACAGCGTGGACACCGATGGGGTCGAGTGCCGGTATGAGCACGGCGTCCTGACGGTGACCTTCCCCAAGCTGGAGTCCAAGAGGGCCAAGCAGTTGACCATCAACGTGGGCAGCCAGCCGCAGGCCATCGAGGCCCGCGCCGCCTAGAGCCGGCGGCACCCCATCCCACCATACCTGTCCTGTACATGAGGCCCGATGGGAGACCCCCATCGGGCCTATTCTTTCGGGCCAGAAGCCCGTAGACGGTTGGCCCGCTCCTGCGATAACATTCCTCTGTCCCATGAGTGGAGGTGCACTATGGTCATCGTGGACACCCACTGTCACGCCGGGCGCAACTGGTTCGAGCCGGTGGAACTGCTGCTCCACCAGATGAACCTGAACGGCGTGGACAAGGCTGTGCTCATCCAGCACCGTGGCACCTATGACAACACCTATCTCTTCGAGTGCGCCCGGCGGTTCCCGGGCCGCTTCGCCGTGGTGGTCATCGTGGACACCTCCAGCCCGGACGCGCCGGCCGCCCTGGAGCGCTGGGCGAAGGAGGGCGCCGTGGGCGTGCGCCTTGGCCCCATGGAGCGCTCGCCTGGCGCCGACCCGCTGGCCATCTGGCGCAAGGCCGCGGAGCTTGGCCTGGTGGTCAGCAGCCTGGGCCGCGTGGAAGACTTCGCCTCGGACGAGTTCAGCAAGCTGGTGGCCCAGTTCCCCAGCATGCCCATCATCGTCGAGCACCTGGCCGGCGTTGGCGTCGGCGCAAAGCCGCCCTACACCACCTTCAAGAAGGCGCTGGCCCTGGCCAACCACCCCAACACCTACATCAAGGTCGGCGGCCTGGGCGAGATCAGCGCCCGTCCGCCAGTCCTGAAGCCGCACTTCGCCTTCGACTACACGCCGCCGCTCATCGAGATGGTCTATGACACCTTTGGCCCGCGTCGCATGATGTGGGGCAGCGACTACCCGCCCGTCAGCGGCCGCGAGGGCTACCGTAACGCCCTGCATGGCGTCATGGACTACCCGGCCCTCGCCTCCCAGGAAGCCAGAGAGTGGGTCATGGGCAAGACCGCCCTCAGCGTCTTCCGGTTCGAGTAGATGCCGGCCATGCCTTGCCTGGAGAGTGCCACCTGGCCGGCAGGCCAACGACGCCTGGCATGCGGTAGAAGGCCCTGGGCGTGACTGCGCTTGTCATCTTCATGAAGATCAGTAACTTGAAAGGGGTAATTCAGGGCGGGATCATGCCCCCTTCCCCTCGACAGGCCCGGGGCGGTCTCTGACCTTCCCCCAGGGGGGCAGGGACTGTCCTCGCCTCCTTTGGGGGAGAGGTAGAGAGGGGGCCTAATACCAGTCCTGATTGACTACGCCGTATTCCCGTAAGGCACAGGTGGTCTTTCCCTCCCGCCC
>FWPU01004338.1_pt1 | contig 33207 bp, 39 predicted proteins | sample 2228361 | NCBI WGS metagenome assembly FWPU01 (sample SAMEA103939777, study PRJEB20133) | metagenome
AGCGTGAATCGGCGGCCGGCGCGACGCCCAGTCGAGCGCCTGCTCGAGCTGCGCCGCCACCGAGAGCAGCAGGTCCTCGCGGCTGAAGGGTGCGACGAGCTGCGCGCCGACCGGCAGGCCGTCGGCGGTCACGTGCACCGGCAGCGAGATCGCGGGCTGCCCCGACTGGTTGAACGGCAGCGTGTTGACGCCGTACGGCGCGGCGCGGAGGAAGGCCCGGAACGGCTCCTCGCGCGTCGAGCTGATCTCGCCGAGCCTGGGCGGCGGCATGCTCTGCGTCGCGGTGAGGAGCAGGTCGAAGCCGCCCTTCCACCACGCGGCGAGCCGGCGTCCGAAGCGGTGCACCTCCTCGATCGCCGCGAGCAGGTCGGCGGCGCTCCGCCCCCGGCCGTGCTCGGCGAGCGCCCGGGTGAGGGGCTCCATGTCGTCCTCGCCGAGCGTCCGCCCGGCGCGCTCGGCCCAGACGTCGACCGCGCGCGCGACATTGCACGCGACCACCGTCACGTAGTGCGAGACGTGCTCCGGGTCGTCGAGCGCCTCGGGGTACGAGAGCTCGAGCGCGTGCCCCGCGTCCTCGAGCGCGCGCGCGGCGACGTCGACCGCGGCGACGCACTCGGGGTGCAGCTCGAGGCCGCGCAGCCCGTGTCGCAGCACGCCGATGCGCAGGCGGCCCGGCTCGCGCGCGGCGCTCGCCGCGAAGCTCTCGCGCGGCGGCGGCGCGGTGTACGGATCGCCCGGCATCGCGCCCGCCACGACGTCGAGCAGCGCCGCCGCGTCGCGCACCGAGCGGGTCATCGCGAACTCGTTCGAGAAGCTCGACCAGCGCTCGCCGAGCACGGGGCCGAACGAGCAGCGGCCGCGCGTCGGCTTGAGGCCGATGAGGCCGCACATGCTCCCAGGCCCGCGGATCGAGCCGCCGCCGTCGCTGGCGTGCGCGAACGGCACGATGCCCGCGGCGACCGCGGCCGCCGCACCGCCGCTCGAGCCGCCCGCGCTGTGCTCGGGGTTCCACGGGTTCCGGGTCGGGCCGTAGGCCTCGGGCTCCGTGGTCGGGAGGAGCGCGAGCTCGGGCGTGTTGGTGCGGCCGAGGATCACGAGACCCGCGGCCTTGATGCGCGCCGTGAAGTGGCTGTCGACGCTCTCGCGCCAGTCGAGCTCGCGCAGGAGCCGCGACCCGGCGTGGTGCGGCTGGCCGGCCTCGGCTCCGCCGAGGTCCTTCATCAGGAACGGGACGCCGCGGAACGGCCCGTCCGGCAGGGCGGGATCGGCGGCGCGCGCCCGCGCCTCGTCGAGCTGCAGGTGAATCACGGCGTTCAGCTTTGGATTCACGGATTCGAGTCGGGCGATCGCAGCGTCGACGAGCTCGCGCGGTGTGACCTCTCCCCGGCGGACGAGCTCCGCCTGGGCCGTGGCGTCGAGGAGTCCCAGCTCGGTTGGCATGCGGGCCGACCTATCGCCTCGCGCCGCGCGACGCCACCCCGCGGCCGTCGTACCGCTGAGCGCCGGGGCTCGACGGGCGGCCGCACATGGCGTAGGGAGCAAACCGATGCTCGTCGTTCCGCCCGGCTTCACGACCCGGCGGCTCCGCCTCCGGCATCCGACGCTCGCCGACGCGAAGGACATCTTCGCCTACGCGAGCGATCCCGAGGTGACGCTCTACCTGGAGTGGCCGACGCAGGAGAGCGTCGCGTCGGTCGAGGAGTTCCTGCGCGGCTGCCTCGAGCGGCTCGCGGCGGGGACCGAGCTCACCTGGTCGATCACCTTGCGGGACGACGGCCAGCTGATCGGCATGATCTCGTGCCGCATGCGCGAGCGCGACGCCGACTTCGGCTGCGTCCTGCACCGCGCCTACTGGGGGCGCGGCTTTGCGCCGGAGGCGGCGAGCGCCGTCGTCGGCTGGCTCTCGGGGCTCGAGCACCTGGAGCGCATCTGGGCGACGTGCGATGCGGCGAACATCGCGGCGGCGCGCGTGCTGGAGAAGGTGGGCCTCGTGCGCGAGGAGGTCCGGCTGCGCGCGACCGTGCGCCCGAACATCGGGCCCGAGCCGCGCGACGCGTTTTTCTTTGTCCTTCCCGGGCGCGGCGGTGTGCGCGTCCGGCCGTCGCGGTAGGGGATGGCTCCAAGGCCGGACGCATGGCAGGCTCGGCGCATGCCTGACTACAGCTTGGTCGGTGACGAGCACGTCCGCGAGTACGAGGCGACGGGCGGCAAGATCGGTCACGACTGGAACGGGGCGAGCTGCCTGATCCTCCACACCAAGGGCCGCAAGACGGGCAAGACGTACAAGCACCCGCTGATCTACGGGCGCGACGGCGACGACTACGTCATCGTCGCGTCGAACGGCGGCGCACCCGACCACCCCGGCTGGTACAAGAACCTCCTCGCCCACCCGGACGTGACGATCCAGGTGTGGGACGAGGTGATCCCGGTCACGGCGCGCACCGGCTGAGGGCGCGCACCACGCGGCGCGGGCGCGCGCCCGCGCCGCGGGTCAGGGCACACCGAGCACGGTCTCGCACCCCGCCGCCGTGTCGGCTCCGGCCTTGCCGTTGCACGTGTCCTTGCCACCCCCTCCTTTGAGCTTGTCGGCTCCGGGTCCGCCGACCAGCGTGTCCTTGCCGCTCCCGCCCACGAGCAGGTCGTTGCCCCCGGCGCCCTGCAGCTTGTCGCTGCCGCCCTCGCCGAACAGGCGATCGTCGCCCGCGCCGCCGTCGAGCACGTCGGCGCCCGCCCCGCCGCACAGTCGGTCGTTGCCGCCCTTGCCGAGGATCTCGTCGTTCCCCCCTCGGCCGACGATCACGTCGCTCCCGGCTGTGCCGATGAGGAGATCGCTCGCCGCCGTGCCGACGATCGTCGCCGGCATGCCGTCGGAGACCGGCGTCCCCTCGGGGGCCGCGAACACGTCGTCGACGTTGACCGTGAGCGTGCTGGGCGCCTTCTTTTCCACCACCACGTGCAGGCGCATGCTGTTCGCGCCCGCTGGCGCGACGACACCGGCCTTCCGGCTGCCGATCGTGAGCGGGATCCAGGCGCCGCGCCGGCCGAGGTTCACCTCGACGTCGTCGAACACGCTGGAGATGGAGGCTCCCTGGCACGCCTCGCCGGGACGGAACTCCACTGACAGGAAGGCTCTCCCGGGAGTCGCCTCGTCCCCGTCGAAGCGGACCTTGGCGCCGAAGAAGAACTTCTTGCCCTCGAGCGGGCCGAGCCCCGAGATGCAGGTGAAGACGAAGAGAAGGCTGTTGACGCTCGGCTGGATGTGGGCGAGCCGGGCCGAGCCGGAAAGGCTCGAGCCGCTCGCGTCACGGGTCGGGTCGAAGGTGACCGTGCCGGCCGCGCCGCAGCAGCCTACGAAGGGCTCGAGGCCCGAGTCGAACGTCCCGTTCGTGAGCAGCTCGGTCGCAGTCGCCGGTCCGGCGAGGGCGCCGAGCAGCGCCGTCGCCGCAAGCATCGATGTTGCGCTTCGCATCGCATCCTCCACGAAGCCGGTCTCTCGTCGGCTCCCCGAGGCAAGGCGTTCGTTTCGAGTGAACCGGGTTCGCTCGCCGGACCTCGGAAGGCGGGGACCGGGACGCGCGGCCGCCTGGCGAGCGCCGGGGTCCCCGCGGGGGTGCACGGGCGTCGCCTGAGCCCCGGAGCCGCGCCAAGATCCCGCCGAGAGGGGGAGACGGACCATGCGGATCCTCGTGAACGTCGACGTCGACGACCTCGACCGGGCGATCGCCTTCTACGGCGAGGGGCTCGGGCTCCGGCTGGAACGCCGCATCTTCGACGGCTCGATCGCGGAGATGACCGGCGCGGCGGTGCCGATCTACCTCATCACCAAGCCCGCGGGCGGCGCGCCGGCGCCGGGCGCTGCGCCGCGCGGCTACGCGCGGCACTGGACGCCCGTGCACCTCGACTTCGAGGTGGACGACGTCGCCGCCGCCGTCGAGCGCGCCGTGCGGGCGGGGGCGAGGCTCGAGCAAGGGCCCACGAGCTTCGACTGGGGCGAGCTCGCGCTGCTCGCCGACCCCTTCGGTCACGGCTTCTGCCTGCTGCGCTTGCGCGGCGGCTACCCGACGGCCTGGGGCCTCGGCGGTGCGGATCGCGCTCGGCCTGAAGGCACGGACCGGACGCGCCGTCCTCGTCGCGCTCGCCGGCGAGGCGCACGAGCCGCGCTTCGTCGAGCGCCTGCAGGTCCGGCTCCTGCCCGATGGCGCGTTCGCCCCCTACCACGCGGCCGAGGGGCTCGCGTCGGCGGCCGCGCGCGCGAGCGTCGAGAGGAGCATTGCCGCCGCGCACCGTCTCGCTGCAGACGGCATCCGCGACGCCGTTCGCCGCGCCACGGACGCCGGCTACCAGGTCTGCGGCTGCGCGGTGCTCGTCGGGGCCGGCATCCCGAGCTGGAGCACGGAGGAGATCCTCGCCGCGCACGTCCGCATGCACGCGGCGGAGGGCGAGCTGTTTCGCGACGTGCTGGTCGCGGGCGCGCGCGCCTGCGGCATCGAGCCGACGACGTTGCGCGAGAAGGCCGCGCTGGACGACGCCGCCCGCCGTCTCGCCCTGCCGCGCGCACAGCTCGACCAGCGGCTCAAGGCGCTCGGCAAGTCCGCCGGCCCGCCGTGGGGCAAGGACCAGAAGGAGGCGGCCGCCGCGGCGCTCGTGGCGCTCGCCGGCGCGCGGTGAGCCGGGTGCAACTTGCGCGCCGTCCCCGCAACCTCGATGAACGCCGCATGCCGTGGCTCGTCCTGGTGATCGCGGGAGTCTTCGCGGTCGGTTGGGCGATCGGGCTCAAGTACTCCGACGGCCTCACGCGCCCCTGGTCCTCGGTGTGGACGACGCTCGCGATGATCGTGAGCCTCTGGCTGCTCGGCATCGCGATGCGCTCGCTGCCGGTCGGCACGGCCTTCGCGGGCATCATCGGCATCAAGCTCGCGTCACCCGCTTGACACGACCGCAGCCGGTGCGGTCGCAGACGGTGGATGAAGCCCTCGACGATCACACCTGAGGAGAGCGGCGCGTTCGTCGCGACCTTCGATCTCGCGCCGCGCGGCTCGGGCCCGCTCGACGGCCTGCGCTTCGCCGTCAAGGACCTGATCGACGTCGCCGGCTGGAAGACGTGCTGCGGCAACCCGACCTGGCGCGACACCCATCCCGCGCCGCCGGTGCACGCGGTGTGCGTCGAGCAGATGCTGCTCGCGGGCGCGCGCTGCGTCGGGAAGACGGTGACCGACGAGCTCGCCTTCAGCCTCCTCGGGCAGAACGCGTTCTGCGGCACGCCGCTCAACCCGCGGGCGCCCGACCGCGTGCCGGGCGGCTCGTCGAGCGGCTCGGCGTCCGCGGTCGCTTGCGGGCTCGTCGACTTCGCGCTCGGCACGGACACCGGCGGCTCGGTCCGTGTGCCGGCGAGCAACTGCGGGATCTGGGGGATCCGGCCCTCGCACGGCATCGTCTCGCTCGCCGGCGTCATGCCGTTCGCGCCGGTCTTCGACACGGTCGGCGCGCTCGCGGCGAGCGCCGACGTGCTCGCCCGCGCGGGGCGCGTGCTGCTCGGCGGCCTGCCGCCCGCGACCGGTGAGCCCGCGGCGATCCACGTGCTCGACGACGCGTTCGCGCTGGCCGACCCGGAGGTCCGCGACGCGCTGCGCGCGCCGCTCGACCGGCTGCGCGAGCGCTTCCCCGAGCGGGTCCGCTCGAGCTCGGTCTCCGCCTGGGCCGACGACGGCGACTTCGCGACCTGGTGCGACACCTTCTGCGTCGTGCAGTGGAGCGAGATCTGGAGCTCGCTCGGCGCGTGGATCGAGGAGGCGAAGCCCGAGCTCGGTCCGGCGACCGCCGAGAATTTTTCATTTACCAAGGAGCTCGACCGCGGCCGGATCGCGCAGGCGGTCGAGCGCCGCGAGCGCTGGGCGCGCACGATCGCCGCGCGGCTCGGTCCCGACGAGGTCCTCTGCATGCCGACCACGCCGGCGCTCGCGCCGCGCCGGGGCGAGTTTCCGGCCCGCTCGCCCGTCGGCACCGGCTACTACCCGCGCGCGCTCGGCCTGACGAGCGTCGCCGGGCTCGCGCGGCTGCCGCAGGTGTCGCTGCCGCTCGGCGAGCACGCGGGCGTCCCGGTCGGCCTCTCGCTGCTCGGCCGGCACGGCGAGGACGCCTTCCTCCTCGAGCTGGCGCTCCGCCTGTCCGCCTGAGGTTGGCCGCGAGCCGAGCCTGCCCGCCGGCTTGCCGGCGCCCCGCGGCTCGGATAGAAAACGGATCAGCGAGATGATCCAGATCCGATCCGTCGAGCGTCCGTACGACGTGCCCGAGGTGGCGGCGAGCGCGCTGTCGGCGCTGACCCGCGCCGACGCGATGGGCCTCATCCCGCCGGACGACCGGATCGAGCGGCTCGACGCGAAGACGATGCGCCGGGTGACGCGGCGGATCGCGGACCGCGGGATCGGCAAGGCGCTGGTGCTCGAGCTCGACAGCGCGCGGGCCCGGCGCTCGGGCGAGCTGCGGCGCATCCTGCGCGAGCTCGCAGCGGTGCTCGAGGAATCCCCGGTGCCCGACCTCGAGTGGCCGCGGCTGCGCGAGGTGCTCGGCCTCGAGCTCCTCGCGAGCCTGGTCGGCGTCTCGCTGCCGAGCGCGCGGCGCTACCTGTCGGGCGAGCGCACGACGCCGGACGACGTCGCGGCGCGCCTCCACTTCATCGCGCTCGTGGTCGGCGACCTCGCCGGCACGTACGACGAGCTCGGCATCCGGCGCTGGTTCGAGCGGCCGCGCTCGGCGCTCGGCGGACGCGCGCCGCGCGACCTCCTCGGGCCCGGCTTCGATCCCGACGGGGAGGACGCGAAGGCCGTGGCGCGGCTTGCGCGCTCGCTCGCCGGGGCGACCGCGACGTGATCGGCTTTCGCCACGTCGACGCGCGCTTCCCCTTCCTCTGGGAGAGCGAGGGCCAGCCCGCAGGGCGCTGGCACGCGGAGGGGCAGGGGCCCGTGCAGTACTTCGCCGACACGCCCGACGGCGCGTGGGCCGAGCTGCTGCGCCACGAGGAGATCCGCGACGAGGCGGACCTCGCGACGATCCGTCGCGCGCTCTGGGCGGTCGAGCTGCCGGACGAGCCGCTCGCGAAGCCGCGCCTCCCGGACCGCGTCCTGCGCGGCGGACGTGGGAGCTACGCCGCGTGCCAGGCCGAGGCGCAGCGCCTCCGTGCGCGCGGGGCGAAGGGCCTCGTCGCGCCGTCCGCGGCGCTCAAGGATGGCGCGGCGCGCGGCTGGCGCGTCTCGGGCGGCCTCGAGCCGGCGCGCCCGCGCAGCGGCCGGGTGATCGTGCTCTTCGGCCGCCGCCCCGACCTCGTCGGCTGGTCCGCCGCCGCCGAGGGCCGCCCGCACCGCACGCTGCTCGCCAAGGTACGGCACTTCGAGCGGCGCTGAGCGGACGCGCCCGCGCGTCGCCCTGCGCTTCGTCAGCGCGCCTTGCTGCTGCAGATCATCGCCGCCGCCGCCGCGAACCTGCGACAAGGAGCGCGGAGGGCGCGATGGTCACGATCGGCGATCTTCGGCGGGCACGGCGAGCGATGAAGACGCTGCTCGACGATCCGGAGCAGACCGAGATGGCGTTCGAGCTCGTCGAGGCGCTGGCGGGCAAGCAGCCGCGGCGCCTGTGGAAGAGGATCGCGCGCGACCCGGCGGGCGCGCAGCTCCTGCGCGAGCGGCCGGTGTTCGATGCGACGACCTGCAACCTCGACGACCTGCTCGCGCTCCCCGCGGGAAGCTTCGGGCGCACCTACGCCGAGTGGATGAAGCAGAACGGCTTCCGGCCGGGCCTGATGGACCGCGAGCCGAAGACCACGGACCCGGACCTCCGCTACCTCGGCAAGCGGCTCATGCAGGTGCACGACTTCTGGCACGTCCTCACCGGCTACAACCGCGACCCGATCGGTGAGCTCGGCGTGCTCGCCTTCGGCTGGGCGCAGGCGCACACCTACGGCATCGGCTTGCTGATCGGGGCGGTCCTCTTGCGCACGACGGTCCAGACCTTCCGCGAAGGGCGCGTCTGGAATCCGGTGGTGCCGTTCGTGTGGCGGGCCTACCGGGCGGGGCGCCGCGCGCGCTTCCTCGCGCCGCTGGTGCTCGAGGACCTCTTTCCGCTGCCGCTCAGCGAGGTGCGCGGCCTGCTCGGGATCGAGCCGCATCGAGGCCGGCTCTTCCCGGAGGCGCTTCCGCCGATCGCCGTCCCCGCCTGACGCGCTGGCGCGCGCCTACTGAGGCGTCAACAGGTCCGACCGACCTCCGCCGAGCACCACGCTCGGCAGCAGCAGGAAGAACGTGCTGCCGACCCCGACCTCGGACTCGACCCAGACGCGCCCGCCGTGCTCCTGCGCGACGCGGCGGACGATCGCGAGGCCGACGCCCGAGTGCCCGCCGCCGCCCGACTTCGGCACGCGCGAGAAGAGCTGGAAGAGCCCGGGCAGGAACCGCGCCGTGCGCCCGAGCGTGTCGAGCGCGCGGTCGACGATCTCTCCGAGGTCGACCTCCTTCCTCTCCTCGGTCTCCCACAGCACGCGCAGCACCCGGACCAGGTCGTGCACCATGCTCTCGCTGCGGCTCAGAAGGCGGATCACGCGGTCGAGATCCTCGCGGGCCTCGAGGCTGAGCTCGGGGCCGTCGCCATCGATCACGTGGTCGGCGGCGAGGAGCGCGGCGCTGATCGGGTTCTTGAGATCGCGCGCGACCGAGTCGATGGCGACGGGACGGTTCGCGACGAGCGCGATTCTTGGCGGGACACCGTGAAGGATCGTTCACAGCGTCAGGCGCAGCTCAGGCGCCCGGCTGTCGCTCGAGCTCGCGGAGCCGGCGCTCGAGGAAGCGGCGCTCCGGCTCCTGGCGCGTGAGCTCGAGGGCGCGCCGGTACGCCGCGAGCGCCTCCGCGGTCCGCCCGAGCCGCCGGCACAGGTCGGCGCGCGAGGAGTGGGCGAAGAGGTAGTCCGAGAGCTCGCCGCGGGCGAGCAGCGCGTCGATGAGCGCGAGGCCGGCCTCGGGGCCGTCGCGCATCGCCACCGCGACGGCGCGGTTGAGCTCGACCACCGGCGACGGCGCGACGCGGAGCAGCACGTCGTACAGCGCGACGATCTGCGTCCAGTCGGTGGCCGCGGCGGTCGGAGCCTCGGCGTGCACGGCGGCGATCGCGGCCTGCAGCGTGTAGGGGCCGAGACGGCGCGACGAGAGCGCGCGCTCGACGAGCGCCACGCCCTCGGCGATCTGCTCGCGGTTCCACAGCGAGCGGTCCTGGTCGTCGAGCAGGATCAGGTCGCCCTCGGGCGAGGTGCGCGCGGCCCGCCGCGAGTCGTGCAGCAGCATGAGGGCGAGAAGCCCGATCGCCTCGGGATCGGGCAGGAGCTCGACCAGCAGCCGGCCGAGCCGGATCGCCTCGGCGGAGAGGTCGTGGCGGAGGAGCGTCTCGCCGAACGACGCCGAGTAGCCCTCGTTGAACACGAGGTAGATCACCTGCAGCACGGCGTCGAGCCGCTCGGGCAGCTCGGCGCGCGACGGGACCCGGTACGGGATCCGCGCCTCACGGATCTTGTTCTTGGCGCGGACGATGCGCTGCGCCACGGTCGGCGCGGCGGTGAGGAAGGCCCGGGCGATCTCCTCGGTCGTGAGGCCGCACACCTCGCGCAGGGTGAGCGCCACCTGCGCGTGCAGCGGCAGCGCCGGGTGGCAGCAGGTGAAGATCAGGCGCAGCCGGTCGTCCTCGAGCTCGACGGCGCGCGCCGCCTCCGCGTCGCTCGCCGCCGCCAGGATCCGGTCGGCGAGCTCCGCCTGCGAGGCATCGAAGCGCGCGCGGCGGCGCAGCGCGTCGATCGCCTTGAAGCGTCCGGTCGAGACCAGCCAGGCGCGCGGGTTGGCCGGCTCGCCGTCGATCGCCCAGCGCTCGGCCGCGGCGGCGAACGCGTCGTGCAGCGCCTCCTCGGCGAGGTCGATGTCGCCGAGCAGGCGGATCAGCGTCGCGAGGACCCGCCGCGACTCCGTGCGGTAGATCTCCTCGACCCGCGCCCGCGCCCGCTCGGAGGCGTCGCCGCTCGCGGTCATCCGGACCGGCCCCCCACGGGCTCGCGCACCGGACGCAGCTCGACGCAGCCGAGCCGGGCGGGCGGGATGCGCGCCGCGAGCTGGATCGCCTCGTTCAGGTCGCGCGCCTCGATCAGCAGGAAGCCGCCGAGCTGCTCCTTGCTCTCGACGAAGGGACCGTCGGTGGTCACGAAGCTGCCGCCGCGGGGGCGCACAACGGCGGACGCGCTCGAGCGCTCGAGCGCCTGCCCGGCGACCAGGCACCCGCGGAGTCGCAGCTCCTCGTCGTAGGCCAGCGCCTCGCGGACCAGGGCGTCGTACTCGCTGGGAGGTAGAGCGTCCAAGGTGGCTTCGTCGTAGTAGATCATGCACACGTACTTCATGCGCCCCTCGTCGTGACCGTCTCACTCTCGGTGGCGGGCTCGCGCCCGCCCCGGCGTGAGATGGTCGCCGCCGGGGGGCCGAGATCGACAGCTCGACGACCCGCCGCTCTTGCGCCCGGGCCGGTTTTTGACGCGGCGCCCGCCGCGAGATCGAAATGTCGAAAGCGAGGCCCGGCGAACGACCATCGGGTGGAGCGGCCTCGACGTCTCGCCGTCGCGGCCGCCGCGGACGTAGACGCAGAAGGCACTCGACGCAGAAGGGGGTCGGAAGAGATGAGCGGCGTACGGGTACTGGTCGGGACACGGAAGGGCGCGTTCGTCCTCACCGCGGACGGCACGCGCGAGCGCTGGGAGGTGAGCGGCCCGCACTTCGCGGGCTGGGAGATCTACCACGTGAAGGGCTCGCCGGCCGACCCGAACCGGATCTACGCCTCGCAGTCGAGCGGCTGGTTCGGCCAGGTGATCCAGCGCTCGGACGACGGCGGCAAGACCTGGGAGGCGGTGGGCAACGAGTTCGCCTACGACGGCGTCCCCGGCACGCACCAGTGGTACGACGGCACGCCCCACCCCTGGGAGTTCGCGCGCGTCTGGCACCTCGAGCCCTCGCTCGACGACCCGGACACGGTCTACGCCGGGGTCGAGGACGCGGCGCTGTTCAAGACCACCGACGGCGGGAAGACGTGGCGCGAGCTCTCGGGGCTGCGCAAGCACGGCTCGGGCCCGCACTGGCAGCCCGGCGCGGGCGGGATGTGCCTGCACACGATCCTCCTCGACCCGCGCGACCAGCGGCGCATCTTCGTCGCGATCTCGGCGGCGGGCGCGTTCCGCAGCGACGACGGCGGCGAGAGCTGGAAGCCGATCAACCGCGGCCTCAAGTCCGAGGGCATCCCCGACCCCGACGCCGAGGTCGGGCACTGCGTGCACCGCATCGCGCTGCACCCCTCGCGCCCCGACGTGCTGTTCATGCAGAAGCACTGGGACGTGATGCGCAGCGACGACGGCGGCGAGAGCTGGCGCGAGGTGAGCGGCAACCTGCCGACCGACTTCGGCTTCCCGATCGACGTGCACGCGCACGAGCCCGAGACGATCTACGTCGTGCCGATCAAGAGCGACTCCGAGCACTTCCCGCCCGACGGCAAGCTGCGCGTCTACCGGAGCCGCAGCGGCGGCGAGGAGTGGGAGCCGCTCACCAACGGGCTTCCGCAGCGCGACTGCTACGTGAACGTGCTGCGCGACGCGATGGCGGTCGACCGGCTCGACCCGTGCGGGATCTACTTCGGCACGACCGGCGGACAGGTCTACGCGTCGCCGAACGGCGGTGACTCCTGGGCGCCGATCGTGCGCGACCTGCCGCCGGTGCTGTCGGTCGAGGTGCAGACGCTGCCATGACGGACGCTGCTTCCGAGACGCGCACGATCCGCGTCGTCCTGCCCGCGCACCTGCGCAAGCTCGCGCGCGTCGACGGCGAGGTCGCGCTCGAGGTCGCGGGCGACGTCACCCTCGGCACCGTGCTCGACGCGCTCGAGGAGCGCTTCCCGGTGCTGCGCGGCACGATGCGCGACCACCGGCGCCAGCGCCGCCGTCCGTTCGTGCGCTTCTTCGCTTGCGAGCGGGACCTGTCGCACGAGGCGGCGGATACCCCGTTGCCGGACGCGGTCGTGCGCGGCGCGGAGCCCTTCCTGGTCGTCGGCGCGATGGCCGGCGGCTGAGCCCACTTCACGACGGAGAGCGAGACGATGAAATACATGCTGCTGATCTACGGCGACGAGAACCAGCTCGACGACGCGTACCGCGAGGCCTGCTACCGCGAGTCGTCGGCGCTGGCGCACGAGCTCGCGGAGAAAGGGTGCTACGTCACGTCGTCACCGCTGCAGCCGACCACGACCGCGACCAGCGTGCGCGTGCGCGACGGACGCCGCCTGGTCACCGACGGTCCCTTCGCCGAGACGCGCGAGCAGCTCGGAGGTTTCTACATGATCGACGTCCCGGACCTCGACGAGGCGATCGCGGTCGCAGCGCGCATCCCGATGGCGAAGAAGGGGACGGTCGAGATCCGTCCGGTGATCGAGCTCTCGAGCCTGCCCGCGAGCAGCCTCTGACGGAGCCCAGCGCGGGAGAGGATCGCGGCGTGAGGTTCGCGCGCACGGCGCATGAGCGGGCGGGAGCCCCGCTCCTCGTCGCCGCGCTCGCGCTCGTGCCGCTCGCCGGGTGCGCCGACCTGCGCGCGCGGCTCGGCGCCGGACGCGAGGCGTCGCCGAGGTCGGCGGACGTTCTGCGCTGGACGCCCTACGCCGGCGCCGTGCAGGCTCCCGACGGTGACCACGCGCCTTTCGCGGCGTTGCCCGTCGCCGCGTTGCCCTCCGCCGCGCCCCCGCCCGCAGCGGACGTCATCGCCGCCGGCGACGACGCACCGCCCACCGCGCTCGCACGCGGCGACTTCGACGGCGACGGGGTTGCGGACGTCGCCGCCGCCTGGGACACGCCCGAGCGCCGCACGCTGGTCGCCGTCGGCGGGCGGCGGGCGCCGCTCGGGCGCTTGCCGGCTCGCTCGTACGTCCGCGCGCTGCACGCGGCGGACCTCGACGGCGACGCGCGCGACGAGCTGCTCGCGGGCTATGCCCGCTCCGGCGCGCACGGCTCGCTGAGCGGCATCGCGCTGCTCGACCTCGACCCTCGCGGACGCTGGCGGCGGCGCTGGCGCTTCGAGGAGCGCGTGCCGGGCGGCGTCACGGCGCTCGCCACGGCCGACCTCGACGCCGACGGCGCGCCCGACCTGGTGGCGCTCGGCCGCGCCGGGCGTAGCTGGATCTTTCGCGGCGCGTCGGGAGAGCGCTTGGTGCGCGTCGCGCCGTCGGTGCCGGCGATCGAGCGCTGCGACGGTCGCGCCGTCGTCGTGCGCGACCTCGACGGCGACGGCCGCGTCGAGCTCGTCGCGCGCTGGGAGGACGACGCCGGCACGCTCGGGCACGATCGCTGCCCGAGCGGCGGCGGCGTCGCCGCGTGGACCGTCGAGCGCAAGAGAGACTGACGGAGGAGAAGCGCCATGTGCCGCAGCATCAAGACGCTGCACAACTTCGAGCCACCCGCGACCGACGAGGAGGTCCGCGCCGCGGCGCTGCAGTTCGTGCGCAAGATCGCCGGCACGACGCGCCCCTCGAAGGCCAACGCGGCGGTGTTCGAGCGGGCGGTCGAGCGCGTGACCGACGCCGCGCGCGAGCTGCTCGCCGGTCTGGTCACGACGGCGCCGCCGCGCAGCCGCGAGGTGGAGGCGGCGCGTGCCCGGGCGCGCGCCGCGGCGCGCTTCACCGCTGCAGCGCCGGCCCCGACACGTTAGCCCGACGGCTCCCCGACGCCCCGGGGGGCCCACGTCCAACCCGCTTGCATCGAAAGCGGCGGGATGGCTTTGCAGGCGACAGGTGCCATGCCCACCGTGTACGGCACGTTCGTCGCTGCCGGCTGCGTGACCGGGGTGCTCTGGCTCGAGCGTCGGCGCGAGCGTCTCGGGCTCGACGAGAACGGCTTCTGGGCCGCGATCTGGCTCATGGTCCTCGGCGCCGTGGTCGGCGCGAAGGGGCTGTTCGTCGTGCTCGGCTGGGAGCACTACGCGCGCGGCGAGCTGCGGTTCTGGCGCGACTTCGGGGTCGGCTTCGTGTTCTTCGGCGGCCTCGCCGGCGCCGCGCTCGCCGGCCTCGCGTACGCTCGCTGGCGCGGGCTGAGCTACCTCCGCGGCGCCGACTACTTCGCGGTCGCGGTCCCGCTCGGCCACGCGATCGGCCGCGTCGGCTGCTTCTTCGCCGGCTGCTGCGCGGGGCACCCGCCGCACCCGGTGCAGCTCTACGAGTCGGCGGGCCTCCTGCTGATCGCGTGGGCGGCGTCGCACGTGCTGGCGCGCGTCGAGGCCGGCGTGCTCGCGCCGGGCGCGGCGTTCCGCACCTACCTCGGGCTCTACGGGGCGCTGCGCTTCGTGCTCGACCCGCTGCGCGCCGACGGCCGCCCCGAGCGCTTCCTGGGCATGTCGCATCAGCAGGGGATCGCGCTCGCGCTGCTCGCGGTCGCGCTCGCCTGGCCGCGGATCGTGCGCATGACGACGAGCGTCGGGACCTCGACCCCGAGCTCGTCCTCACCGAGCAGCGATGGGGGGCAGCTCGCGTAGCCGAGGCTCGCCCGCGCGAGGCGCTCGGCAGTCTTGGCTCGACGTTGGACGGCGAAGTGCTCGACTTCGTGCGCGGGTTCGGCCTCGTGCTCTTCGTCTACGCGCTCGGCCTGCAGATCGGGCCCGGATTCTTCAGCTCGCTGCGTGCGCGCGGCCTCTTGCTCAATGCGCTCGCCACGGCGGTCGTCGTCCTCGGCGTGGGGATCACGGCGCTGCTCATCGCGTTCGGCTGGGTGCCGCTGCCGACCTGCTCCGGCCTGCTCTCGGGCGCGACCACCAACACGCCGAGCCTCGCCTCGGGCCACGAGGCGCTGCGCGCCATCGGCGCGACCGAAGCCTTCGCCGTGCAGGGCGTCGGCTACGCGGTCGCGTATCCGTTCGGGATCATCGGCATCATTCTCACGATGCTCGCCGTCCGCGCGGCCTTCCGCATCGACGTGCGCGCGGAGGTCGCCGAGGCGGAGATGCGACGTGAGCAAAGCGTGCCGAAGCTCGCGGCGCGCAGCTTCGAGGTGCGCAACCCGAATCTCGCCGGGCTCCCGCTCGGCCGGCTGCCCGGGCTCGAGCAGATGGACATCGTGGTCTCGCGCGTCTCACGCGACCGCCAGGTCGAGGTCGCGCGTCCCGACCTCGAGCTGCGCGTCGGCGAGGTGCTGCACGCGGTCGGCTCCGAGCAGGCGCTCGACGACCTGCGGTGATCGTCGGGGCGGAGGCGAGCCTCGAGCTCGCCGCGCTGGCCGACCACCGCGTGGTGTTCACGCGGGTCGAGCGCCACGGCCTCGCGCTCACGCCGCGTCCGAGCTTCCGCGTCAAGCTCGGCGACGTGCTGACGGCCGTCGGCGACGAGCAGCACATCGCGGCCGTCGCGGCGCCGCTCGGCGACTCGCCGAAGGTGCTCGACGCGCCGCAGCCGATCCCGCTCTTTCTCGGCATCGTGCTCGGCGTCATCGTCGGCTCGATCCCGCTCGGGATCCCCGACGAACCTGGGGTGCTGCGGAAAGGGCTCGCGGGCGGTCCGCTGCTGGTGGCGATCGCACTGTCGCGGCTCGGCAACACCGGGCCGATCGTGTGGTACGTGCAGCCGACGGCGAGCGATGCTGCGCGAGCTCGGCATCACGCTCTTCCTCGCGGCGGTCGGCATCAACTCGGGGGAGTGTTTCGCTGAGGAGCTGTACGAGCCTCAAGCGTTTCTCTGGCTCGGGCTCGGCGCGCTGATCACCGTGGTCCCGATTGCCTTGGTCGGCGTCGTCGCCCGCGTCTGGTGCCGCCTCGGCTATCCCGAGCTGTGCGGTCTCCTCGCCGGCAGCATGACCGACCCGCCGGCGCTCGCGTTCGCGCCGCAGTCGACCGACAGCGACCTGCCCGCGGTCGCTTACGCGACGATGTATCCGCTGACCATGCTGCTGCGCGTCTTCTCGGTGCAGCTGCTCATCTTCCTGATGCACTGACCTGGACGACGCGCACGCCGTCCGCCGGCGCGAGGGTGATCGCGCGCCGCTTCGCGCGCACCGGCCGCTGCGAGACGAGGCGCAGCTCGGTCTTCGAGAAGACGCACGCCAGCACGACCCTCATCTCGTAGAGCGCGAACGTCATCCCGAGGCAGCGCCGCACGCCGCCGCCGAACGGGAAGAAGGTGTACGGGTTCGTCCGCGCGCCGAGAAAGCGCGTCGGGTCGAAGCGCCCGGGCTCGGGCCAGAGGTCCTCGCGGTGGTGGACGAGCGCGATCTGCGGCGCGACCGCGACCCCGGCGGGAATGTGCCAGCCCGCGATCGTCAGGGGCTTCTTCACCAGGCGACCGACGTCGTCGAGCACCGGCGAGATCCGCAGCCCTTCCTTGATGACCGCGTCGAGGTACTCGAGGCGCGGCAGGTGCTCGGCGGCGAGCGGACGACCCGCGAGCACGGCGTCGAGCTCGGCGCGAATCCGCCCGAGGACCGCCGGATCGCGCAGCACGTGGTGCATGGTCCAGGCGAGCGCCGTCGCCGTGGTCTCGTGCCCGGCGAGGAGCAGGGTGATCATCTCGTCGACGAGCTCCTCGTCGGTCATCGCGCGGCCGTCCTCGTAGCGCGCCTCGAGCAGCATCGAGAGCACATCGCTGCGCTCGGGATCCGGCTGCGCACGGCGGCGCGCGAACTCCGCGACCAGGATGCGCTCGACGTCGCGCCGCGCCGCGAGCAGCCGCGCCCACGGGGACAGCCCCCCGAGCTCGACGCGCAGCGCGGGCATGAGCCACAGCGGGTTCGCCGCCACCTCGACGAGCGCCCGCAGCCGCCCGCGCAGCCGCTCGTACTCCGCTCCTTCGCTGAAGCCGAACACCGCGTGCAGGATCACGTCGAGCGTGATCGCCTGCATCTCGGCGTGGAAGCGGAAGGGGCGCACGCGCGGCCAGCGCGCGATCGCGCGCTCGGTGACCTCGCGCATGACGTCGGCGTACGCCTGCATGCGCTCGCCGTGAAACGGCGGCATCAGCAACCGCCGCTCCTCGAGGTGCCGCTCGCCGTCGAGCAGCAGCAGCGAGCGCCAGCCGAGCAGCGGTCCGAGCTGCGCGTTGGACTCGCCCGCGTGCAGCTCGTCGGCGCCGCCGGTGAAGGCTTGCTTGACGGCGTCGGGGTGGGCGAGCGCGACGATCGGCGGCGCACCGGGGAAGCGGATGGTGAAGACGTCGCCGTAGCGGCGCCGGCACGCCGCCAGGTACGCGGTCGGACGGAGCGCCAAGTGTATTGCCTGGACGAGCGCCGGCAGTCGCGGGCCGGGAGGCAGCGTCGGTCCGTGTGCTGCCTGGCGTTCGGCGGTGGCGCCGTGCTGCGCCACGGCGTCAGACGCGATCGCGGCCTCCACCGGCTTCGTCATGCGGCACCTCCGGCTCGACGACAAAGCACGGGACCTTCGCCGATGCACGCCGTGACGGTCATGCCACGCTTGCGGCGCTCACGCGGGGCCTCTATCGAAGCCGGACCATGACGCCCTACCGCCTGCACGGCATGATGCAGTCCTACTTCACCCGCAAGATGACGGGCTATCTCGACTACAAGGGCATCCCGTACCGCTTCCGCGCCTTCTACGGGATGAGCCCCGAGGCGCTTGCGGCCGGCTTCCCGGGCGGCATCCCGATGATGCAGACGCCGGACGGGGCGTTCATGTGGGACTCGAGCGCGATGATCCACCACCTCGAGCTCCGCTTTCCCGAGCGCAGCGTGCTGCCCGAGGACCCGGTGCTGCGCTTTCTCTGCTACGTCGTCGAGGACGCGACCGACGAGTGGTACTACCGGCCGGCGGTGGGCTCGCGCTGGTCGTTCCCCGAGAACCACTCGGTCGGCGGCTGGGAGCTCGCGCGCGACTTCACGGTCCGCACGCCCGTCCCGTGCAGCCAGGCGTACGAGCTGACCGGCGCGCACGTGCGCTCGAGCCTCGGGCCGCTCGGCGTCAACCCGGACAACGTGCAGCTCTGGATGGACGACGTGCTGCGTCCCTGGCTGCGCGTCCTCGGCGCGCACCTCGCGGTGCGGCCCTATTTGTTCGGCGAGCGGCCGTCGCTCGCCGACTTCGGCGTCTTCGGCGGCAACGCCGCGCACTTCGTCAACGACCCGCTCTGCCGGCGCTGGGTCGAGGAGGATGGGCCGGCGATCGTCCTGCACACGAACCGCCTGCTCGAGCCCGAGGACCAGCCGCTCGGCGCGTGGGACGAGGGCGAGCCGTCGGAGACCCTGCTCGCTCTCCTGCGCGAGCTGGGCCGCGCCTACCTGCCCTGGGTGAGCCGCGCCTGTGTCGATGGCGCGGCGGACCTCGTCTTCTCGGACGGCACGCGGGTGCGGATCGCCGCGACGGACTTTTTGCGCGACGCACGCTCGGTGCTCCTCGGGCGCTACGTCGCGCTGCGCGACGCGCGGCTCGACGCCGTGCTCGAGCGGGCCGGCATCCTCGGCTACTTCGTCGACTTCACGAGCTACGCGGGCGCCGTCCCCGAGCGCCGCGACCCGCCGCGTCCGGCGCTGAACCGGCCGTTCCCGCCCGCCGAGTAGGCGCGCTTCGTCGTCGCCCGGACGGTTGCGTCACGCCCCTGCCGGGCTCAAGCTGGGTCGTCGCGCGCTTCGTCGGAGGGCGACGCCATGGCCTGGTTCGAGGACTTCCGCGGCAAGAGCGTGCTCGTCACCGGCGCCTCGAGCGGCATCGGGCGGGAGACGGCGCTGGCCTTTGCGCGGAGCGGGGCGCGGACGGTGCTCGTCGCACGGCGCGTCGAGCAGGTCGAGGCGGTCGCGCGCGAGATCCGCGCCACGGGCGGCGAGGCGCACGTCGACCCCGCCGACATGACCGACCGCGAGGCGATCACCGCCGCGCTGCAGCGCGCCGCCGAGCGCACGGGCGGCCTCGACCTGGTGGTGAACAACGCGGGCGTGCTCGTCCCGGGCCGCGTCGTCGATCTCGAGCAGGCCGACCTCGAGCGGATGATGGCGGTGAACGTCTACGGCGCGCTCGCGGTGATGCAGGAGGCGGTCCGCATCATGCAGCGGCAGCCGGGCGGCGGGACGATCGTCAACGTCGGCTCGCTCGCCGGGCGGCGCGGCATCTCGCCGCTCGGCGGCTACTGCGCGTCCAAGTTCGCGCTCGTCGGCCTGACCGAGGCGCTGCGCACCGAGCTGCACGGGACGAAGATCCACGTGGCGCTCGTGCTGCCCGCCGTGGTCGAGACGCCGATGGCGCACGGGCCCGACGCGGAGCTCGAACGGCTCTGGCCCTCGGCGCTCAACATGCCCGCCTCCTGGGTCGTCTGGGCGATCTTCGCGGCCGCGCGCTTCCGGCTCGTCGAGCTCGCGGTGCCGCCCGGCGCCGCGGCGCTCGAGAAGGTCGCCTCGCTCGCACCCGGCGCGACCGACTCCGTCGTCTACTGGGGCGCGCGGGCGACGCAGTGGCTCGCAAGCCGCCTGCGCCGCGCCTGAGCTCGCTCGCGCGGCGCGGCCGGACCGCGTTGTGACGACCATCGCGCCTGCGCTAGCGTGGGCGCAACGCACATGCCGACCGAAGCCGCCAGCGCCGCTTTCCTGGACGTGACGATCGCCGACGACGCGGCGCTCGGCGTCGTCGCCCCCGCCCACGCGGAGGAGCTGTGCGCGGGCCACTTCCCCGGCGCGCCGCTCGTCCCGGGCGCGTACCTCGCGGGCCTCATGGCCGAGCTCGGCGAGCGGTTGCTCGCGGCCCTTGCCGGGGCGGAGCTCCGGCTTGCGGAGATCGAGGGCTGCCTGTTCCACGCGCCGGTCGTGCCGCGCGACGAGATCGTCGTCGAGGCGCGCGTCGTCGCACGGCTCGCGCGGGGCTTCCGCGTCGCGGCCGAGATCCGCTCGGGCGGCGCTCGCGCGGCGCGCGGCCGGCTGCGCTTCGAGGCGAACGCTTGAGCTGCCCGTCGCCAGCCGAGCTCCTGCGTCACCGCGGGCCCGCGCTGCTGCTCGCGTCGATCGAGGAGTGCGCACCCGAGCGGCTGGTCTGCACGTCGCCCGCGCGCGCGGCATGGACCTGGCGGCGCATGCTCGAGGCGGCGGCGCAGACGGCCGGGCTGCTCGCGGGACTGCAGCCGGAGGGACCACCGGCGGGCGTGGTCGCGGAGCTGCGTGACGTCGTCGTGCACGAGCCCGCGCAAGCCGCCGGGACGCTCTCGATCGAGGCGACGCTCGACCGGCGCATCCTGCACTTCTGGCGCTGCCGCGTCGTGGTGCGGGCGGACGACGGGCGTGTTCTCCTCGAGGGCCGGGTGACGCTCGCACCCGGCCGCGAGGCTTGACGTGCCGCACGCGCTCGAGCCGCGGCCGCTCGACCGGCGCGTTCTCGCGCTCCTCGCGGAGGAGGGCTTCGGCCCCGAGCTGTTCAACGAGCGGCAGCACGAGGCGTGCGAGCGCATCGACCTGTACGCGCTGCGTCTGGTGCTCCGCCTCGTGGGCGAGCTCGGGATCGCCGCCGCGCTCGCGACGCCACGCAGCGTGGACGAGCTGATGGCCGAGCGCGGCTTCGCCCCGGCATTCCGCGCGCCGCTCGGCTGGCTCCTCGACTGGCTCGCGCAACTCGGCTACCTCGCGCGCGACGAAGCGGCAGACGGGCCGCGCTTCCGGCTCGCGCGAGAGCTCCCCGAGCCCGGGGTCGACGAGGCGCGCGCCGCCGGGCTCGCGGTCGATCCGAGCTACGCGCCTGCGTACGCGATGCTCGACGAGGCGGCCGTCGCCTACGGCAAGGTGGCGCGCGGCGAGGCGAGCGGCGAGCGCGCGCTGTTCCAGAACGTCGCCCTGTGGACCGGCTACTTCAGCAACGCGAACGGCTACTACGCGATCAACAACCGCGTCGCCGCCGTCGCCGCGGCGGCGCGACTGCCCGAGCGGGGCGGACGCGTGCTCGAGGTCGGAAGCGGGCTCGGCAGCGCGACCGAGGCGCTGCTCGAGCGGCTCGGCGAGCACGGCGCGGCGCTCGAGCGCTACCGCGCGACGGAGCCCGTCGCCTTCTTCCGGCGGCGCGCGGAGCGCGCGCTGCGCGCCCGCTACGCCGCGGTCCCGCTCGAGCTCGGCGAGCTCGACCTGAACCAGCCGTGGGCGGGGCAGGGCGTCGCCCCCGGCTCCTTCGACCTCGTGTGGGGCGTGAACGTCTTTCACCTCGCGCGCCGACTCGACGACGTGCTGCGCGAGGCGCGCGAGGCGCTCGCCCCGGGCGGCTGGCTGGTGATCGGCGAGGGCGTCCGCCCGGGGCCGCACGTCGCCGTCGCGGGCGAGCTGCCCTTCCAGCTCCTCCCGGCGTTCGTCGAGGTGGAGCTCGATCCGGCGCTACGCCCGCGAGCCGGGTTCCTCACCGCCGAGCAGTGGCTCCGGGCGCTCGGCGCGGCCGGCTTCCGCGAGGTCACGGTCGTGCCCGACGTCCCGCGCCTGGTCGCGCTGCAGGCGGCCTTTCACGGCGCCGCGATCTGCGGGCGACGCTAGGCGCGCGGGCTCCTCGTCGCGCCACACCGGCTGGAACGTGAGCCACTGGCGCGGCAGCTCGCGCACGAGCGCCTCGTAGGCCCGCACCGTCGCCTCGAGCGCGGCGACGCTCTGCTCGGGCGTCGTCGGATCGAAGCGCGCGACCACGCGCAGCTCGTGGCGCCGGATCCCGCGGCGCACGCCGAACACCACGACCACCGGCGCCCGTGCGAGGCGCGCGACGGTGAACGGCCCGAGCTGGAAGCGCGTCGGGCGGCCGAACAGCTCGACCGTGTGGCTGCCGGTGAGCGGTCCCCACGGCTCGATCTGCATGCCGACGACCTCGCGCCGGCGCAGCGCCTGGACGATCGGCACGCCGGTGAACGAGCTCGTGCCCGAGTAGATCACGTTGAAGCCGTGCCTGGTGCGCTGCTCGTGCACGAAGTCGCGCACCGTCGCGTTCGGCTCGCGCGCGGTCACCATGTGGACCGGCCGGCCGAGCGTCCCGAGGACGCGCGCCGCGACCGCCCACGAGCCGAAGTGCCCGGTCACGACCACGAGCCCGCGGTCCTCGGCGAGCGCCGCGTCGAACAGCTCCTTGCCCAGCACCGTGATCTCCATCGGGCGGGCGCGGTGGCTCCACTGCTCCATGGTCTCGGTGACCGAGCGCGCGAACTCCGCGAAGACGCAGTACGCGTCCCAGTGCTCGCGCCAGAAGGGGCGCGGCCCGAGCGCCTGACGCTGGTTCCGGCGCACGATCTCGCGCTGCCGGCGGACCGTCGCGTAGATCACCGCCGCGATCACCGGCGGCGACCCGCGCTTCCACCACTCCGGGCCGTAGACGCAGCCGAGCTCGGCGAAGCGTCGCCACAGCGAGCCGTCGAAGCGCAGCGCCTCGCGCACGCGGCGAAGCCGCGCCGCGAGCCCGCCCCGCTCCTCGAGGGCGGAGGATACGACGTCGATTCGTTCGTCGGCGGACGCCACGGTGCCATCCTATCCCGAGCGACCCCGGCGGCGCGAGGCGCGCCACCGGCAGGCGCCCGCACGCGCCCGGCGGCGTGGGCTGCTCACCGGCCGATCACCTCAGGAGCTCGCGCGCCGCGCGCAGCACCTCGGGCCCGAGCCACTCCGCGACCCGCGCCGCGCCCGCTGCCGAGAAGTGCACGTTGTCCAAGCGCACCGTCTCGTCGAACTCACCCCCCGGGAGGCTTGCCATGTGCTTTGCGAGATCGACGACCCGCATGCGATCGCGGCGCGAGCGGGCGACCTCGTGGATCAGCTCGTTCAGCCGGTCGATCCGCGCGGGGTCGGAGGCCGCCCGGTCGGAGTCGGTGAGCACGCCGCGAAGCGGGTAGACGATGATGTGCGGCGAGGTGAGCCAGACGACCGCGGCGCCCGCCGCGGCGAGCGTGTCGACCGTCTCCCGGATCGCGTCGCGCGTCGCCGCATCGAGCTCCGGGTCGCCGAGCGCGAGGCCCGGGGTGTTTGGACCGCGCCGGCGGTTTCGCACCTCCCACGGTCCGACCAGGATCACGGCGACGTTCGCGTCGCTCCCGACGAGACGCTCGCGCCACTTCTCGGTCATGTCGTGGCAGACCTCCGCCTCGCGCGCCCAGACACCGCGCTTCTGCATCTCGCCGAAGGCGAACAGCCCGCAGCCGAACTTCGTCATGCCCGGGACGGGCTGCGCGCCGCCCTTGTTGCGCAGCCAGGGTCCGAGGCCGTTCCACAGCGAGAACGCCGTCGAGTCGCCGAAGATCGCGATGCGCAGCGACCCGGCCCCGCGCGGCGGCTCGTCGCGCCGCGCGAGCACGTCCGTGACGGCGCTGACGTACGACGCGAGCGGCACCGGGCTCGTGACGAGCGCGAGCACCGCGACGGCGCCGCTCGTCGCGAGCATCGCCCTGCGGAACGAGCGGCCGTGCAGCGCGACACCGCGCCGCACCGGAAGCTCGAGGAAGCGGTAGGAGAGGGCGGCGAGCGCGACCGTCACCGCGAAGCGCAGCGCGAAGAGCGCGAGCGGCCCGAGCCCGGTGCGCTCCGCGTCGAGCCAGAGGAAGACCGGCCAGTGGTAGAGGTACGCGCCGTACGACACGGTGCCGAGCGCGCGCAGCCAGCGCACAGCGAGCACGCGCGAGACGACGCTCTCCGGCTCGAGCGCCGCCGCGACGACGGCGACGGAGAGCGCCGCGTAGAGGAGAAACCCGCCGTGGTAGAGCCACGCCTGCGCCACGTCCGCGCGGCACCAGGCGAGGACGATCAGCAGCGCGGCGACGGGCCCGGCGCGCCGCGCGAGCGCCGCAAGACGCGGGCCGGCGGCGAGCCCGGGGCGGCATGCGAGCGCGAGGAGCGCTCCCGCGAGCAGCTCGCCGGCGCGCGCGTCGGTGCCGTAGTACAGGCGGTGCTGCGCGTTCTCGGCGGCGTCGGTGACGAAGCCGATCACGCCCGAGGCAAGCGCGAGCAGCACGCAGGCGGCCCCGAGCGCCCGCGTGCCGCCGAGGCGGAGCGTCACGCCGACGAGCAGCGGGAAGAGCAGGTAGAACTGCCCCTCGATCGCGAGCGACCAGAAGTGCTGCAGGGGGGACGGGTCGGTGAAGATCAGCCCGTAGGCGTACTCCTCCTCGACGAAGCGCCAGTTGACGACGTAGAGCAGCGTCGCGATCGCGTCGCCGGCGAGGCGCTCGCGCTGCGCCGCGGGAACCCACAGCGGCGCGGTCGCGACGACCGCCGCGACGGTCAGGATTCCGGCCGGAAGCAGGCGGCGCAGCCGCCGCTCCCAGAATCGTCCGAGCGCGACGCGGCCCGTCGCGTCGTGCTCGACCACGAGGAGCGTCGTGATGAGGAAGCCGGAGAGCGTGAAGAAGGTCGACACCCCGAGAAAGCCGCCGCGCATCCAGGTGAAGCCCGAGTGGAAGAGCAGCACGGCGAGGAGGCAGGCGCCGCGGACGCCGTCGAGCGCCGGCGCGTAGGCGATCTCCGGTCGCGTCGCAGCGCGCCCGACGCTGCCTGGAGCGTCGTGCGCGAGGATGCTGCGTGGGTCGGTCGCGTTCACGGCGCTGCTTGCCATAGCCGACGCTGGGGCTCGACGGTACACCCGGCGGCCGACTCACCGCGCCACCGCCGCACGCTGCGGCGGCCGCGCAAATCGCTCGCATCGACCGCGAAAACCGCCGCTGCTTCTGCCGGGCGGCCGGGGCGGCGGTCAAGCCGCGCGCGGTCGCACGACCGCTTGCATCCGCTCCCGGGCGGTGGCTTGTGGAGCAAGCCATGACCAAGCGGATCGTCATGCTCTCGCTCCTCGCCGCGCTCGCCGGCGCCTCGACCGCCTGCTTCGGGCTGTTCAGCCGGAGCGACGACGCGCCGGCGACGCACGATCCGTGCGCCGGCTTGACGGGCGAGGCGCGGGCGGAGTGCGAGGCGCGCACGTCGGGCGCGCGCTGAGCGTCCTCGCAGGCGCTCGCTCCGGCTGTGTAGAAACCGATTCAGGGGAAACGAATTGCCACGCCCGCTCGCTTCGCTGCGCCGCGATACCCGCGCGCGGGCGAGCGCACGAGGCCGAACGGCTTCCATGGCGCCCGGCATGGTCGTTGCGTCTCCAGCGCGCCGTGCGATCCGCCGATGGGCAAACCATGACCACCATCGCCCCCCTCCGACACCGGTTTGTCCTCCTCGCCGCGGCGACCGCCGTCCTGCTCTCCTCGCTCCCCGCCCAGGCCACCCCCGGCCGGCCGGTGGCGTTTTACGACGGCGACGTCGTGCTCGCGCGCGCCGCAGCCATCGCCGGCGCGGACGCCCGACTCGTGCAGCTCGTCGAGCGCCATGCGGCGGAGAGCACGACGCTGCGCCGTGACGTCGACGCGCTCCGCGCCGAGCTGGCCGAGAGCGCGGAGCGCCCTTTCGCCGTGCAGCGTGAGCTCGAGGCGCGGCTCGCGCAGCAAACCGTCGCGCTCGTGGTCGCCGAGACAGAGGCGGCCGAGGAGATCGAGCGCGAGCGACGGCGCGTCGTCGAGCGGCTCGAGGGGAACGTCGCGGCGCTCGTCGCCCGCATCGCCCGCGAGCACGAGCTGCCGGTCGTCGTGCGGACCGACCGCTACACCCGGCTGCTCGACGAGGACGCCGTGGACCTGACCGACGAGGTGCTCGCGGCGCTCGACGGAGCCGCACCCCACGCCCCGGACGAGGAGCTGCCGCCGCTTCGCCTGCACAGCCGGACGCGGCTTCAGTCGTGCGCGGCCGGCACGCCCGGCGCGCCACGCGACGCCTGCTGAAGGCGGCCGCAGGACGGCGCGGCCGGCTCGGGCGAAGTCGTTCGCTCTACGGCGCCACGCGTCCGGACCCCGCGCGGGCATCCTCCGAGGCGGGAACCAGCAGATCCTCGAGGAAGAACGCGGCGAGCTCCGCGCGCCCGCCGAGCCCCGACTTCGCGTAGACCGAGAGCGCCTGCCGGCGGACGGTCCGCTCGCTCGTCCCGCGGACCGCGGCGACCTCCCTGAAGCTCAGGCCCTTCAGGAGCAGGAACGCGACCTCCTTCTCCGACGTGGTGAGCCGCCAGGCGTCGAGCTGGCGGTCGATCGCCGCAGAGAGGCCGCGGAGGAGCGCCTCGTTCTGCCGCCGCCAGCCGTCCGCCTCCTGCCGGACGCGGGCGAGCGTCGCCTGGGTCGCGGCGAGCCGCGAGCGAAGCGTGACGTAGCGCGCGATCAGAACCGCCGCGCCGGCCGCCGCGGCCGCCATCACGGCGAGCTCGAGGCCGACGTGGCCGGGCGAGCCGCCCCATCGCCAGTCCTGCACCGCGTCCACGCCGATCAGGACGGCGATCACGACCAGCGCGCCGGTGAGCGCGAGGCGCTCGAGGCCCGTCATCTCGCCCCCGCCATCCGTCATTCGACCCATTGTCGCCGCGCATTGTCGCCCGTTTGCTGGCTTACGTCATCTGCCCGATGGCGGCGAACCGCGAACGGCCCGATCCTCGCGGACGAAAGGAGAGAACCATGGACCTTCCGTCGTCTGCACAGCTCCACCTGGCGCTCACCCACGTGCCGGCCGTCACCACGCTCCTCGCCGCCGCGACCCTCGTCGTGGGTGCGCTGACCGGGGCGCGCGCGACGCGGCGTTTCGGGCTCGTCCTGCTCGTCGTCGCGGGCGTGAGCGCCGTTCCGGTCTACCTGACCGGCGAGGGAGCGGAGGAGATCGTCGAGCACCGCCCCGGGGTCGTCGAGGCGATCATCGAGCGCCACGAGGAGGCGGCGGAGAAGGCGCTCGTCCTGACCCTCGGCGCCGCGGTGATCGCGGCCGGGGCGCTGCTGGCGGCGCAGGCGCGGCGCGAGCGGCTCGCGCGGGCGCTCTTCCTCGCAGCGCTCGTCGCAGCGCTCGCCGACGGCGCGGCGCTCGCCTGGGTCGCGCACCTGGGCGGCGAGATCCGGCACGACGAGATCCGGCTCGCTGGGCCTCCCGCCGGCGAATCGGCGTCGCGCCTCGCCGCCGCGGACCGCTGACGACGGCCGGCTGACGACGGCCGAAGCTTGCTGCTCGCGCTCCCCGGAGCTCCGGCGTATGGAGCGCGGGTGCGCGAATTTTGGCCCCATCGCGTCGCCGCGGCTGCAAGGTCGGCGGGCGAGGCGCTGCTCGTCGTGCTCGCACGAGCGGGTCTACTGGGCCGTGCCGCCGTGGGTGCGAATGACCTCGATCCTCTACGACGACCCGTGAGCTCGGCCTCTGGATGAAGCCGCACGTCAGGCGCACCTGCGTGAACCTCTTCGGCCCGATCGGCGACTCGCCGAGGTCGGGCCGCTCTTCGACTCGCTGTTCCCGAGCCTCCCGACTGGGCGCGCGACCGTCCGGTGTGGCGCCTCGAGACCAACTCGCTCGGCCTGCGCGACGACGAGCTGCACGAGGAGAAGCCTTCGGGGACGCGCCCGAGCTCGGCGATTTCACACCGAACCGCGTCGCGCTGCGCGACGACGGTACGGGCGGCGACCAGCGCGCGGGCGACGGCGTCTGGTCCTTGAAGGTGACGGTCGGGGGGCCGCGCGTGCTCACCTACCTCTTCACCAGCGGCGGCGAGCCCGGCGCCTGGACCGGGCTCGAGGACTACCGCCTGCGCGCCTTCGCGCTGCGCTACGGCGACCTGGGACGCACCGTGCACCTGCCGATCGCCCGCTTCGGCGAGCAGGTCCTGCGCTCGGACGCCTCGCATCCCGACGCGCGCGGGCACGGGGCGATCGCCGAGATGCTCGCCGAGACGATCTCGAGCGATGCGTCGTTCACGGCCTTCGCGGCCCGCGCGCGGGAGAGCAGCGAGCGCGCGTCCGCCGCTTCACCCTAGCGCCGCGCCGCGGCGGTGGACAGCACGACGCCCCGCCGCGATACTCGTGCGAGCCGCCGCCGCGCGGCGAGGTTCGATTCCGTGCGCGCCGTACGCAGCAGCCTGTTGCTCCTCGTCCTCCTGGCGCTCGCCGGCGCGCTGCTCTGGGCACGGCTCGGCCGCGAGACGCCGGCGCGCGACGAGCTGGCGGCGCGCGCTGCAACCCACGAAGACGCCGGAGACGCCGACGGCGAAGCGCGCGGCTTCCTGCTCCTCGACGGCGGGCGGAAGCCGAACGTTCTGCTCCTCACCGTCGACACCCTGCGCGCGGACCACCTCTCGACCTACCGCCCGGAGTTCGCCGGCCTCACCCCGGCGATCGACCGGCTCGCCGCGCGGGGCACGCTCTTCCTCCGCACCACCGCGCCGGCGCCCGCAACGCGTCCCTCGCTCGCGGCGCTGCACAGCGGCAGCTACCCGCACCGGACCGGCGTCATCTCGAACCACGCGAAGATCCGGAGGGACGCGCTGCTCCTCGCCCAGATCCTGCGGCGCAGCGGCTACGTGACGGCGGCCTTCTACGGCAACGCACTCCTCGACCCGAAGAGCGGGCTCCGGCGCGGCTTCGGGACGTACGTCTCGTTCGTCGTGAAGGACTGGAGCCCCCCGGACCGGGAAGGAATCGCGCGTGCGCTCGAGTGGCTCGACGCTCAGCCGCGCGAGCCGTGGCTCCTCTGGATCCACCTGATGGGCCCGCACGGGCCGTACAACTCGGCGCCGCTCTCGCCGCTCGCCGCCGGGCTGCCCGACCCGCTGCCCGACGTCGAGCTCACGCCGAGCAAGTCGAACTACGGCCTCGGCCCGATCGTGCCGCACTATCAGATCATGCGCGTCAAGCCGCGCGCGAGCGTCTACCGCCGGCGCTACCGCGACGAGGTCGCCTACCTCGACACGCACGTCGAGCGCCTCATGGCGGAGCTCGACGCGCGCGGTCTCACCGGATCGACGGTGTTCATCTTCACCTCCGACCACGGCGAGGGGCTCGGCGAGCACAACTACTACTTCCAGCACGGCTGGCTCGCGAACGAGCCGTCGGTGCACGTGCCGATGATCTGGAGCCTGCCGGGGCGGATCCGCGAGGGGCACCGCGTGGCCGCGACGACGAGCCTGGTCGACGTCCTGCCGACGCTGCTCGCGGGCCTCGACCTGCCCGACCGCGAGCTCGACGGCCGCAACCTCGGCCCGGCGCTCGCCGGGCGCGAGATGCCCGACGGGCACGCGTTCGTCCGCTCGGCGTACGCCAACCGGGTCACCGCCGTGCGGCACGGCGCGTTCAAGCTCGTCCACACGCCGCCCCCGCCGAACCCGCTGCCCAAGGGCGCCTGGCGCCCCTACTACGCGCTCCGCGAGAGCTGGGAGCTCTACGACCTCGAGCGGGATCCCGCCGAGTCGCGCGACCTTTCGGCGGAGAGGCGACGCACCTTCGAGAGGCTGCGCCGCCGGCTCATCGCCTGGGAGCGGCGCAACGGGGTGGCGCGCGGATCGGGCCTCAAGCCGGAGATCGACGCGAAGACGCTCGAGCGGCTGCGCTCTCTCGGCTACGCGGACTGAGCAGCGGCCGCTCCCGACTCACTCTTCCTCGAGCAGCGAGCGCAGCATCCAGGCGGTCTTCTCGTGGACGTCGAGGCGCTGCGTCAGGAGGTCTGCCGTCGGCTGGTCGTCGGCCTTCTCGGCGATCGGGAAGACGTTGCGCGCGGTGCGCGCGACGGCCTGGTGTCCGTTCACCAGGATGCGGATCATCTCGGTCGCCTTGGGCGGCGTCGCGGGCGCGTCGGGAATGGAGCTCAGCTTGGCGAACTGGCCGTACGAGCCGGGTGCGACGTGGCCGAGCGCGCGGATGCGCTCGGCGATCGGGTCCACGGCACCCCAGAGCTCCGTGTACTGCTGCATGAACATGTCGTGCAGCGTGTTGAACATCGGCCCGGTCACGTTCCAGTGGAAGTTGTGGGTGGTGAGGTAGAGCGTGTAGGTGTCGGCGAGCAGCGCGCTCAGCCCCTTGGCGATCGCCGCCCGGTCCTTGTCGCTGATGCCGATGCTGATCGGCGGCACGCCGCCCCGCTTGTTCTTCGCCATGCGTTCCTCCCCGGTGGATTCGTGAAAGGCGCCGATCATCGCACGGAGGTGCGGATCGTCAAGTGCATGATCGGCGCACGACCCGGCGCGCTCAAGGACGACGCCCTCGCGGCCGTTCTCCTCTCCATGCGGCGACTGCGAGTCAAGCGCGTGCGCGTCGTGCTGCTCGGGCTGCTGCTCGTCGCGACGGCGGCGGGGCAAGCGGCCGCGCAGCAGGCCGGCGCGGGCGGCGTCGAGCTGCCAGGCAACACGGCCGGCAGCCCCGTCGGCAATGCGGCGGGCAGCTATGGCGGCAACCCTGCCGTGCTGGCGCTCCAGGCCGCGATGATCGCCGACCCCGCGACGCGCGAGCGGATCCTCGCGCTGCAGGACGACCCGCTGGTCGCCGAGATCCTCGCCGACGAGGCGACCATGAACGCGATCCGCGCCGGCGACCTCGGCGCGCTGCTCGCCAACCCCAAGCTCCGCGCCCTCGCCGAGCACCCGACGGTGCGCGGGATCGTCGAAGCACAGGGTCGCTGAGCGAAGCGCGCCCCGGCCCGCCCGCGCGCGCCGCTCACGAGCCCGGTTCGCACGCTGGCGCGCGCCGCGCGCCGCTCATGCGGCCGTGCGTGCCGTTCGCACGACCCGGGGCTCGCTCGGCTTGACTTCCGTGCCACGGGACCCGAACTCTCAAAACATCCCTTCGTTGCGCGACTCGCCGGCGGATCCCGTCGCACACTTCGTGAAATCTTCATGAGACAGCGTCGCTTCGCCGCCTGCCTCGTCCTGTCGGCGGCGCTCCACCTGCTGCTCGGGCTGCTGCTCTACTTCGACGTGTCGGGTCCGGGCGGCGGCTTCGGCATCGGGGTGGGGCCGGGGATCGGGATCGGGCAGGGCGGCGGGTTCGGCCTGGGCAAGGGCAAGAAGCGGCAGATCATCGCGCTCCAGGACGTGCAGGCGAAGCCCGCGCCGCCGCGGCGCGGCCGCGTGGAGGAGCGCCTCGCGGCGATCACCGCGCCGAGCGGTCCCCAGGTTTCGCGCATCGCGCTCACCGGCGACCTGCCGGTCGCGATGCCGAAGGTCGAGCCGCTGCCGCCGGTCTCCGGCGCGCCGCGCTCGGACGTCGCCGCGACCGGCGCCGCCGGCGCGGTGGTGATCGGCGGGCTCGGCGGCTCGGGCGGGGGCGGGGGCTTCGGCGTCTCGCTCGGCAACTTCGGCCGCTACGTGCGCGAGCTCCGCGCGCAGGGGCTCGACGTCGTCTTCGTGGTCGACGGCACGGGCAGCATGGGCGACGTGATCGCGCTCGTCCGGCGCGACCTCGCCTCGCTGGTCGCGAGCATCCAGGCGCTCGTGCCGATCGCGCGGATCGGCTTCGTCGTCTACCGCGACCGCAACGACGAGACGCCGGTCGAGATCGCGCCGCTCACCGCGAGCCGGCGGAAGCTCGACGCGTTCCTCGCCGGCATCCGGGCGGAGGGCGGCGGCGACTGGCCCGAGAGCCTGAACGCCGGGCTCGAGGCGGCGCTCGAGAAGATGAGCTGGCGTCCCGGGGCCAAGCGCCTGCTGGTCGTGGTCGCGAGCTCGCCGCCGCACGAGGACGAGCGCGCCGCGACGATCGCGACGGCGCGCCGGGTGCGCGAGTCGGGCGGCGCGGTGAGCGCCGTCGACCTGTCGCACGCGATGCACCGCGAGTTCACGCGCAACTTCATCCGCACGATCTATCGCCGCGAGCCGACCCCGGAGGAGTACACCGAGATGCCCGGCTTCTACGACGAGGTGCGGCAGACCTTCCGCGAGATGGTCGCGGCGGGCGGCGGCGAGCTCGTGGCCTTCGAGCAGAACGACCGCCTCGTCGAGCACCTGCTCGTCCTCACCTTCGGCACGCGCTGGCGGAGCGAGGTCGAGCGGCTCGCGGGGCTCGCGCCGCCGCGCGACTGAATGGAGATCGAGATGGAGCAGGAAACGACCATGGTGATGACCGGAGGCTTCGACCTCTTCGCGCTGATCGTCGAGGGCGGGATCGCGACGTGGCCGCTGATCGTCGGCTCCGTGCTGGCGCTCGCGGTGGTGATCGACCGCCTGCTCGCGCTGCGCGGCGCCGAGCGCGCGGTCACGCGCCGCGGGAGCGAGCTCGTGGAAGCGCTCGCCGCGGGACGCGTCGAGGACGCGGCGCGGCCGCTCGCCGCGCGGCGCGACCTGATCGCGCTCGTGCTCGTGCCGGTCGCGCGCGCCGTCGCCCGCGGGGTCCCGCCGGACGACCTCGCGCGGCTCGTCGAAGGCCGCATCTTCGAGGCGCTCGAGGGGCTCCGCGAGCGGCTCTGGCTGCTCGCGACGATCGGCTCGATCGCGCCCTTCGTCGGGCTGTTCGGCACGGTGCTCGGGATCATGAAGTCGTTCCACGCGATCGGCGAGACCGGCACGGGCGGCTTCGCGATCGTCGCTGCAGGCATCTCGGAAGCGCTCGTCGCGACGGCGCTCGGGCTCGGCGTCGCGGTGGTCGCGGTCGCGTTCTACAACTACTTCGAGGCGCGCCTGGAGCGGATCGAGGGCGCGCTGCGCATCGCGACCGGGCACCTCACGGACGCGTCGTCCACGGCGCTGGCGGCTTGACATGGCGATGCAGGTGAAGAGGCGGCGCCGCATCGTCGCCGAGATCAACGTGACGCCGCTCACCGACGTCTTCCTCGTCCTGCTCATCATCTTCATGGTCGCGACCTCCGCCGCGGTGCAGTCGGCGACCGACGTGCACCTGCCGAAGGTGAAGTCGGAGGACGAGCCGGCGAACGCCGTGACGGTCTCGCTCACCAGCGACCGCCAAGTCTCGGTTGCCGGACGGAGCGTCGGCGGCGGCGACGCGGAGGTGGTGATCGCGCTGCGCGAAGCGCTCGACGCGAGCGACAGCAAGACGGTCGTCCTCGCGGGCGACGAGCACGCGTCGCTCAACGAGGTCGTCCGGCTCCTCGGGCTTGCGAAGCAGGCCGGGGCGAGCGCGTTCGCGCTCGCGACCGAAGGACCTTGAGGGGCGGCCCGCGCGGCCGGGCGCTCGTCGTATGCTTGACGGCGCTCGTCGTGCTCGCGCAGGCGGGCGGCGCGGCGGCGCTCACCGCGGCGGAGGGACGAAGGCAGCTCGCCGCGATCGAGGCGCGGCGCAAGGCGCTCGCCGAGGCGCCGCGCCGCGACCCGCGCGCGCTCGCCGAGCTCCATCGCCGCGCGTCGGCGCTCGCGGCCGACGCCTCGCGTTCGCTGGCGGCGCTGCGCGAGGAGGCGGCGGAGCGCGACGCCGACATGGCGGCGG
>FWPU01004339.1_pt1 | contig 33204 bp, 46 predicted proteins | sample 2228361 | NCBI WGS metagenome assembly FWPU01 (sample SAMEA103939777, study PRJEB20133) | metagenome
TGTGTCCGGGCCCGGCCGGGCGCCGCGCCGACCCCCTACCCCCCCAGGGGGGGGCGTCCACGGCCTGCCAGCTGCTCGCGCAGCACGACGCCGCGCTGCGCATTGCAGCGCGCGCACGCCGGTACGAGCCCAGCGGCGCGCGCAACGGCACGTAGGTCGGGGCGCCCGCCCCGCCCGGCCTCGGCGATGGCGTCACGCAGCAGCTGGTCGCCACCTAGGGCGACGGGCACGAGGTGATCGGTCGTGGTAGCCGGAGCGTCGCACCAGGTGCAGCGTGGGCGGTCGGCCAGGACCGCCGCCCGGAGGGTTCGGTAGGCGCGGCCGTAGGCGCGGTCGTGACCGGGTCGCTCGCGGCGTGGCGTGCAGGCCGGGCACCGGGATCGGTCACGCCCTACCAGTACCCCGCAGCTGATGCATGGCCGCCGGATCATGTGCTTCCCCGCCCCTTGCGGACATAGCGCCCCAGTGTGATCGGGCCGGATCATATCGCGGTGTCGCCGTCACCAGGTGGACCGTCGGGGACGGGCACGGGGTCGACGGTCGGGTCGGGCGTGACGGCGACGTCGGGTACGGCGTCGAAGAGGGTCGGCTGCTGTTCGAGGAGGCAGTGCGGCGATAGCCAGAGGGTCTCCTCGAATCGGTTCGCCTGGGCCGCCTTGCCGAACCCTCCGGCGGCTACCCAGTGGTGGGTGGTCCAGCCGTAGTCGAGAAGCTCGTCGTGTTCGCCTCGGTATCCGGCGAGGATGATGCGCACGTTCGGCGATGCGTTGTCGCGGCACCATGCGCGCAGCTCGGTGAGGTCGCAGCTGTCGTTGCCGTACAGGTTCTTGGTGCGCCGGTCGGTCGAGTAGGGCGGATCGAAGAACACGCCGGTGATCTCGCTGCCGTCGTATTTGGTGAATAGGTAGGCGTGGCTGACGGCGCGGGCCCAGTGGCCGCGCAGGATGGTGACGTCGGCGAGCCGGTTGGCGAGCGCACGGAACCGTGGGCGTAGCCGGTCGCCGAGCTCGTAGGTGTCGGTGGCCATCCATTGGGGCAGGCTGGTGTTGACGCCTTGCGGCCCGTTGTTCGGGATGCCGCGGGTGATGCCGCCGGGTTCGCCGGTGCGTTGGAGCTTCCCGTCGACCACGTGCCATGGGCCGTTGGTACGGCACCAGGTGCTGGGTGCGCATGAGGTTCCCTGACCCCAGATCCAGTACCCGGCGGCTTGTGGGTCGCAGTATTGGGGGTCGCCCTCGAGTCGGGCGGCGAGCTCGTCGCGCCGTTCGACGAGCCACGCGTGGCGGGCGTGTAGGTCCGCTTCGCTCATCGGCCAGTCGGCCCAGCGGGCTGTCTCGTCGGGCCGGTATGCGATGGAGCGGAGCGCGTTGACGACGAACCCGTCGATGTCGTTGAGGACTGTTCGGATCGTTCGGGGTCGGGCGAGCGCTACGGCTGCGCTTCCACAGAATGGCTCGATGTAGTTGTCGATGTCGCCGAGCGCCGCCCATACCTGCGGTGCGATGCGGCTCTTGCCACCGAAGTAGGGGAACGGCATGCGGGGGACGCTCATGATTCGGTCACCTGTGCTTTGCGTCGACGGCGGGTGTAGCAGGCTTGGCATCGTCCGGCTCGGAGCCGGTCTTCGCCGACGCGGGATACCCAGCGGCCGCAGTCGGCGCATTCGGATTGGATGTCGGTCGGGCTGATCGGTCGGGTGTACCGGATGGCGAACCGCGCGATCCAGGCGAGGTCGTCGCGCGCGCGGATGAGCCGCACGTCGAGCTCGTGGAGGTCGGCGATGAACTGGTCGCCTCGGAGCGCTTGGGTGCCGGTCGGGTCGCTGGGGCCCGACCCGGCCCGGTCGCCTAGGCCTGGCGACCGGGCCGGGTATCCGCCCGCGATCCAGCGGCGGCAGTTGTGGATGGCCGCGTGGATGTGCCGGTTGGTGGTCTCGACATGGTCGAGGATGGTGCCGATGATCTGGGCTCGGGTGCTCGGCTTCACGCCGGGAGCCTATCGCTGGTTGGGCGTCGCGGGCGGGTCCGTGTTGCATTCGTGTGCGGGGCGGTATCCGTTGACGCACTCCCAGTGTCGGGTCTCGCGTTGGATCGCGATGGCGAGCCAGATCGTGGCGGCCGCCACGACGGCGATCCAGATGATGATGCGGAGAGCGGTGCGGAGGGTCTGCTTCATCGTGCGCACCCCGGGACTTCTCGCATGAGCCGGTCTAGTGCGGCGCGGGTCTGCTCGTCCACGGCAGGAACCAGCTTGTTGATGGTGTCGAGCACGGCTTGCAGATTGCGATCGATCTGGTCGCGCAACCTGCGTTCTTCGGCGAGGTCGCATTGCAGTGCTTTGATGCGACCGGCCATTACGTCACGGTCGCGTGTGACCTTGTCGAGCTCGGCTTGCCGCTTGCGTACTAGCTGTGCGAGGTGGTCGCGTTCGGCTCGGATGTGGTTCGCCGAGTCATCGCTGCTGCCGTTGGTCGGGCTGGTGGCGCGTGCGACGACGAGGTCCAGCAGCGCGATGGCGAGGGTCGTGTAGTCGATGGTTCGGTCGGGCTCCGGCTCCGGCTCCGGCTCGGGCGCCGGCGCGGGCTCGGGCTCGGGCTCGGGCTCGACGGCCGACGGTTGGGGGTGGACGATCCTGGGCGGCTCGGGCGGTAGGGCGCTCGGGTCGATCCGGAGCGCGATCCGGTAGGTGCGTCGGGGGCCACGGTCGACCTCGATGACCTGGGCGCCCTCCAGTGCTTCGAGGTCGCTGCGGATGGCCGTGATGGTGGCCTCGATGCCGTAGGTGGCCCGGAGGTCGTCGCGCAGCAGACCGATGCAGCGGCCGTGTCGGGCCTGGTAGGTCTGCCGGGCGAGCAGGTGGAGTTCGGCGGCGAGCCGGATGGCGCGCCCTCGGGCGACGCTGACGTGTCGGGCGGCGGTGGTGGGCGGCCAGGCGAGCCGCCCGTAGTCGCCGATCGTCACGTAGACCAGGTCTGGCATGATGATCTCCCTTCGGTTGGTCGGCGGCCGGGGACGTGCTGCCGACGCCCCCCACTATACCACACGTGGGGGCGACCGGTAGGGGGGGTCGGTGAGATCGCGGCGCCCACGTGGCGTTGTCGGCCGCCGCGTGGGGCTCGCCGGGTAGTGGAGCCCAGCGGGGCGCGTGAGGCTGCGACGTGGCGACGTGGCGCCTCTCCTGTGATCTGCGGGTACCGCGGCCTCACGCGTGTGCGCGTGTGCACGCGCGCGCGCGCGCGCGTGCGAGACACTGGCACTGCGGCACTTGGCATAGCTGGACGTCGGGTCCGCCGTGCCATCTCCGACCCTGAGTCTGTGGCACAGACCGTGGCACTGACAGAGACCTAGGACACAAGCGGGTTGTAGTAGTTGTTGTGTCAAAATGCCTTGTTGCCAGTAGTTGTGTGTGTGAGTCCTCATGTGAGGTTCTCTCTGGGCCGCATACCGCCTCTATGGCGCGTAATGCTGGACGTGCCGCCGGCACTAATGCGGGGACATCACACGTGCCAACTCAGGCGACCCTCACCAGTTGACGAGGTGACCCTCACCGGGCGCGGAGGTGATCCTCACCCGACCCTCACTGGCGAGCGAGGTGATCCTCACCTGACCCCGCCGTGGGGGGCGGAGGTGACCCTCACCAGGAGCCCACCGCGCGGGCGAGGTGACCCTCACCGGCCGCCGACCCCCAGGCGACAGGTGACCCTCACCGGCCAAGAGGTGGGCCGGAGGTGACCCTCACCCGGCCGGGAGGTGACCCTCGCCGGGCCGGAGGTGAGCCGACCCTCCGCCCGGGGAGCCCGCGTGTGCGCCCTTGTGGGCCCCACGGCGCCCGTGGGCGTATGGTGGGCCTTGGGACCGGGGTAGGGGCCCGGTGGCGGCTCCTACCCCCGGGCATCGCCGCTGCCGGGGGTACGCCCCCGGAGCGCTCGGGGCGCCGGCGCGCGCTGGGCCGGAGGTCGCCCTCACCGGGCGCGAAGGTGACGTCACCCGTGGCCGAGGAGTCGCCAGGTCCGCTGCCGCTTGGTCCGATGGTCGCGTTCGCTGACCAGCGCGCCCCGCTCGACGAGCAGGTCCCGGGCCCGGTAGAGCGTTCGGCGGCTGATCTGCTCGTCGGCGGCCAGCTGCTCGATGGCCTTCACGGCGAGCGGCCCATCGGCCAGGACCTCCTCCAGCCAGGCCGCTACATCCTCGCGCTTCATCGCTCCGCTGGGGCGGCTGAGCGTCTCTTCGGCCGCGAGGTCGGGCTCCTCGCCGAGCTCGACGATCCCGGCCGTCGTGATCGGTTCGCCGTCGTCGGCCGTGACCGTGACGCCCTCGACGCGGTAGCACCATGCGGGCACGTCGAACGCGCCCGAGTTGGACTTGACGACATTGAGAGCGCGCACGTCGGGCGCCTCGGGGTGGTATCCGACCGTGAGGATGGTGCGTGCGGCCGACACCCAGCCGATGCTGCCGACGAGCCGCCACAGCGCCGCGCGTTCGTCGGTCCGCTTGTTGAGGTGCGCGACGCCTACGACTGCAGCGTCTGGCCATCGTTCGATGATGGCTTCGGTGAGCATCGCGCATGCACGTTGGACTTCGGCTTTCCGGTGCGAGTCCACGGCGCCGGGCAGGTGGGCGTCGAGCGGATCGACGATCACGGCCGCGATGTCGCGACCCTCGTACTGGTCGATCTGGTAGATGAGCCCGTGCACGTACTCGATGGTCCATGCGCCGGGCCTCTCGAGGATGATGATGCGTTCGGGATCGGCACCGGCCGCGGTGAGCCGCGGTGCGATGATCGTGTCGGGCGCGTCTTCGGCGCCGATGTAGAGCACGTCGCCGGGTAGCTGCTCGCGGTCCCCGGCGAGCTGACCGCGGGTGACGCGTGCGGCGAGATGCAGCACCAGCGCGGTCTTCGAGATACCGGGCTCGCCCGCGAGAAGCGTGAGCATCCCCATCGGGATGCGTTGTGTCCAGAGCCAGCGGACACGCCGGAGCGGCACCTGGGCGATGGTGGTGATCTGCCCGTGCGGGTACTGGATGAGCGGAGCGAGTTCCCGTGCGACTTCGGCGCCGAGCTTCGCGGCGATCTCGTTGATGTCGCCGAGGTCGGGCTCGGCCGGTGGCTCCGGCGACGGCTCGGTCGGCGGCTCTGGTGACGGCTCCCGGATCGGCACGTCGGGCTGTTGGTGCTCGTGGTCGCTCATCGGTCGCTCCTATCGGCGGATGGTGCGGGCACGGAGCCCAGACATCACAGTTCTCTGCGCTTCGGTGGGGGTGAGTCCCGCGGCGATGGCGGCCGCGATGAGTTCCGCGGCCGCGTGTTCGGCCGAGAGTTGGCCGTCGGCGACGAGACGGCCGATCGACCATGCGGCACGGTTGAGCCTGTCGTTACGTGCGCCGGGTCGGGCGAGCCGGATGGCGTCGCATTCGCGTGCGAGCGCGGCGAGCCCGTATCGGTCGCCGCCCGGCATCCGCTCGTGGACGGGCGGCCGGGGCGGCGGACTCGACCCTGATGGCGGCGGCCGATGTCGGCAGAGCCGCTCGACCTCGGGCGGCATCGCCGGGAGCGGCCGCTCGTCGGGTGTCGCGACCCACCAGTAGTCGCCGCTGGTGCGTGATGGTGGTGCGACGACGTACCCGCCAGTGCCACGCACATCGACGTGTGGCAGCACACGGGCGCGGTTCGTGATCGACGGGTCGGCCCGGTAGCAGACGTGCCAGCCGCCGCCGCCGGTGCACGCCCACGGGCTCGTCTGCCAGCCGAGGTTGGCGATGAAGCGCGACCACTGGTAGCGGCCGATCGGGCCGTCGCAGTCGATGACGGTCGGCCCGGGCGGCCCGGTCGCGACCGCGACGTTCGCTGTCGGCCACCGGTCCCACCAGTCGGTGATCGTGCCGGTGTCGACGGTCGCGTCCTTGAGCCCGTGGCTTGTCAGCGGCCGCTTGCCGCCCGACACGATTGGGAACACGGGCCAGCCGCGGGCCGCGTAGTCGAGCGCGGCCGCGAGCAGCGCGTCGGCGACGTGACCGTCGTCGCGTGCCATGAGTTCTACCCCCCCGCCCTCGCGGGCATGTCGGTCCCTAGTAGTCGCTCGCCCCGCCTCTGTCGCTACCCGGTCCCCTCGTGCCCGCCTGGCACGCTCGCGTCCTCGTCGTCGTCGGCTGCTGGGCGAGTGTCTGGATCATCGCGCGCGCCGGCGCGCCCCCGTCAAGTCCACCGGTGGTATTAGATGGTGAGTCCTCGGATGCCGAGCCGCCGCAGCAGATCGATCACGGCCTGCCGCGCGCTGTAGAGCGCGTCCTGCGCCGCCTGGTAGTCGCGCTCGGCGATCACGTAGGCCTCGATCGCCTTGTGGAGCGCCTGCATGTCGCTCGGGTCGACCGACATCAACGGTTCCTGCCGCATGATGATCCTCCTTCGATGTCGGGTCGGCTACACGCCGCACATGCCCGTGCATTCGTCGTCGAGTAGCGATAGCTGGTGCTCGTTCCGGAACTCGACTTCGCGTAGCGGCACGCATGATGCGTGCAGGTAGGGCTCGCCGTTGATCGGCATCTTGTAGGTGCCGTCACGGAGCGCCTCGTCGGCCGCGACGGCTTGCGCCCACACGTCGGGTTGCGACTTGATGCGCAACCATTCGTGGTCGGAATGGAACGGGCAAGTGATACAGGCCGACTGGAGCCGTGAGCCCGCGCTCGGCCAGCCATGCTTGGCAGTCGCCGCGCGTGATGCGCCGATCTACGAGCGGGTACGCGTTCGTGATGTACGCGACATCGCTTGCGCGCATCCTCTGCGTCTCATCCCATGAGATGCCGAACCATTGCTCGACGATCCCGGCCTGTGGCCGGAGCCCACGATCGGCCAGCGCTCGGCGGATCGCCCGGTGGATCGGTACGACTTTCCAGTGGCCCGTGCACTGGCGGCGCAGCATGCCGCGGCGATCATCGCCCGACCGGATGAACAGGGGCATGTCCCACGGTCTCGAGAGCAGCGTGCGCTCGTCGTCGTACCGGCGCGTGACGATGAACTCGATCCCGGCGTGCTCAGCACGTTCACGCAGCACGTCCAGCCACGCGTACACGTCAGGCGGCTCCAGACCGGTGTCAGCGAAGATCGCCACGTCGATGGGCGGTAGCTCGCCCTCAACGGCCATGAGCAGCACGGTCGATGACTGGACGCCCGCACCACAGCTGAGCACACGGAGCGCCGGATCGCCCATGCGTGTCATCGTAGTCGCAGCCGTTATCGGTACTGGTCCAGTGCTCGCCGGTGTCTGATCGGCAGATCGAACAGCGGGTCGCCACCGAGGTCGTGCATCATGGCGCGCAGCCACCAGGCGTCGGCCTCATCGTGTGCGCCGAACGCCCGGTCGGCGTAACGCATCGCGGTCATGAGCATCTGATCCTTCGATGCGCGGCCGTCGCCGGTCGCGTAGACCTTGAGTGACGATGGTGCGATCACGACGAGCGGCCGATGCTCGTGCCGGATCGCCAGCCGGGCGACGCCGCCGAGCTCGCCGACCGCGAACGCTCGGCCGACCATCTTGCCTGCCGTGCCGAACGCGTAGCCCTCACAGACGATGACGGTCGGCTGATGCAGCCGGATCAGGTCCCGGATGGTCCTGTAGGCGTCGTCGAGCCGCTCAAGCGGGTCGCCCGCCCAGCGGCGCGTCCACGTCGTGCCGTCCGGAGCGCAGATGCCGGTGCGGGTAAGCGACAGATCGAACGCGAGCACACGCATGTCAGTTGTTCGAGTGAAGCGTGTTGTGCGCGAGCGCCAGCAGCGAGAAGCGTAGGTACGCGAGAATGGGTTCGGGATCGTCGCCGTCGGTTTCGGTCACGTCGGCGATCGCGGTGAGCCCGATCATCGTGACGGCCCACAGCATGTCCTCGAGTCCGACGCGTTCGGCGAGCGCGGTCGCCTCGTCGAGCTTCTCTTCGGCGCTCAACAGCATGAACACGCACCCGTGGATCAGGCGACGAGTTTCATCGTTGCTCAGCATCGCTTGTCTCCGTCAGATCGACCACTAGGTGCCCATGATCCCAGCCGTGGGTCGGTTGCGGTTCGAGCCGGATACGTCGTGATCCGACGACGTACTCGCTCGGCCATGCGGCCTCGGTCCAGTCGGCATACGCGCACGTGTACGGCCGATCCGGGTCGGGCGTGCCGTCCTCGAGTGTCAGGATGCACAGCCGGTTGGGATCGTTCGGGTCCCACGGGCATTCGACTTCGAGCATGTAGTCGGAGGACCATTCCTCGATGCGCACGTACCAGACGTGCCCATCGACGCTCATCACTCATCTCCTGGTAGCAGGAGACACGCGTCGCGCTCGCGCTGCCAGTCGGCCATGTCGAGATCGAGGTCGTCGTTGATCTCGAACACGTCCTCGGCGGCTGAGGTCTCCTCATGCGATCCGGGCGGAGCCTCAAGGAAGTCGAGGAAGCGGCCGATCAGTAGGTCTTGCCCGCGGATCACGTGGGTGCTCTCGCTGGGCGCTTGCACGCACGCGTCGTTGTCTGCCGCGACCCACCAGCCGAGCACGATGCCGCCCGCGAACGTGACGCACGCGATGAGCATCGCGGTCACGAACTTGATGCGGGCGGCGTCGTCGTGCTGCGGCATGGCTGGCCGTGTGGCCATCCAGTCGTCCATCGTGCCCGCCCCTCAGATCGCGGCGCGGCACTCGTCGCGGGCCGTCTCGTAACCGGGCAGCAGTCCGCTGACGGTCTCGCTGTGCGAGATGATCCGCGACTCGGCGTCGGTTTCGGCGGCCGATCCCCACGGCGCGCTGAACCAGTCGGCGAGCGCGAACGCCAGCTGGCCGACATGGCCGAAGATCTCGTCGGCACGGTCAAGCGCGGTCCGGCAAGCGTCCGGCACGACCGGCACCTCGACCTCGACCTCGACGGTCTCGGGCGGCACGGTCACCTCGACGGTCTCGGTACGGGTACGCACCTCCGGCTCCGGCTGATCGGATGCGCCGATGCTGTAGCCGACGACTAGCGGCGCGCCGATGATCGCCGTCCACTTGAGGATGGTGCGTGTGCGTGAGCTCAGTGCGTTCATCATGATCTCCTCTGCTTTTGGGGGACGTCAGTGTGGCAGATCGTGGGTGCGCGTGACCCGGTAGCGCGTGAGCCGCGCGCCCGCCTGGTCCATCTCGTCGGCCGTAAGATCGCGGCCGCGCCATTCGGCCGGTAGGTGTGGCAGGTCGACGACCCACACCTCGTAGGCGAGCGCCGCGAGATAGAGCGGCACGACACCGACGACGATCTTGCCTCGCACGTCGGCCGCTGACGCGTGCTCGATCACCGGACCGTCGATACCGAGCCGGGCGAGCCATTCGACCGCGCCAGGGTGGCGGGTCACGATCACGATGTCAGGAGTTGATGTTGTCGTCATGGACGGCGAGCAGCTCCTCGATGCTCTGGATCACGTTGGGACCGTGGTGGGCTTCGAGAATCGACGCGGCGAGCGAGCGAGCGCGAACGCGAGCGGCGCCCAGCCGACCGTCTCCGCGATCTTGTGTGCGCTCTCGATGTCGTCGCGCTCCATGCACCAGATGAATCGCACGCCGTAGCGCGCGAGATGGTCGATCAGCGCGTCGAACGCGTTATCGGGCAGCTTGTCGTTGGTCATCATGATCTCCTTTCGGTTGTCATCAGTCAGTTTCGTCGTCGTCATCGACGGTGAGCCACCAAACCAGGGCGAGTAGGGCAGCAGCGTCCAGCACGATGACGAACATCCAGTGCCCGGTCACGTGTCGGCCTCGCCGATCGTCGCGCCGAGCCGCTCACGGAGCGGCTCGGCGACCTCGCCCGGCACGCTGTCAAGGTCGGTGACCGACACGGGCGGGTCGAGCGCACGGCCGATCTCGTGCGCGAGCCGCATGACCTGGGCGCGGGTCATACCCGCTTGCTCGCCGAGCCGCAGCCAGTAGTCGCGGTCGTAGGTGACCGGTCGGGCGAACCCGCGCTTCGGGTCGGACAGTACGGGCACGCCGTCACGGTCGGCGAGCACCACCGATCCACGTACCCATCGCTCGACCATCGCGAGGAACGGTCCGCGTTCCTCGTCGGTGATGTCGCGGACCGACGACGTGCGCCCGTTGGTGAACGCGAGCACGAACCGTCGGCGGGTCGGATCGTCCATGCCGAGCTCGCGGCACCGAGCCGCAAGTTGCTGGGCCGCGGAGAGCCGCCGCGGTGGCGCGTCCTCGTCGGTCGGCGGCGGCGGCTCGTCGTCGGAGACGCCAGGAGCGGCGGCCGCGGGCGTGGGGGCTGCAGCCGCCGCTCCGGCTCCGCCCGCGGGTACCGCGCCGGCGGGCGACTCGTCCAGGCTGCCGGGCTCGTCGGGTACGCCGCTCTGCGGTCCGGCCGCTCTGGCTCCGCCCGCGGGTACCGCGGCGGGGGGCTCGCTGCCCACACTACCGGGCTCGTCGGGCTCCGGCACGCCGATCTGGGGACCGAGCGGGGGGATGCGCCGCGCGCGCGGCTCGCGGGGCGCCTCGACGGCCTTCATCGCGGCCGTGATCTCCGGCCGGGTGTCGGGCACCTGGGCAGCTGGGCGTGTGAGCGCCGCCTGGTCGAGGTCGATGGCCGCCACACCGCCGGTCGGGCCGGTCACCGCGACGAGCTCGTCGAGCGCCACGTCGACGTCGATGGCCGCCACACCGCCGGTCGGGCCGGTCACCGCGACGAGCTCGTCGAGCGCCACGTCGACGTCGATGATCGGCACCACGAACGCGTAGGTGGTGCGTCCGTCCGGCGACGGGGACGTGCGCCGATCGAGCCGCAGCCGGGCAGGTACCGGCGCCGCACGCTGCGCCGTGAGCGTCTCCAGCAACGCCGCGGTCCCCGCGAGCTCGACAGCCGCGTAGAACCCGTGCGTCTCCAGCCGCCACACCCCGATGCCGGGCACGCGGCGCAGCAGCACCGACAGCCTCGTCGTCGGTCGGCACGCGTCACCGGCCGCGGCCTGCTCGCGGCGCTCGTCGTACTCGGCCGGGCACCGACATGGCGAGTCGGTCAGGTGCTCGGTGACGCCGTCACAGCGGCGGAGACAGGTGATGCGTGTCGCTCCTGCGGCCCGTCCCCACAGCTCCCACCATTGCGAGAGCGAATGGCCGGGCAGCACCGCGATGTCGAGCACGTCGCTCGCCGTGACTACCTGCCACTGGTCGTCCCACGGCTCGACCGTGCCGCCGTAGATCTCTGCCGCGGCCTCAATGCGCGTACGGTCCGGCGAGGTCAGGCGAAACGTCGTCAGCTTGACCGGGTGGGCTCGTCCGCCCCGCCCCGGCTTGCGTTCGCCAAGCCGGATACGGCCGACCTCGGTCAGTCGTCGCTGTAGGTCGAGCAACGCCATCAGTGATCTCCTCTCGTCTCGCCTGGCTTCGGCAGGCTCGATCCGCCGCCCGCGTGCACGATACGTGCCCACGTGTGCAGCAGCGTTGGCACCTCCGCATCGTTCGGGGCCTTGGCCATCACCCACCGGTCGCCGGTGCTCAAGCGGGCGATGATGTCGAGCCCGTCAGCTTCGAGCGTGACGATCCGGTCAGTGTCTACGTAGCCGCTGACCGTCCAGATGAGCCGCATAGGGGTCTCCCTCATTCGGCGGCGGGTGGGCGCACCGGAGCGCCGATCACGTCGCGGGCGAGCGTCGCGGTCCAGCGAAACACCTCGCGCGCGTACAGGAACGCGTGCCACACTTGCTCGTCGGTACGGACGGGCACGAGCTCGACGTCACCGGGTGTCGGGCCGATCGTCACGGCCGCCGCCCCATCGACCTGCGGCATCGGTACGTGCTCGTCATCGGGCGACCAGATGTAGTAGCGGCGGCCGCCGTACTGGTGCGTCGGGGCAGGCTGGATCGAGACGACGTCCGCATGCCGATATGCGGCCAGCTGCAGCGCCGTCGAGTCGTAGGGCGGCCGCGATCGTGCGTTCGGCGGCTTGTCGTGCGTCTTGTAGTCGAGGATCAGCAGCTGGTCGCCGATCCGAGCGATCGCATCCATCGTGCCCGCATACCGGTACTGCAGAGAGAAGATCGGCGCCTCGGCCAGCTCGAACTCCGGCTGGAACGCATCGAGGAACCGGTCGACGTTCTCGATCCACGGGCGCAGGGACTCGTCGACCGCCGGAAGCGGCGCACTCTTGATCCGGGCCTCGATCCAGGCGTGCACGTCGGACCCGCGCGCCATCGCGCTCCCACCGCGCCGGAATCGTGCACCCCGAATGAGCTCGATGGCCGCTTGCGGATCGCTCTCGGCGAGCGCAAGCCATGACGCGCGCTGCTGCACCGCCCATTCGGCCGTGGTCTGCACGGCCCAGTGCGTGAGCGCCGGGCTCGGTACTCCACCCGCGATGATCGTGGTGACCGACCAGTAGATCTTGTCGGCGTCCATCAGCCCGCCTCCCCTATCGCTGGCGACTAGTCGTCGACGAACCCGGCAGCACGCAGTAGATCGCCACGGCGTATCTGCAGAGCGCGCTCGATCTCCGCGAGCCGCTCCAGCGTAGGCCGGACGCCGTGCTCCCAACGCGATACGTGCGCCTGGCGTACACCGACACGAATCGCGAGATCCGACTGTGTGAGTCCGGCGGCTTCCCGTGCCCGTCGAATCGCCGCGCAGACCGGATCGTCATCATCGCGGCGGAGCGTACCGTCGCCGTGTGACATCATCCCTCCTCCCCGGTCCTGGCGAACATCGCGAACGTTACCCGGTAGGTGTCATCGAGCACCAGCAGTGCCTGCGCCCGCAACTCGTCGGTGAGCTCGACATCGTCATCGGCGATGAGCTCGCTCGTGTACGGAGCCCAGTAGAGCCCGAGCGGCCTCAGCCGCGTGTTCGCCTCGGCCACGTGCATACTGGCCGCCTCGCGCGGCAACCGATCGTCCGGGTCGTCGATCGCGGCTCGCCACAGAGCGAGCACTAGGTCGAGCGACCATACGGCCGCACGGTCCACGATGCGCATGTTCTCTCTCCCCTCTTAGAGCGTCTCCCAGTGCCATCCGGCCGTGGCACGCGAGCCGGGCAGCCGCACGGTACGCGTCACCCATTCGTCGTGCGTGACCGGGTAGGCGACCACGAGCTCGTGGCACCACGGGTCGTAGCCGATGCCGCCGTCCGGGTCGTCCGCGGACGGCAGATCAGTCACGGCGATGTCGCCGCGGGCGAGCGCCCGCACCGTGGCGACCAGATCGTCCTGCGCCCAGCGGGCGACCGTCTGGAACCGCGCCTGCTTCTCCTCGGCAACCCGATCGCGCAGCTCGCCCAGCGCGCGCCGCACCACGGTCTCGAGCCGCTCGGACTGGTCGTCCCACCGCTCGGTCACCTCGGTCGGGGCGTTCCAGTAGCCACAGGAGTGCTGGTGGTTGACGCCGCCGTCATTGCAACGCGCGCCGTCGTAGGTGGCGAGACCGACCGCCCCCGAGCGGATCGGTTCGGTGCAGCCGGAGCAGTAGGTCTGCCAGCGGGTCGCCAGGCGAACGCACCGCGTGCCGTCCGGGTGCCCCGGGCAGATACCGAGGGACACCCAGTCGGGCAGGGTCTCGTAGGTCGCGTCGAGCTCGTCGTCGTGCTTGGTCATGGCCGATCTCCCTTCGTCGTCCGGGGGGACCGTCCCCCCTAGGACACCCGCACCATACCATAGGTGGGGTAGCGCAGCAAGTGGTCCAGACGCGCTGCGCCCCCCGCCCGGGGGCGGGGGGCGCAGCCGTGAGGTCATCGCTGGAACGCCTGGTACAGCCGGGCGCCGATCGACGGCTCGGCCTCGGACCGGCGGCCCAGCCGCCCGGCCGCCAGATCGCGCATCAGGGACTGGTAGAGAGGCAGCGACTCGTCCGCCGCCGTGACAACCGAGGACGTCGCCGGGCGCGGCTGCGCCCCAGCGGGGTAGGGGCAGGAGCGCAGCCGTCGCACCACCAACGGGCCGGATACCGGGGGGGGGAGTACCCCCTAGGGCTTACCGGGCGGAAGGGAGATCAGCCAACGCCCGGCGCCCTAGGGGGCAGTCTTCCCGGCAGCTTATTACCGGCCACCCGGCAGCTTAGCCGCTCGTGGCGACCGGCGTGACACGGCCTCTGGCCCAGACTGTCAGCGGCACCTGGAGGACGGCCTCGACGGCGACGACGATCGCTGCGAGCGCCTCGTCGCCCAGGTCGAGCACGCCGAGGATCACGAGCGCCGCGAGCACGGCGCGTACCGCGCCCGTGATCGCCGCGACGAGCGCGACCGGCTCAGTGCGGATCATGTGGGCCTCCGTTACGGATCACGAGTCGTCGTAGCTCCTGGAGCTGTGCTTGCACGCTCTCGAGAGTGAGGTGCTGCGCGTCGATGCGCGCTTCGATCGCGTCGAGCCGCGGCCGCACCTCTTGATCGATCGACTCGACCATCGCTCGTCGGATCGCCCATCCGATCGCGCGCCATAGACCGGTACCGACCCCAGCCGCGAACGCCGCGGCCGCCGCCCATATCACGTCGTGTACGGTCACCGGACACTATCACTCCGGGTACGCGTAGCGCTCACCGCTCGTCGCGACGATCACGTACACCTTGCCGTGCGTGCCCGGCTCGATACGTGCGGCTCGACGACCCTGGAAGTACGGCTTACCGTTCGCGCCACCGGCATATCGAGCCCCGTGGATCGCGTACACGGCACCGTCGGCCGACAGTAGCCACACACCATGGTCGCTCGCCGGATCGGGCGCGGACGCAACGATCGGTGGAATCGGCGGATCGTACATGGGCCTCACCTTCGGTGGTGGTGGAGTCGGTTCGCTGGCCGCGAGCGCGTTGATGTCGCGCAACGCGGCATGCAGATTGCGGCCCGGGCACGCGGTCGCTGCACCGGGCGCATCACGATGCCCGCCCGTGTACCCGCGCGGCACCCACCATCCGGCCTCATGGCCGTAGCGTGCGAGATCGGCCAACGCGCGGATCATCGCCGGTGACGGTTGCACGTGCTCATAGTTGCCGAGCGCGCACACGCCGTGCGAGATGGTGTTGCGGTCTTTCGTGTGGCCGCCGACACGGCCCGCCCCACGACCCTCGTAGATCGTGCCGTCGATGTCCACGACGAATGAGTACGCGATGTCGGTCATGTGGCGACGCGCGATGTGGAAGTCGCGGATGGCACGCACCTCGGCTGGGCCGTGGCCGACCGTACCCGAGTGATGCAGCCAGAGCTCGGGTGTCGGCATCGTGAGACGTGCGGCCGTCGTGGGCGGCGCTCCCCATGCAGCACGCGGCACGATCGTCACCATCGCATCCCCTCCTCACTCGCCAAGCCAGATCGCCCACATCTCCGGTGACCGTCGTCCGTCACGCGTCACGTTCGCCGAAGCGAGACCAGAGTAGGTGACGACAGACTCGAAATAATCACCGACTGACGCGCTCCAAAGTGCGACCGGCGCGAACACGACGGCGACGCTGATGTCAAGGTCGGCGTTGTTCTCGCTCGCGATCGTGGTCGAGCCGTTGACGTGAATCGTGCAGGTAATCGCACCGTTGGTAGGTGTCGCTGTGGTGTCCACACGTAGAGACGTACCCACGAGATACTTGCCCGCACCACCGGACGGCACCGTGATCCGCGAGTTGTTCGTCGCGGTGTCATGCATCGCGAACGGGTCAAAGTCTTCGGAGTTGAAGGGGACCGCGTTGCCGGACGTGTGCGCGTAGCTGGTCGAGTGATAGACACGGCACATTGGCGCGCCGCCGGTCGAATGATGCGACAACCAGCGGCCGTTGTCGCGTACGTAGGTATTCATGTCGGCTGCGGTCAAGATGTCGCCGCTCGCCCAGGTCTTCCAGGCAGTGATCGCCATAGCTACTCCGCAGTCGTCAACTCGTGGTGTCGGCGCACGAGCGCGAGCGCGCGCTCGGCACCGGGCCACGGGAGCCCGGGTAGGTCCGGATCGACACCGAGCGCGATGTTCTCGGCCTGTAGTTGCGTCACCGGTTCGCCCGGCATCCAGTTGCGATGCCGCGGCTCGGGCCGCCGGGCGAGCAACATGCTGATCTGCTCGAACTCGGCCGGGAACTCGACCGGCCACCAGCCGTCGCCCGCGTTCCAGCACTCAACGCAGTAGCCGCGCGGGTCGGCAGGCGTGCACACCTGTGCCGCGTGACAGACCGGACAGTCCCACAGCCATCGTGCCCAGTTCACGTAGGCGACCGTGACGTGCTCGACGGATGCACGTGTAGGGAAGCTCGGCGGAGTGATGCCGAGCGCTCGGCCGCTCAACTCCTCGGCGATCGCCATGCGCACGGCCACCCAGTCGAGCCCGTACCGTGCGGCTTGCGCGTGCCACGCGTGATAGTGCCATTCGGCGGGCGGGCGGCCGTGCGCCGCCGGTACCAGCTGGAGCGCCCGCGATCGCGGGTCAGTCTCGAGGGTGTGGATCATCGTCAGTAGCCCAGCCGACCGGTGTTGAGAAGCCCGCGCGATGCACTGTCGAGCTCTAGGTAGTCGGCCACGTCATCGTAGTCGCCGAGGAACCGGCGCAACGACAACCGATACGTGGTACGCCACTGCTTCGACGGGTTGATCGCGAAGCTGTGCGTGATCCCCTCGATGTTGCACGAGAACGTGATCGCGCTCGACGCGCCGGGCGGCGTGAACAGTACGGTCACACGGTCACGCAGCATGAGCGACAGCACCTCGTCGGCGACCGCGGTGGACGTGAGCGGCAGCACGACGATCTCGCGCGGCGCATACGCCGGACGGCCGTACACGTCCACGATCCACTGGGCTCGTGCTTCGGCCTGCGGCGTGTCACGGGCGATCAACTCGGCCGTGTAGGTGATCTTGCCGAACGCGGCGACGCTGTCGTCATCCTGTTCGGTGACGGTCACGCCGGTGCCGGTGCACGTGATCGATGCGGCGTTCGCCATCTCGTCGGCGTACTCCATGACGAGATCGGCATAAGGCGTGTTCGACGGCCCGAACGTGGCTTGCGACGTGCTCATGCGGAGATTCGTCAGCGGCGCATACCGATCGTCGAACCGGAGATCGCCACCGGGCTCGACCCACACGGCACCACCCTCGGCTTGCGCGACCTTGTGGAGATGTTCGAGTGCGCTTTCGCCGTAGGTCGTCGCGGCGAGCGGCGTGTAGCCAGCGTCGAACACGCCGGGCACGCTGGTGCCGGTCACTTCGAGCGCGACGGCGAAGAGCCGCGTGCTCGGCAACTGGCCATCGCCGGTGGGCGTGTCGAGCTCGTCGAGATGGTGCGCGGCATACAACGTGAGCACGTCGGTCGCCTTGATCGTCGCGGTCGCGTCCTTGAGCGCCCGGTCGTATGCGAGCGAGATCGCGTCGCGCTGATTGAGGAACCCGTAGAACAGCGCGGTCTCGCCGCCGCCGGAGTTCTCGATCGTGACACGCATCAGCCGGTAGGGCTTCAAGTGGCTGCCGTTGAGCGCGCTCGTGTCCGGCCGCGCCTGGATCGATGCCGAGCCGCCGACCGTCCAAGTGTTGCCCGCATAGTCGGTCGATGACGTGCCCGACGCGCCCCAGCCGATGTTGAAGCGAATCCACGCGCCGCCCGGCCAGTCGGGCGTGCCGCTGATCTGCGGCAGCACGATCACCTCTTCGATCTCGCCCGCCCAGTAGTTGAGCGACGCCGAGGTCGCACCGGCCGTCAAGAGCAGCGTGCTCGACGCGACGCTTGTCGTACCCGCGGTCGTGATCGTCGAGCCCAGCTGTGTCCACGGCCCGTTACGCGAGTCGCCCGTGTAGTAGCGGATCGTGTGATTGCCGGAGCCGTCGTTCACGTCGAGCACGGCCCGCACCCACGCGGCTGTGCCGTCGGTGATGCTCACCGGCACGGTCGAGTCCGAGCCGAGCGTGCTCGTGCCGTTGTACCACCGGAGCCGCAGATACCCGCTCGGTGCGAGCGCGAAGTAGTAGCTGCGCGAGCCGCTCGCTTGCCACTTCGCGACGATCACACGCTCGCTCGTCGGCGTCCAATCGTCGGCGAGCACGTGCGCCCGGATGTCGAGATCGCCGGTGATCGACCCGACCGTCGATGACGACGCGCGCGCGTACCCGGCGCTCGTACCCGGCGTGTCGAGATACGTGGTCCACCACTGATTGCCTGAGTGCGTCGGGTCGTACTGACGTGTCCGGTTGTCGAGCACGACCGTGCACGTCGATGCCTCGAACTCCTCGAGCTCGGACGACCGACCAGACCTGATCTCGCACGAGCGCACGTCGCTACTCACGTCGCGCCAGTACGGCGCCGTGTAGTCGGCGACACCATCGGCCGCGGCGATCTGCACGGTGAGCGTGTCGAACGGCGCCATCGGCTACGCGACCTTGATCGGGATAGGCCCGTTACGCCGCTGGTAGCGCCGCAGCGCGTTGACAACATCCTCGCCATCGGAGCCCGGCGGCATGTTGATCGTGATGTAGACGTTCGCCGGTACCGGCGCCGGCGGTCGCAACATGTCGAGCGGCACGACGAGCTCCGGACCGGCTTCACCGACGAGCGCGAGCGTCGGACCCATGACGAGACCGCCGCGCGCGAGCCGTGGGATATGCGGAATGTCCGGCGGGTTGAGGTTGATGTCGGGCAGTGGGCCGGGCACGGAGATCTTCACTTCGAGCGCGTCGTTCACGCGGTCGATGATCTGCGTGTTCACGAAGTTGATCGCCGAGTTGACGATCGCGCGTCCGACATCGGCGACGAACCCGGCGAAGCCCGAGATGCCCTCGATGATCTTGCGGATGATCGTGCTGCCGATGTTGAGCGCCGCGCTACCGATCGATCCGGCAAGGCCACCGATACGACCGGGCAGGTCGCGGAAGAAACCGACAATGCCATCGATCACCCGCTTGGTGAGCGACTTGATCCCTTCCCACGCGGTCGTGAACAGTCCCTTCGCTGCGTCGAGCCCAATGCCGATCGCTGTCTTCACCGCGTTGATCGCCTGGCCGACGATGCCCTTGATGATGTTCCATGCGCCGGTCACGATCTGCTTGATGCCATCCCACGCGCGCGACCAGTCGCCCGTGAGGATGCCGAGCACCGCGTTGATGATCCCGCGGATGACGTTGAGCACGCCGTTGATGACGAGCTTGATGTTGTCCCACGTGGTGCGCACGAAACTGAGGATGTTGTCGCCGAACCGCTGCCATAGCGCGGTGACGATGCTGACGAACGTCTCGATCGCCGCACGCAGCGGCGGCAGCACGGTCGTCGTGATCCATTCCATCGCGGCGCCGAATCCGTCACGCAACGCTCGCCCGACAGCATCGACGAGGTTACGGAACGGCTCGAATCGCTGGTAGGCGATGACGACAGCCGCGACGAGCGCGGCGATCGCGGCAGCGACGAGCACGATCGGGTTCGCGGCCATCACCGCGTTGAGCGCCGCAAACGATGCCTGGAACGCCTTGACGATGCTGATGACGCCGTTGATGGCGCGGAACGCGACGACGAACCCGGTGACCGCGCCGGCCGCGACGATGAACGCGTCCTTGTTCTCGAGGATGAAGCGGCCGACGTTGCGGAGCACGCGGATCGCAGTGTTGAGCACCGCGACCACCCTGGTGAACACGTCCTCGGCCGTGTCCCTGATCTCCGGCCAGTTGTTGCGGATCGTGTCCACGACGCTCATCACGAATGGGATCACGGTGTTGCGGATCACGACACCGATCCGCTCCATCGCGCCGATGAACCCGTCGCTGGTCACGTCGCCGTTGCGCACGGCGTCGAAGAGCGCACGGAAGCCGGGCACGACCGTGCCCATGATGAAGCTCATGACCGACGACATGACCGGCAACAGCATCGACCCGAGCATCGCCCGCAGGTTGTCGAACTGGGCAGCGAGCGTTCGCTGCCGGTTCGCGAGCGAGTCCGACGTGCGATCGAAGTCGCCCATCGCGTCGCCCGCACCCTCATAGAGCAACGCCTGTACCGCGAGCGCCTTGTCCTGCTCGGTGAGCGCGTCGGTCGTCGCCTTGCCGGTCATCGCGAGCGCACGCTGCTCGACGGCAGCGGCATTGATGGTCGGCACGTACCGTTGCACGGCGTCGTACTCGCCGCGGAACGCGGCCGTCATCGCATCGATGACATCGACCGGCGCGGCGTTGTGGAAGCTCGCGAAGTCGCTCGCGAGCTCGACCATCTGCTTGGACAGCTCCGCCGCGTCGCGCGACCCGACGCCGAGTTGCACGAACAGGTTGCCGAACGTCGCGGCGGCGTCGAGCGCCTGTTGCTGCGACTGGCCGAAGCTCTCCGCGGCCGTGCGCGACCAGAGCTCGATGTCGCGTGCCGACTCGCGGAACACGGCGTTGCTCTTGTTGAGCGACTCGTTCAAGTCGGATGCGCTCTTGATCGATGCGGCGCCGAGCGCGACGAGCCCGGCCGCGGCAGCACCGCCGGCGACGGCCACCGAGCGGGCGATCGTGCCCATGGCCGACGCGACGTTGCTACCGATCGACCGGAGCTTGCCGCCCAGGGTCGCCGTGTCTTGCTCGACCGTCTTGAGCGCACGCCGCAGCGACGACGTGTCGCCGACGAACGCGACTTTGACCTCGCGCGCCATGTCACCGTCTCCGTTGCTTCGCTGCCCGTCGCTGCGCCTCGGCACGGTCGGCGAGCAGCTTGACCATGGTGGCCAACATCGCCGGGTCCTCGCGCGCGAGCACGCTCGGTGCGATGCCCGTCTCGATCGCGAGCGCGGCGAGCATCAGGTGGATGCTGCCGCGTCCGTAGGGCGCGGGTCACCGCCCGACCCCTCGACCATCTCGACCGCGGCGAGGAAGTCATCGAACGACGCATCGAACAGTCCTGCGCGTCGCATCGCCCGATAGGCGAGGAAACACATCCATTCGAGCCGCGGTTCCTGCGACGCGAGTGACGCTGCCGACACGCCGTACTCGCGCTCGAACATCACGAGCTCAAGCGGCCCGGCCGTGACCTCGTGGGTCGCGCCGTTGATCGTGACACGCAGACCGATACGCAGCATCTAGAAACCCGCCTTCGCTGTGACGCGGGCAAGCACGTCGTTGACCGCGTCGACGGTCTGGTCGTGCTGCTCCGCGATGGTCGGATAGATGTAGCGGCCCTCGCGAATGTAGGGCCGGTAGTTGCGCTTGTTGCGACCACCACGGCCACCGAAGTCGAGCCATCCGTAGTACGGAATGCTTCGCTGGCCGCCCTTGACGTAGGCCGTGCCCGCGGTCGCACCACCCTTGATCGAGTCGCGCGCGTGACCACCCGCTGGCGGTCCGAGCGGCACTTTCCGGCGGATCGCGCTCGCGATCCGCTCGGCGATCGCCTTGAACTCGACACGTAGCTCGCGTGTGAGCTCCGGGTCGATCGCGCCGAGCGCCCGCCGCAGCTGCCGCAGACCCTCGACGTGAACATCGACCGACGCGGTGACGTTCGCGGACGCCCGACTACGTGCCATCGGTCACGGCGTCGTGTCGAGCGTGAGCGCGCCGGTGCCCAGGAACGTCGCGGTCGCGGTCGCGACATCGCCGACCGAGCCCGACAGCGGCGTGTACGCCGTGAGGATGACGTTCCCTTGGTACTCGGGGTTCGTGGACGAGATGGTGGTGTTGACCGGCCGGATCGCGATGGCGAACGGCGCCGCGCCGACGAGCGAGAACAGCGTCGCGTTCACCGACGACGCGGCGAAGTCCTGGTTGAACTCGACCTCCACCTGCCACGAGATCAACCCGGCGATGCGCGTCTTCGCGCCGGTGGACGACATCGCGGTCGTGTCACCCTCCTCGGCCTCGTAGGTGAGATCGATCGATCGCACGTGGTCCGACAGGTTGACGCTGTTGACCGCGAGGTACCCGTTCGTGAACGTGAATGCAGCCACGATCCCTCCGTGTGCTAGGCGACCGCGAGCGCGACCGCGAACGTAAAGCTCGGGCTCGTGCCCGAGATGGTCCAGGATGCCCGCCAGTACGTCTCGGTGCCGCCGCCGAGCGGACCAGCGACCGGCGTCAGGTACTGGGCGCCGATCGACGTAGCGGCCGTGAACGTCGCACGCGTCGTCGCGCTCGACATGCCCGCGTTGTCGTCGGATTGGAGCGCGACGGTCAGGGATGGTGACGTGCCGGACACCGCGAGCACGTGCAGCGACGCGTACAGGTACTGGCCGGTGTCCACGTTGTCGACCTGCACGGCGGTTCCGTTGCCGTTCGACGTGCGGGCGGTGGTACCCGACTCGAGGATGACGCCGCCGGTGAGCATGCCGGTCACCATGTGTGCGGTCGCCAGGTTCGTCACGTCGCCGACCGAGCCACCGACACCGAACGATCCCTCCACGGTCTTGCCGAAGATCGCCGGTGATCCGACCGTGCCGTCGGTCGCGGCGATGGTGATGACCGTATCGCTCACGCCGAGGGTCGATCGCATGATCGACTCGAACGATGCGAACCCGGATGCGTACTCCAACGCGTAGTCGGCGTACCCCTCGATCTCGATGGACGCGTCACGTAGTCCGGCGACGTACTCGCGCGCGCCGCCCGACCCGAACGTGGTCACGTCTTGATTCTCGACCTCGGCACTGATGCTCGTCGCGTGGATCTCGTCGCTGAGCATGTACGCGCCGATCCAGTGCTTGCAGTCCTTGAGGACGTAGACGGCCATCGTCGTTAGCTCCCTGGTGCGTAGACCTCGACCTGGAATGTGCAACCGAGCGCCGTGAGATCGTTGACGGTGAACTCGCGGATGCCGGTCGCCTGGGTGACACGCATGTCGGAGATGATGCCGTTGAGGTTGCGGTCTGATTCGATCATCGCCTTGATCGACGTGTCACCGGTCGGTGCGAGGTACTGGTCGATCTCGCGTTGGGCCGCGCGATCGTCGCCGATCGCGACGAGCAGCATGATCTCGAACTCGTACCGGTCGAGCCCGCGGCCGTGCGACAGGTCGTAATCGACACGCGCGAGGTGGATCACGGCCGCGGGTAGCTCGGGCTTGGCCGACAGGTACGGGTACACGTGCAAGCCGGGCACGTGCGCGAGGTTCGCGGCCATGCCGTCGCGGATGTCATGCGGCAACATCACGACTCGGCATCGTCGTCAGTGTCGGCGTCGGCATCGGCGTCGAGCGGCTCTTCGGGTACGGGCGGCACGTCGCCGACGCGCCGGCGGCGCGCACGCCGCAATGGCGCGGTCCAGTCGGGCTCCTCGACGAGCGCGTCGGGACCGTACCGGTCCCGAATCCAGGCGGCGAGCCCGTCGGTGAGCTCGACGGCCTCACCGGCGGCCCAGCGGCCCATCGCGCCCGCATCGACATCGGCTGTGATCCGGTAGCGCATGTCGGTCTCCTATGCGACGAGTAGGCCACTACGCCGGTACGGCCGCAGCAGCTCGGCCACCTTCGGGTTGCCGCGTAGCCGCACGACGGCGATGTCCCCGAAGCCCGCGACCCCGAACGGCGCGTCGGCCAGCCGGTAGAGCTCGGCGGCCAGCATGAGCGTCGCCTGCCGAACCGGCTCGGGCGTCGCCGACCACCCCCACCGGGCCGTCACCTGTACCGACGGCCACCAGTGCGTGGTCGGGTACGTGCGGGTACCGACCGCCGTGATCCGCCAGTACGGCCACGCGACGCCGAGCATGATCTGCGAGACGGGCTCGGCCAGGTAGTCGCTGCTCGACCATGTGGTGCCGTAGCTGCCGTCGTCGGCCTCGTCGGTCGCGACGGCGAGCCCGGCGGTTGTGTGGAAGTCGTCCACGAGCACGTACCGGTCGCTGAGCGGCCGGTACGTGCGCGCGCTGGTCGTGCCCGTGTCGTAGAAGATCCGGCCGCAGTACGCGTCGATGCTGCGCGATGCGGCGTTCACGGCGTCGTCGAGCCGTTGCTCCTCATCCGGCGTCGTCGCGCTGATGCGCAGATACCGCGCGAGATCGTCACGCGCGATGTAGCCGTTGGTGATGGTCACTCGCTGTCCTCGACGGGCTCGTCTTCACCGGCGGCGGGCGGCTCGGGCTTCGGTGCCGTGCTCGCGGCACGTCGCCCGGCGGTCTCGAGCCGGGCGGCGTACTCGTCGATCCCTTCGAACAGAGACTCGCGGCCCTTCACGCGCGGGTCGTTGACGCGCATGAGCGAGCCCGCCGTGATGACGAGGTTCGGGCCGCCCTTCGGGTCGGGCATGACGAACGTTTCGCGCGCGCGCACCCATTCGGATCGTGCCATCGGGATGTCTCCTCTCGTTGCTGGGGTCTGGTGGCCTACCCGCCCGGCGGGCATGAGCGGGTAGACCAACCAGACATCATGACGATCCCCGTCGCCCGATCAGGTGACGTTGAGGATCGAGAACGCGGCGTCGTTGACGCTGTCGGCACCCACACGCCAGTAGGCGTACCAGCCGCGCTGCCCGCTCGGCCGGTTGTTGGACGTGTGGAACAGGTGCGGGATCAGCTCGACCTGCAAGCCGATGCGGTCGACGATCACGTACTGCGACCAGTCGCCGAACACGAGCACGTAGTTGTCGACGGTCGCGTTGATCGTGCCGTCCATCGCGGACGCCTCGTACCACGGGCGGCCGAGGATCGCGGGCACGCCGCGCTCGGTCAAGTCCACCGTGAACCCGTGGTAGTTGTTCGAGGTGCCGAACTGCCGAATGTCGTTGAGGATGTTGAGGTTCGACACCCACGCGCACGTCGGCCGGTTACGGAACCGTGGGCCGGTCGCCTCCAGCACGTTGTAGACGTCGGCGATGGCGAACGTGTCGGTCGTCGCGCTCGTGACGACCGAGCCCGTGCCGGTGAGCGCCGTGACGATGCCGTAGGGCTGCCCGGAGCCCGAGCCGGTCGCGAACGCGGTCGCTTCCAGGTCGTCCTTCGCTTCCTGGATGAGCATCCGCACCTCGTTCGCGATGTTCGGGATGTCGTCGAACGCCTCGATCGAGATCGGCACGAACGCGGCCGCCTTGTGCACCGTGATCGACGGCTGCGCGAGCGTCGGCGCATCGTCCGACACCTCCGAGCCTTCCGCGTCCCACGATGCGGTGACACCGGCCGACGAGACACCGTTCCACGTGTCGGTGACGATCGGCTGGACGCGCGCGATCTGGCGGAACGGGTTCGCCGAGCCATCGCTCGTCAGGATGATCGTCGGGTCGAGCGTGAACGGGATCATGTAGCCACCGGCGGCGTCCGTGAGCCCCATCGCACGCATGTACGAGTTGGCGAGCTCGACCGCACGCTGCTCTTCGGCCGTGAGCGCCCACGCGCGGTTCCCGGCGAGCTTGCCGAACGCGCGCACGTAGGCGGGCGAGCCGGTGAGCAGCAGACGCTGCGCGAGCTTGCCGTCGCTGTCGTACCGGCGCAGCTTGCGCAGCACCTCGGTCTTCTCGTCGCCGTCGAGGACACGATCGGCGTCGAGCGCACGCTGCGCACGCTCGTGCAGGTCGTCACGCACGTCCTCGATCGACCGGCCGAACGCCCGGAACTCGGAGAGGTCGAACGGGTCGCGGTCGTCGCGGACGAGCGCCTGGAACGATCGCTCGCTCGCTGCCGGGTGCGTGTCGACGATCGCCGAGCGCACCTCCTCGACGCGGGCGACGTACTCGGCCGTGCGCCGCTCCTCCTCCTTGAGCGCGTCGTACCGAGCGTTGACCTCGGTCCATTCGGCCGCGAGGTCGTCGGTCAGGTCGCCGTCCATGTCGGCGAGCTCGAGGATGCGCGCCCGTGCGGCGTCGAGCTCGGCCCGGATGACGGTCAGGTCACGGAACATCGGTCACTCCCTTGATGTGCGCGACGCGCTTGCGTCGCTCGGACATGGTGATTCGCGCGATGGCATCATGTCCGGTCGCGCCGGCGCGCACGATGGACTCGACTCCGGTCGTGCTTGCCGCGGTTGTCGTCGTCGTCAGCATCATCATCATCGGCGCTGGCGATGTGGACGTGCTCGGCACCGTCATGCCGTTGTCGTCCATCTGCCAGGTGCGAAGCCAGTGTGCGTATGCGGCGGCCGAGCGGATACCGAGCGTCGTCGCCTCGTAGGCAGGGAACGTCACCGGGCCGATCTCGTAGAGCTTCACGGATCGGATGGTGCGCTCCGGCAGCGCCTTCGGATTGTCGGGCGACGGCTCGGGCTCGTCGTTCCACGACTCCTCGACGATCGAGAAGCGGAAGCTCTGGCCGTCGATCGCGCCCGAGCGGATCATCTCGGCCACGTCACGGTTGTACGACGTGTCGATCAGCGGCGTCTCGTGGTAGAGCCCGTTGTCGTCCTCGCGCAGCACGGTCGGTACGCCGAGCGGCTTGTCACCGATCATCGGGTCGTACCCGTGATTCAGTAGCACCTTCACGCGCGAACCACGCTCGCGCAGGGTCTTACGGAACGCGCCCTTGGCGAGCCGTTCCATGAAGTTGCCCTCCCACGACTCGATCTCGGTCCACTGGTTGGTGATCGCGGCGTAGCCGTAGAGCACGCCGAGCCCGGAGCCGTCCTCGGCTTCGCGGATCGTCGGCCGCATCACCATCTGGGCGCGGAACAGATCGTCCCTCGGCGTGTCCATCGTCACGCGTCCTCCCCCTCGCTGTCGTCGTCGTTGTCGTTCGGGGTCGCCGTCGTCGGCGGCTGTAGCTGTACCGAGAACAGCCCGGAGTGTTGGCCGCGCAACGCCGTGAAGTCGCCGGTGGTGACGGCCACGAGCACCGCGTCGGCGTCGTACCCGGCATCGATGAGCGTGCGGATCGTGCGTGCATCGACGCTACGGATGTCGGCCGCCTCGCGTGCGTCTTCGCGAAGCGCGGCGATCTCGCGGTCGTCGTACCAGAGCTCGGCGCCGGGCGGCACGTCGATGAGTCGTGCCAGCGACGCGGCCGCGATACGCCACAGCGGCCGGATCGTCATGTCGACAAACCGGCGGCGCGCCTGGGCATAGTTGCTGTACGTGGACGCGGCGAGCCCTTCGCTGAGCCCGACGATGACGGGCGGCACCCCGGCAGCCGCGGCGATGCGCGTCTCGCCCGCGCCTTGCACCGCCTTGAAGTCCATCTGCTCAAAGTTCGCGCCGACCACACGCACGTCGGCGCCGCCACCGAGGAACAACGTCTTGTACGCGTTGTTCACGCCCTCGTGCCGCTCGCGCATGATCGACACGAACTGTTCGAAGTCTTGCGCGGACACCTCGGGCGCGAGACTCACGACCATGTTCGGTGTCGCGGCATGCTCGAAGAACTTGATCTTATGTCGGGTCGCGAGCTTGTCGCCCGCGATCTCGTCGAGCACCGTGCTGATCCACGACATGCCGCGATAGCTCGCCTCAGGGTCCGGTAGCGGCGAGTAGTGGCACACCTGCTCGGGCGGAAACAGTTCCGCGTCGCGCGCGTCGGGCTCACGGTACATGTAGCCGATGATCTCGTACCCGATGCGTTGGCCGGTCGGTCCGAGCCGGGCGGTCGTCGCGATCGTCACGTGCTGCGGGTTGAGCCGCACGATCGCGGATTCGCCGCTGCGGTAGGCGCTCGGCTGCCGGATCGCGAAGAAGTTGCCCGACAGCGACGCGTCCTGTTCCATGCGCGCGAGGAGCTCGCCGGTCGTGCCGCCCGGCCACGGTGTCTCCAGCGGTGCGAGCGCTGACGTGGTGAACAGGTCGCCGACGCGGCCGCTCGTGCGACGCCGGAACGCGAACCGAACCTCGGCGAACATGAGCAGGCGGGCGAGGATGCACGCGAACACCACGCCGTTGGCCTTGTACGCGCCGCGGGCGAACCCGGTGAACGTGCCATCAATCGGTTCGCCCTTCTCGGGTCCACCCCACGTCGGCTGTACCAGGTACCGGTTGCCGCTGAACGTGAACGCGGTCGCGAGATCGGCCTGGTAGTCGGACCACGAGTACCGCGTGCTGTTGTCGCGTCGCGCGAGTCGGGTCAACAGGTTCACGCGTCAGTCTCCTACATCGACTACGAGCACGACCGCGAGCGCGATCGTGACGACACCGGCCGTGATCCATCCAGCGGCCGGTGCGATGAGCGCCGCGCCGATCACGATGCATACGGCACCGGCGATCAACGCGCACGCGAGGACGATCTCGCGGATCAGATCACCTGTAGCTCGCCGGCGCGCAGCACTGGCACCTCGGGCGAGCCGCTGACCTTGACCCATACCGTGTATACCCCCGCGGTGAGCGTGACGGCCGTACCGACGAGACATCGTGCGTAGTAGCTGGTCGGCGTCGTGGTCGAGTCGGTCTCCCACGATGCGGTCTTCCAGTCGCCCGTGCTCGGCGTGCTCGTCGTCGGCGGCAAGAACGCCATCTGCACGGTCAGCGAGGTCGGATCGACCTGGCTACCCGAGTCCCACGCGCGCACCAGCACGCGCACGTACTCCTTGCTCGCGCTACTGATCGTCAACATGGGCGCTCCATCGGCGCAACGGTCCGACCGCGAACCACTTCGCGGCCGGTACGTCCACGATCCACTTCGCGATCGGTCGGCCTACACGCCAGTTGTCGGCCGTGGTGACGCCGGTCGTGCCCTCGCCGTCGAACGTGATCGTCGCCGCGTCGAACGCGACGGTCGGGTCATCGAACGTCGCGGGCATCGGTCACGTGCTCGGGCTGTCCTCGAGCCGCTCGGGCTCGGGCTCACGAGCCGTCGTGCGTGCGTACACGGCGTCGTGCAGCACGAGGTAGGCACGGTCGAGCAGCTCGTGATCGGCGCGCGTACCACGGTACGCCTCACATGCACGGCGCATCACTGCGAGAGCTTCCATCGGGTCCATCAGATCACCGTCTGGCTGATCGCGTCGAGCTTCGACTGCGCCTCGGCTTCGGCGGCGGCGGCCGCGTTCACCTTGTCCTGGTAGCGCGATGCGACGCGCCAGCGTTCGCCGCGGCCGATCGCGTCGAGTAGCTGCGGCTTGCCGTCGAAGCGTGCGGCGTCGATCGCCCGGGCGAGCGCTTCGAGGCCGTCCTCCGGGTTGATCGCCGAGCGTTGCGCGTCGATCTGGTAGTAGCCGATCCCCACGCTCGTCAACGCGTTGTTGAGCGCGGTCGAGTGCTCGTAGACGATCGGCAGTCGCTGTGCGGCACGCACCAGCGTCTCGATGATGAGCAGCTGCCGTCCGGTCGGGTTCGCCATATGCCCGCTCCTATTCGTTCGTGAACATTCGAAGGAACACGTCCCACGTGATCGTGGTGCCCGCCGCGCCGGTGACCGTCACGACGATGTTGGTGCCCGACGCACTCATCGTGACGTTCCATCCGGCAACGTCTTCATGGGTGACGACGGTGGTCTCGCCGATCTCGGTGAGCGTGCCGCCAACGTTCCGGTAGGTGCCGTAGAGCCGGTACCCGGCGCTCGTGCTCGACGCTCGGGCGATGACCGTCACCTCGGCGAAGTACGAATCGCCCGAGGTCGTCGCATACGACAGTCCGGTCGTCGCGGTCGCGTCAGTCGTCTGGACGGTGTTGACGAGCAGAATCTGCCGCGACGTGTGCGTGAAGATGTCGGTGCCAGCGATCTCCATGATCGCCGCGTTGTACGACGCGGCCGCCGTGAGGATCGCCGAGCCCGCGACCGTCTCGGCGAGAACACCGAAGTCGAGCCCGGATGTCGTGCGAATACGACCCTTCGTCGAGTGCGACGTGGTGCGCAGGATCAGGTCGGCGCCCGAGCTCGAGGATGCTTCCCACGTCTGCGAGCCAGTGCGTTGCGCGCTGACGTTCGCGTACTGCGTGTGGTCGTCGTCGCCGAGCCCAGTGATCGAGCCGTGATCGAGTTGCGCTTGCACCACGTCGATCGTCGGGTTGCCCGACACGCCGTCACCGTTGGTGACGCTGACACGGGCTGATCCGGCCGTGATCGTCCTGCCCGTGAACGTGTCGGCCGCGGTCTGCGTGACGATGCCGTTCGTGTTGTAGGCGGCGAGCGCGGCGAGCGTCGCGTCATACGCCTGCACGTCGGTGCCGATGACGAGCCCGAGCGTCGAGCGGGCGACCGATGCGCTCGTGTCGTCGAGCAGCGTGCGGGCGAAGCTCGTCAGGGTCGTCGTGCTCGCCGTACCCGAGCCGGTGAAGTACGGCAGGGTGTCGGCCGCCGACGTGACACCGGCGAGCGCGGCGAGCTCCGCGTCATAGGCCTGGACATCGGTGCCGATGACGAGCCCGAGCGTCGCGCGCGCGGCCGCCGCGTCCGCGTCGTCGAGCAGCGTGCGGGCGAACGACGTGAGCGGCGTGGTCGCCGCGGTCGTCGCCGAGTCGAAGTATGGCAGACGATCCATCGCCTGGGTGAGCCCGGCCAGGTCGTCGAGGATCGCCGACCACGCCTGCACGTTGGTGCCGATGGTGAGCCCGAGCGTCGCGCGCGCGGTCGCCGCGTCCGCGTCGTCCAACAGTGTGCGGGCGAACGCGGTCAACGGCGTAGTCGCGGCCGTGCTCGCCGAGTCGAAGTACGGCAACCGATCGGCCGCCTGCGTCAACGCGGCGAGGTCGTCGAGCACGGCCGACCACGCCTGGACGTTCGTGCCGATCACCAGGCCGAGCGTCGATCGGGCGGCCGCCGCGTCCGCGTCGTCCAGCAGCGTGCGGGCGAACGCGGTCAGGGTGGTGGTCGTCGCCGTGCCCGAGCCGGTGAAGTACGGCAGGGTGTTGGCCGCCGAGGTGACGCTCGCCAGAGCGGCAAGCTCCGCATCGTAGGCCTGGACGGTCACGCCGATGTCGCCCGCGTCGAGCAGCGCGGACGTGTCCGTGATGCCGTGCACGCCGGTCGTGTCCGCGATGTGCGCGTCCACGTCGGTCCGGAGCGTGCTGACCTTGTAGTCGAGCGTGCTGGTGACCGTCGAGTTGTTGACGCCGACCTTCGCTTCGAGCGCTTCGATCGCGTCGCCGAGGTTGCCGTGCAGCGTCGAGTGCGGCGACGTGGACAGGTACTCGCTCGACAGTTGCGACGCGTCAGGGAACGTGTCCAGCGATGTCGGGAAGTTGGTCGGCATCCGTCATCCTCACACGTACATCGCCCACGGCTTCGGCGACTCGGGCGCCGGTCGTACCCGCGCCCGGTCGTATGCGATCACCGCGGCAACCGCGAGGTCGATCTTTCGGCTACTCGACTTGTGCTCCTTCGTGATCCGCGGCCCCTTCGCGTCGCGCTTGAGCACCGCGTTCGCGACATGGCGGGCGAGCCGCGGGTCGCCATCATGCGTCAACCGGCCGTCCATCACCGCGTCGTAGAACGCGGAGCATGCTGGCACCATGCGTGCCGGATGCGACGTCGGGTACTCGACGATCGGTACGCCCCGATCAGCGAGCGCCTCCATCGAGCGCTGCCAGCGGAACGGGTCGCACGCGACCTCGTGCACCTCCCAGCGTTCGCACGCGGCGATGATCTCCGACTCGACCTCGGCGATCGGCACACGCCATTCGGGATCGTCGCTGTCCATCCGCTCCCAGGCGGCGACCACGAACACATGCCCGTCCTCGATCGTGCATCCGACGAGCGCCGTGCTGTCACCCGAGTACGAGCCGTCGAAGCCGAGCACGATCGGCGTGCCCGGCGCCGGCGCGCCCGGCGACGCGCACGCATCCCACGCGTGCGCCGGGATCCACGGCGTCCGCGACGCCACCCACTGGTTCAACCGCTTGGTGCGAAACTCGGCCTCGGGCGTGAGCCGCACGGCCGCCTCGAAGTCCTCGACGTGTAGGAAGTCGCCGAGCGCCGGGTTCGCGATCCGCCATGTGGCCTCGTCGCGCCAGTCGGCCTCGGGCGGCGCCGACCACCAGCGGAAGAAGAACGCGGGATCGTCGATCTCGCCCGCCTCGATCTGACGGCCGTACTGGTACAGCCGGTAGCAGAGCGAGTCCTGACCGTCCGGCTGGGTGCGCACCCCGGCCGTCGTGATCCCGAGCAGCAGCGGCTGCGTGCGGGCACCCATCGCGAGCGACATGACGTTCCAGAGGTCGTCGTTCGGTTGCGCATGCACCTCGTCGAAGATGCACGCGCTCACATTCAGCCCCTCTTTCGTGTACGCCTCGGACGAGAGCACACGGTAGATCGACCCGAGCGCCGGGTACTCGATCACGTCACGGTAGACACGCAGCTCCGACTCGAGGACCGGTTCGAGCTCGACCATCCGGCGTGCCACACCGAACACGATCCTGGCCTGGTCGCGGTCCGCCGCGCACGAATACACCTCGGCGCCGGGCTCCGACACGTCCAACAGCAGGTACAGCGCGATCGCCGACGCCAGCGCGGATTTGCCGTTCTTGCGCGGTAGCCCGACCAGCGCGCGCCGGTACTGACGGAGCCCGTCGGGCCGCAGGCGGAACAGGTCATCGAGCAGCTCGCGCTGCCACGGTCGCAACCGGATCAGTTCACCGGCCGTCGGACCCTTGGTGATCCGGCAGCACGACTCGATGAACTCGGCGACCGCGCCACCCTCGCTGCGAGGACGCGCCGGCGCGCGTCGGCGGCCGCTCACTCGATCCCGGCGCGGGCACGCGCCTGACGCTCACGGATCTCGTCCAGTTTCGTGCGCACCGCGGCCGTCGTCAGGCCGAGCCGTGCCGCATCGGTCGGATTCAGCCCGAGCTTCGCTTCGAGCCGATCCAACGCCGCTTCGACATCCATCAGCGCGCGCAGCGCCGGGTTGAGCACCGGCTGCCCTTGCGACCCGACCGTCACGTGCCCGACCTCGTCGACCTCGGCCGCAAGATCGGCACGCCGCTGCGCGAGCTCGCAGTAGCGGACGATCGCCCGCATGTCACGGCGCGGCACGTACACGCCCGCGCCAGCCGTCCACGCGAACTCCCACGCGGCCTGGGCCTCGGGCCCGAAGTGGTCGGGCATCGGCGGCACGACCGCACCACCCGGCAGCGGCACCAGCGTGCCCGACGTGGACGTCGCCTTCGGGCCGTTCGACTTGCCCCTACGTAGTTGCGGAGCCTTCGGCGGGTTCGCCATGCTGCGCCTCGTGTACCTCGTGATCTGGACGCTGACCGTCGCCGCGATCAGCATCGGGCTCTACGCCCGGTCGGTCTCGCTCGCCCGGCAGGCCGAGTCGTCGTGGCTGCTCGCCCGACCTCGGCTGCGTGCCCGGGCGGCACGGTACCGGGCCGTCGCGGCCACGCTGGCCATGTGCGTCGGGCTCGTGCTGGTCGCTCGGGCGTAGCCCATCATGCGAAACTCTGTTCGGGTTCCCCAAATCTGACGGGTCGTCAGATTCCGGGGAACCTGGGCGGCGTGCGCGCGGCTTGGCGGCGGGTGTCCGGGCCCGGCCGGGCGCCGCGCCGA
>FWPU01004340.1_pt1 | contig 33204 bp, 29 predicted proteins | sample 2228361 | NCBI WGS metagenome assembly FWPU01 (sample SAMEA103939777, study PRJEB20133) | metagenome
CCGCAGCCTTGGCCATCCTTCTCTACTAGCGCTACAGGCTCATGAAAAACCTACACTTGTAAAGGGCTGGTCGGAGGGGATGATTGAGATGTTTGGCTTGCTGAACAATCAAGAAGCCATGATGAATTCCTCTTTCCTTGAGCTATTCCGCGAGGATGCCGGCAATTACTACACCGATATGTGTCAGATTGTCGGGGGCATGGATCGCCTAACCAACGCATTCCTACCCGTGGTGGGGCGGTCCATCCGCTATGGAGCGAGACTGATTGCCATCGATCAAACTCCTGAAGAGGTCATCTTTCATTATCAGACGCCAGCACGGCGTTTTGAAGCGCGCGCAGACTATGCTATCCTCACCATCCCTTTCCCTGTTTTACGCCATATTGAGGTGCTCAAGCCATTTTCTCGCGCCAAACAACGCGCCATCCGTCAGTTGCATTATGACGCATCGGCGAAAATCTTTTTCCAGTGCAGGCGCCGTTTTTGGGAGACCGATGAAGGCATTTATGGCGGCGGGACGGTTACCGATCTACCGATCCGCAACTTGTACTATACCGACTATGGCAAAGAAAGCGGGCGAGGCATTTTGCTCGCCAGTTATACTTGGTCTGAAGATGCTCAACGTTGGGGGTCACTACCTACCCACGAACGCATTGAACAAGCGTTGGAAAATGTGACCGTCATTCATCCCCAAATCTTGCAGGAATTTGAAGTTGGGGCGTCATATATGTGGCATGACGATCCTTTCGCTGGAGGTGCTTTTGCGCTCTTTGATCCAGGGCAGCAAACGCTCTTACATGATGAGATCATCCGCCCTGAAGGGCGAATTTATTTTGCTGGCGAACATGCCTCGCTCTATCACGCTTGGATTCAAGGGGCATTGGAATCGGGTTTACGGGCAGCGATGGCGATCCATGCTTTGTAGAAGCTGCGGAGGTTGAGAGCAGAAGAGACCTTAAGCTGGGTGACCTGAGTTTAACTCACCACAGCCACATGATCCCAAATGAATCAAGCCTTTTGCACTCCTAAATTGGCGCGCAGAAACAATAGCTGAATTTTTTAGGAGAAAGATGATGTTCAACCATATTATCTATGATCCCAACATATTGAATGGGAAGCCGTACATTGCTGGCACGCGCTGAAGTGTTGAGTTCATTCTCGAACTGGTGGCAAGTGGCGCAACCAGAAACGATATTTTGCAAGCATACCCTCAGTTGACCGCTGAAGCGCTAGGAAAGGCGTTGAGGTATGCGGCACAATTCCTGAAAAATGAAATTGTCCCTGCTGTAAAGGTCTAGAAAACTTGAGAGCGCTTGATTTTTCCCTCCTTGCCATTGTCAAGATTAGAGTTCGGCAGTTCTAAATACATCGTAGTCGCTCAGGCTCTTGATGCAAGCGGAGCTAAAAGACAGCGAACTACCTCCTTGGTCTGGATCAAATGCGCCTTGATCTGCTCCAAAGAGGCCTGACAACGTTGGCAGCGCTTCACACGATGCGCCTGCACTAATTATCGGAAAGCCTTTTACCTCACCTGTCGGCCTTTCCACTCGACAGTTCCTTTCCAGTGCTGCCAGAGGGATTGGGCGGCAATGATGGTCATCAGAACAACAGAAATAGGAAGCAGCAGGGCATCTTGCGGACGTTGGCGGCTGATGACCGCCGTCAACATGCGGGTTAGCACACCAAGCAAACCGAAGAGGGCGTATTGCCAAGAGAGAGAGAACACCGCCAATGCCCATGGAACGACAAACAGCCACCAATGAAACAGGGTGGAAAACAGCAAAAAGGGAACACAATTTCCGTGACCGGCGAGGATGTTTTTTGCAAAGCCGTTGCGCGCTGCTTGCCAATTCGCATACATGCGGGTTCGAAGACGTCCGTTTGCATCACAGGCTCGTAAGCGCAGCTTAGCTTTTTTGATCCCATACGCGAATGCCATATCCTCGACAATTTTTTGACGCACGGCTGCATGACCGCCGATTAGATCGTAGGCAGGGCGTCGAAATAGCAGGCACTGTCCCATGGCGGCGGCAAAAACCCAAAAGGGCAGGTGATACACTGCCAAAACGGGTAGGTAAGCAAGGATCGTAAAAGCCATCAAGGGTACGGTCAGGCGCTCTCCCCAAGTGTGGGTTTCTTGGGTCGGCCAGCAGGTGAGCAGGTCGGCTTGGGTGCGTTCTGCTTCAGCGACTAATGCCCCAAGCGCTTGAGGATGCCAGCGGACATCCGCATCGCTAAAAAGCAGCAACTCTCCTCTGGCGCGTTGAGCTGCTTGATGACAGGCCCAGTTTTTCCCCAGCCATCCAGCAGGGAGTGGTTCACCTTGGAGGAGGATCAATCGACGGTCTCCATGCGCCGCAGATCGGGCGACTTCTGCTGATCCATCGCTGGATTGGTCATCGAGCAGGATGAGTTCGAAATGGGGGTAATCTTGAGCCAGCAGGGTGCGCACGGTTTCGCCCACCCGCTCGGCTTCATCCCGCATCGGAATGATGATCGAGACAAACGGCTGTTTGCTTTCTCGTTTAGTGGCTTGCAAGCGGGGAAAGGTGAAGGCGTTGAGCAAGGCGGTCAGGGCAATGACCACCAGCGGAGCAAAAGAGAGGATCAACCACTCCTTCATAGGCCTAGGTTGGATTGCCGAGCTCAGGATGACTGTGACTTGGAAAGCTTGTGCCAAGGGGGTTGGCGTAAATCGGCGCGATGTTTCCACATCAGCAAGGCAGTTTGCAGACCGAGAATGATCAAAAATGACGGTTCAGGGAGAAACCAGACTAAATACACCCCCATGGTTGCCAGCGTTAGAAGAAGTGCCCAACCTGAATTGCGCAACGCCAGATAGAAAATGGTCAAGCTGGTGACGGCAACCAGGGGCACACGCCACAGGGTTAAGCCGATCCATACCCCTAATGCTGAGGCGATCGCCTTGCCACCTTTGAAACCTAGAAAGGGTGAATAAGCATGTCCCAGCATGGGAGCGATGGCGATTGGGATCATCTTTTCCCCCCGCCAGCCGAATTCATAATATGCCCAGCCAATCGGCGCGGCGGCTTTAGAGATGTCTAGGAGAAGGACAACCACACCTAACCACACCCCTCCAGCCCGAAAGGCATTGATTGCCCCAGGGTTGCGATCCCCCACGCTCTGGACGTTTTTGCCTTTCAAGCGTCCTAGCCACACTGCGAAAGGTAATGAGCCACTGAAGAAGGCTAAAGCCGTCCATAAGATGGTCTCGATCATTTTTTCAATCCTTATGAGAAAGTTTGATTTTTTACCTGTCCCCTGCTAGCTGCCCTCTTGTCCGATGGTTTCTGCAATGCGTATCCGTTTTCCATGCTGTTGGGCAGCGATTGCCCAGACCACAAAACTGCCCATGACCAAAAAGCCCACCAGCGCGGGCAAGGGCTGCGACCAAAAAATTCCTAAGCCGATGCTTTGCAACAGCCAAGTGATGATGTAAATGATCTTCAACGACAGCAAGGGTAAATCCCTCGGTCTGACAATGGCAGTAATGATCGCAGCAACCAATATCCAACCCAGAAAATTGACCAGCGGGATGCCGAAGTAGGCGCCCGGTTGATCCCATACCCAGAATCCCCACGCCGTCATCTGGGGGTCGAGGAAGAGGTCCCAAGCGGTGAAGGCGAGCGCCGAGAGCAGCACTCCACGCCAAGGTTGTTGGCTGGCTCTTTCCCCAAGGATGGTTTGAGCAATTGCCCAAGCGGGGGGGAGCATCATCATCCACGCCAGCGGAATCAACAGCGGTACGCCTGCCAGTTGGGGTTGAAGCAGGGAAGTGTAATGATACTTTCCGAAGGGAAAGCCGGTCGCCGACCCCATCCATTCAGCAAAAAATGCCACCACCGTCACAAGCAGGAAGACTCGCAGGGTTCGCTGCCAACCCCACTGCGAGCTTAAGGCGACGATCACAGCCGCACATTGGATGACCACTCCAACCGACATGCCACTGTACAAAGCCCTCTCACCCAAGGTCCATCCGACAATGGGCAAGGCAATCATGGTCAGCACCCAAAGCACGAGCAACGTGATGACGGGCACTGGAATGAGCCACAGTTTTCTTTGCATCTCAAGCACACCAACCTTGAAGGCAATTTGTTTACCGGTTTATTTATTGCCAGCATGTCACTTATTCAGCAGTGATTGTATCTCAAAAAAGCCGAGGTCGTCTCAAAATTTGGGGTAAACTTATCCCACAATGCCAATTTTTGATGATTATGTGGTGATTCTGGGTGGCGGCATTGGCGGCTTAGCGGCGGCTATCTACTTGGCACGGGCTGGTCGCCGTGTGCTCCTTTTTGAGCAAAACCAGCAGGTTGGGGGGAAAATGGGCGAACATTGCGCGCAAGGGTTTCGTTGGGATACCGGTCCATCGGTGATTACCATGCGCAACGTCTTTGAGGAACTGTTTGCTGCAACCGAGAGAGACCTAAGCGATTCTGTCGTCTTTGAACCCATCGATCCGCTAACGCGCTACTTCTTTTGGGACGGGAAATGCTTGGATCTTTCTCGCGATCTCTCCCAGACGCTGGAGCAGATTGCAGCATTGGAAGGGCGAGATGTGGAGGGCTATCTGGCGTTTTTGGCTGAGGCAGCGCGGGTCTATCGCATTGTCAGTCCGGTGTTTCTTTTCGGCCCACCGCCTAGCTTGGCCAGTCTCAGCAAAGTTACCCTGAAAGATGCTCTATCGGTAGATTTACTGGGGACATTGCAGAAACGCATTGAGCGGGTAGTGCGTCATCCTCATCTGCGTCAACTGCTGGGGCGGTTTGCAACCTATGTCGGCGCCAGCCCTTACCTTGCTCCGGCGACGTTGAGCTCAATTGCCCATGTAGAGCTAGCTCAAGGGGTTTGGTATCCAAAAGGCGGTGTTTATCAACTAGCCCGCGCTTACCAGCGACTTGCCACGGAATTGGGGGTAGAAATTCATTATGGGGCGCGCCTTCAACGCCTTGAGGTGCAAGATGAGGCCGTCACGCAGGTGGAGTTCGAGTCCGGCGAAAGGATTGCGACTCAAACTGTGCTCTCGAACATCGACGTGACGACCACCTACTTGCTAATCGCCAGTCAGACCGCTCAAAAGGTGTTTAGAAGGCTGCGCAGACAAGCACCTTCCTGCTCTGGGTTCATCCTGCTGTTGGGGGTCGAAGGCACGCATCCCTCGCTTGCCCATCACAATGTTTTCTTTTCGAGAGATTATCGTCAAGAATTTGACCAAATCTTCCGCCAAGGGAGATTGCCAGAAGATCCTACCATCTATGTTGCCATCACGGCGAAATCGGATGGCGATCATGCCCCAGCCGGTTGCGAGAACTGGTTTGTTTTGGTCAATAGCCCGCCATTGCCCGAAAAGTCCTCTGAAGAGTGGGCAGAAGCCAGCCAAGCCTATGCTGAGCACCTTTTGGGGTGTTTAGCCCAGCGCGGCTATGACATTCGCTCGAAAATCCGCTACCAAAAGATCCTCACACCCTTCGATCTGCAACGATCCACTGGGGCGTGGCGGGGAGCGTTGTACGGGGTCTCCTTCAACAGCCGTTTTGCTCCCTTCGTTAGACACGGCAATCGTTCGCCCTTGCGGGGTCTGTATTTTGCCGGCGGCAGTGTTCATCCAGGCGGTGGTGTTCCCTTAGCGACCCTATCGGGCAAGAGAGCTGCTCAATTGATTTTGGAAGATATTTCCATATCGCATTGAGAAAATTTGCTGAGTTAAAGGACGGATATGACCTATTCTGGATTTCTGCTTCGCTTCTTAGTCCTGCCCATTTTGATTTTGGGGTGGATTACTTTGAGAGACGAACGGCGCTTTCCGCCGATGAAAAACTTTCAAAACGGGCGGAAGGTTTGGGGGATCATCGCCCTGCACATCGTCATAGCGGTTCTTTACACTACGCCATGGGATAACTATTTGGTTGCCAGTGGTGTATGGACCTATCATCCTGATTTGGTTTGGGGTATTTTGATCGGTTATGTGCCATTGGAAGAATACCTGTTTTTTGTTCTGGAAACACTGCTAACGGGTTTATGGTGGTGGTTTCTGACGCGGCGACTTCCTGAGCCGCCGGCTTTCCGTCCATCCAAGCGCGGTCGCTGGATTGCTTTTGGGGTTCTGATGGTCGTATGGATTAGCAGTGCGGTTTTGCTCTTTGGTGGCGAGCAGCGCTGGACTTATTTGAGCATTATCCTTTTTTGGGCATTGCCGGCGATTGTTCCCCAGTTCCTGATTGGGGCAGATATCCTGTGGCATTATCGCAAGTTGGTCGGTTTGGGCATTTTCGTGCCGGGGACTTACCTCTCGTTGATGGACATCGTCGCCCTACGGGCTTCGACTTGGACGATTTCCCCTGAGCATACGGTTGGCGTGCTCTTTTTTGGCATCTTGCCTCTTGAAGAAGTGGTATTCTTTTTTATTACCAATGTCCTGATCATTTTTGGCATGACTCTGCTGCTATCTAACCTGTGCCGCGATCGATTTTTCGCCTGGCGAGAGAAGGGTTATCGCGGCTTTCCCGAATAAGTGCAACGGATTGGATTCAGCCTTGAACAAGGATTTTTTTAGAAGCTAAATGGATCAGCCAAAATCTACAAGTTGGGGTAAACTATGGTTGAGCTTGATCTCGTTTTATAACGCATTCCTTGATCAGTCAAGCTCAAGGAGAGTCTATGCGTCGTTGGAATGGGTGGGGAGATCAATCCATCCACTATCCACTGAGTGAATTTGCTCGGCTATATCTCAAAGATTGGTTGGGCGAGGGATTATCGTTATCGGATGCGCCCGTGGAAGCGTTGTTGGACAAAATGCCTCCCCCAAGATTGCCCGAGCACCCCTTGGTAACATTGGACTCTTTTGAGAGACTGCTTCACGCGCGCGGACAGAGCTTGCCGGATTGGATTGCTCTGCGTTACGGTCGCATTTCCACGTACCCCGATGGAGTCGCCTATCCAACATCCGATGAAGAGATCCGCCGAGTTTTAGATTATGCCCGTAGTCTAGCTGCCGTGGTGATCCCCTATGGGGGAGGTACCAGTGTTGTCGGGCACGTCAACCCGCTCGCCAGCAATGCCCCCGTCCTAACCGTTGACCTTTCGCGGATGGATAAACTGATTAACCTTGACCCGATCAGCCATCTCGCCGAGTTTGAGGCAGGGGTGAGAGGACCCGAAGTCGAAGCCCAATTAAACGCCCAAGGCTTCACTCTTGGACACTTTCCTCAATCGTTCGAGCTCTCTACGCTGGGGGGCTGGATCGCTACCCGATCGAGCGGCCAACAATCGCTGTATTATGGGCGCATCGAGAATCTCTTTGCTGGCGGTCATGTGGAAACGCCGCGTGGGCATTTAGACCTGCCGGCCATACCCGCCAGCGCTGCCGGACCTGACCTGCGTCATCTGGTTTTAGGAAGCGAGGGGCGTTTAGGGATTATCAGCCGCGCCATCGTGCGGGTGCGCCCGATCGCCGAAGCGGAAGCCTTCTATGGTGTCTTTTTCCCGCACTGGGAGGCGGGTGTGCAAGCTGTCCGTACCATTGTGCAAGAAGGGATTGGATTATCGATGTTGCGCCTAAGCGATGCCACCGAAACGCAGAGCACGTTGGCACTTTCGGGCAAAGATCGTCTCTTGCCATGGATTGAGCGAGGGCTTGGCGTCCTAGGTTATCCCCCAACGCGCTGTTTGCTGATCTTTGGGGTGACGGGGAGCAAGGCGACGGTAAGGCAGCTCTCTCGGCAGACGATTCGCATTTGTCGGCGTTGGGGCGGGCTGTTCACGGGGACGATCATCGGTAAAAATTGGCGCAAGACTCGCTTTCTCACTCCCTATTTGCGCAATACGCTGTGGGAGCTTGGTTATGCGACGGACACCTTAGAAACGGCTGTACCTTGGGCGAAAATTCCAGAAACAGCCCAAGCTATTCTCCATGCTTTGAATGGCGGTCTGCAGGCATGGGAAGAGCGGGTTCTGGCGTTTGCCCACCTATCTCATGTCTACCGCGATGGTGCTAGCATCTATGCCACCTACTTGTTTCGGCGCAGCGGTGACCCCGACGAAGATTTGGCGCGTTGGAGGTCGCTTAAGAAAGCTGCCAGTGAAGCCATCGTCGCCTGCGGCGGCACCATCAGTCATCAGCATGGGGTCGGGGTCGATCATGTGTCTTATTTACAACATGAAAAAGGGAGCTTGGGCATTGAAGCCTTGCGGGCAGTTTGTCGGGACTTTGACCCGCAGGGGATGATGAACCCCGCCAAGCTTCTTCCAGAAGCGTGAATCGCATAAGGGGTTGCGTATCAATTGGCGGACATTGTGTCGAAGAAAAGGGACATAGAATATGTGGAATACTTCGAGGCGTGATCAAATTTGGGAACAACTTAAGCAGCCATGGGATTTGGTCATTATTGGCGGTGGAATCACCGGAGCTGGAATTTTGCGTGAAGCGGCGCGCGTCGGTTTGCGTGCTTTGCTCATCGAAGCAGATGACTTTGCTGCCGGCACCTCTAGCCGCTCGTCGAAATTGGTTCATGGCGGTTTTCGCTATCTAAAAAATGCTCAACTGAGGATGACTCTTACCTCTGTGCATGAGCGCGAGCGCTTGCTGCAGGAAGGTCGCGGCTTGATCAACCAACTCGGTTTTCTGTTTGTGCATTATCAACGCGATCGCTTTCCGCCGTGGTTGTTCGGTTTCGGCTTGATTCTCTACGATCTATTAGCTATGCGTTGGAATCACCGTTATTATGATGCCTATGACATCCTGGAGCTAAGCCCTTATCTGAACGGTGAGGGATTGCTGGGAGGCTATCGTTATTTTGATGCCCAGACCGATGATGCTCGTCTCGTGTTGCGGTTGTTGCAGGAAGCCGATGACGAAGGTGGGATTGCCTTGAATTATTGCCGCGCCGTAGAACTCTTGCGCCGCAAGGATGGTAGGGTCTGCGGTGTTGCCGTCTGTGATGAAAGCCCGCAGGGAAAAGGACGGACGGCAGAAGTTCAAGCAAAGGTGGTGATTAACGCCACCGGCGTATGGGCAGATGCGTTGCGCGCCCAAGTAGGCGGCCAACGCCGCCTGCGGAAGCTGCGCGGCAGCCATTTGATCCTCGCCCGCCAACGATTACCTATCAACCGTGCGGTCACTTTTTTGCATCCCCGCGATCGCCGTCCGGTCTTTGCTTTGCCATGGGAAGGGGTGACGCTTTTTGGAACGACCGATGTTGACCATCGGGATGACTTGACGGTGGATGCGAAAATTAGCCCTGCAGAAGTTGACTACCTGTTATCTGCTTTGCAGGATGTCTTTCCAACCCTTGAGTTGGGTCTGCAAGATGTACAGGGTACCTTTGCCGGCGTGCGGGCTGTGGTCGATACGGGAAAGGCAGATCCCTCAAAGGAGTCGCGTGAGCATGTATTGTGGAAGGAGAGCGGCTTACTGACCGTGAGCGGTGGAAAATTGACCACCTTTCGCTTGATGGCTCACGATGCCCTGCGAGCAGTTGCCTCCCAGTTAGAAGCCTCTCATCGTTATCACGCTCGCCATCGGGTCTTTCGTTCGGTGTCTCTGGAACCGTTGGTGGAGCAGAACATCGCTCCAGTGAGCCGTTTTCGGTTATTGGGGCGATATGGCTTGCATGCCACTGAGGTCATCGAGGAGGCGCAAAGTGGGGAATTAGAACCGATTGAAAATACGGTAGCCCTTTGGGCGGAGCTGCGCTGGGCAGCGCGCGCTGAAGCCGTGATCCATCTGGACGATTTGCTTTTGCGCCGCGTGCGCCTTGGGTTATTGCTGCCAAATGGAGGCATCTCCTTGCTGGAGCAGATTCGGGCAATTGTGCAAGGAGAATTGGGCTGGGAAGATGCTCGCTGGCAGGCTGAAGTAGAGGCGTACCGAGACTTATGGGAAACTTATTATGGAGTGCCGAGTGGATGAGTGAAAAAGACCTTCTCTTAGCAATCGATCAAGGAACTCAAAGCGCAAGAGCGTTGCTTTTTGACCCACACGGACAACTGGTTGCCAAAGCCCGTATCCCCATTGAGCCCTATTTCTCGCCCCAACCCGGGTGGGCAGAGCAACATCCAGAGGTGTTTTGGCATGCAATTTGTCAGGCTTGTCAGAAGCTGTGGCATTCTCCCGATGAGATCCAAGAGGGCTATGCGCTTTCCACGCTGCGTCAACGCCTCGCTGCGGTTGCATTGACGACCCAACGCGCTTCGGTGGTCAATCTCGACCGAAATGGGCAACCCCTGCGGCCGGCGATTTTGTGGCTCGACCAGCGGCGCACCGAAGGCTTGAAACCCATCGGGGGGTGGTGGGGACTGGCTTTTCGATTAGCTGGACTAACTCAAACCGTTGCCTATTTGCAGGCCGAAGCAGAAGCCAACTGGATCGCCACGCATCAACCCGAAATCTGGCGCCAGACGGCAAAATACGTGTTGCTTTCTGGCTATTTGACCTATCGTCTGACCGAGCAGTGGGTGGATTCGACTGCCTGTCAGGTCGGCTACATCCCCTTTGACTATAAGCGCTTTTGCTGGTGTGATCGACGGGATTGGAAGTGGCTGGCTTTGCCGGTTGATCCCTCGATGTTGGTGGAGCTGAAACCACCCACCAGCCAACTCGGAGAAATCACCCGTGCTGCTGCACAGGCAAGTGGCATCCCAAGCGGATTGCCCTTGATTGCGGCTGCGGCCGACAAAGCCTGTGAGGTGATCGGGGCGGGTTGTTTAGAACCCCATCTGGCTTGTCTAAGTTATGGAACCACTGCAACCATCAACACGACTCATCGGAAATATATCGAAGCGATTCCATTGATTCCCCCTTACCCCTCGGCAATTCCCGATGCCTATAACCTCGAGATTCAAATCTATCGCGGTTTTTGGATGGTAAGTTGGTTCAAGCAAGAATTCGGGCAACATGAACAGCGTTTGGCGGAACAACGCGGCATTCAAGCCGAGCAACTTTTTGACGAGTTCGTCCAAGCGGTGCCGCCGGGTTGTCAGGGGCTTGTGCTGCAGCCGTATTGGTCTCCTGGCTTGCGTTTTCCTGGTCCAGAGGCGCGGGGTGCCATCGTTGGTTTTCACGATGCGCACACGCGCGCTCACCTTTATCGGGCGATCTTAGAGGGATTAGCTTATGCCCTGCGTGAAGGAGCGGAGCGGATCGGCAAACGCAGTGGGGTTGCCATCCGCGAATTGCGCATTGCCGGCGGAGGCAGCCAAAGCGAGGCAGCCATGCAGATCACAGCCGATATTTTTGGCTTGCCCACTGCCCGCCCGCATGTCTATGAAGCTTCGGGCTTAGGCGCAGCCATGGATGCAGCCGTTGGCGTCGGCATCCATCCTAATTTCGACACCGCCATCCCTGAAATGAGCCACCTCGGGGCAACCTTTGAGCCGAATCTCAAACTCCATCGTCAATACGATGAGATTTATCGGCGCATCTACCACCAAATCTACAACCGTCTGCGTCCGTTATATGAAGATTTACGCCAGATTACGGGAGAAACGGACCAAGAGAGATAAACCCTAGAGCGCTTCGAGGACGTGTCGAATCCGAATTAGAAAGGTAAATGCTGGCGTAAGCGTTCAGCCGCTTGTTCGGGGGTAATGTCGCGTTGAGCCTCGGCAAGCATCTCGAAGCCCACCATAAATTTCTTAACCGTGGCAGACCGCAGAAGGGGCGGATAGAAATGGGCGTGGAGCTGCCAGCCCATCACATTCTCCTCGAAGAATGGCGCTCCATGCCATCCCATAGAGTAGGGAAAAGAGATCTCAAAAAGACGATCATAGGCGGTGAGCAAGCGTTTGAGGATATCCGCCAAAGCCCACCGGTGCGACTTTTTGAGTTCAGGGAGATGTTGGAAGGGGGTCTTAGGCAGTAACAAGGTTTCAAAGGGCCAAATTGCCCAAAAGGGGGTTATCACGCTCCAGTGTTCGTTTTCGACAACTACACGCTCAGCGCGTCCCTGTTCGATGACAAGATAATCTAACAGAAGAATGCGATGGTTTTCTTGGTAGTATTGCGTCTGTTGGCGGTGTTCTTTCATCGCCTCGTTGGGAATAGCGTCCAATGCCCAAACTTGACCGTGGGGGTGGGGATTGGAGCAACCCATAATTTCGCCCTTGTTCTCGAAAATCTGTACCCAGCGGTAACGCTTGCCCAACTCGTCAGCCTGTTGAATCCAGACATCAACCACGCGGCGAATATCCTCGATTTCCATCTCAGCAAGGCTCAAATCGTGACGCGGTGAGAAGCAAATCACACGGCACTCACCCGGCAGAGTCACCGCTTGCAACAGAGGGTGATCGTCAATCTCCTGTTTGGGGGTATCGGGAAGCAAGGCGCTAAAATCGTTGACAAATACAAAGGTGTGGCGGTAGTTTGGGTTACGTTCTCCGTTGGCGCGCATATTGCGGGGGCAGAGGTAACATTCAGGATCGTAGGTGGGGCGTCTGGCTTCGACGATCCGCTCAACCTGTCCCTGCCATGGGCGTAAAGCGCGCTGGGGCGAAACCAATACCCACTCGCCGCTGAGCGCATTGTAGCGGCGGTGAGGAAGCTGCCTTAAATCAATTCCCATCGCCAGGTAGCAGGACTTTTTCCAAGTCTAACAGGATCACCAAGCGTTCATCGACTTTGGCAATGCCAGTGACAAACGCCGAATGCACGAAAGCTGTGACAATTGGCGGTGGGGGTTCGATGGATGAGAGCGGCAGACGATACACTTGGGTGACCGAATCGACTTGCAAACCGATCTTCTCATCGTTGAACATCACGACCACGATGCGTTGATCCTCGCTCTCCTCGCCCGCCGGCAAGTGAAAGCGCCGCCGTAGGTCAATAACCGGCAAGACTGTGCCTCGCAGGTTGGTTACACCGACGACATAGGGTCGGGCATGGGGTACCACCGTGATCGCTTGGGGTTTGATGATGCTTTCTACCCGCTCGATGGGTAAGCCAAAAGCTTCGCCGGCTAAGGTGAAGATCACCAGTTGGCAAATGTCTTCAGTGGTGACTTCGCGCCTGAAGACCGTCTCAGCCTCACCGCCCCTCTCGGCTCCATCTGAGGGTAGCTTTTTTGTGGCAGGCAGCTCCGTTGTTGACGGTTGTGGTAAGCCTGCTGTCTTAGGTGCTTGTGCAGGTAGAACGGGGTCTGGAACCGTCACTGTTGACGGGGCAGGCGGGGTTTCACCTATGGCAGAAGATGCTGTTGCGCTAATCGCCGAAGGGGCTTCCTGTATAGGGGGCGGTGGGGTTTCAACCGCTTGAACCTCCGTGGGGGTGTTTTCGGACTTTTGCTCCTGCGCCGGCGGGAACGGAGTCACCTTCTCATTAGGAAGTTGCTTCTTGACTTGTCCGCTTCCTCTGGTTCCTTGGGGGAGAGGTGACTCGGTTTTGGCTTCAGGGGTGGGACCTTCCACTCCTTCTGTCTTTGGCTTGGAGGTAGAAAACAGCTTATCGAGAGTTGCTTCGACTTTTTTCTTTCGCAGAGTCATTGGATTTGCTCCTTGTGTTGGATACGTTCAACCAGTTCTTGGGCGAGGGCGCGGTATTCCTGACTGGCGCGGGTGCGCGGGGCGTACACGATGACCGGTTCGCCGGCTAGGGGGCTTTCTCTGAGGCGCGTATCCAAGCGAATGATGGATTGAAGAAGATGTTCTTGAAAGTGTTCCTGAAGTTCTTCGAGGACGCGGCGGGAGATGGCGTTGCGCATATCGAAGAGTGTAGGAAAGATCAAATATTCGAGTGACGGATTAGTGTGTTGGCGAACCGCTTCGATAACTTCCAATAAGCGAAGTAGTCCCCGCGAGGCAAAATATTCACACTGCACGGGAATTAAAGCCCATTGTGCGGCGGTGAGTGCCAGAATGGTCAGGACGCCCAGAGAAGGGGGACAATCGATCAGGATGGCGTCATAGTTTGAATTCATCGCCGTCTCATCGGAGTTTTTGGGAGGCGCAAGGCTTTGCAAGGCGTTGGCAAGGGTGAATTCATATCCCTGCTTGGAAGCCAAACTGTGCTCGACGGTTGCCAGTTGCAGATCGGCGGGCAACAGGTCAAGGTTTTCCATTGCAGTGGGTAAAATCAACCCTTGTGAGGAAGGCAAACTGGTTTCACTAAGCAGAAGATCGCTGATGCTAGTTTCCAGTTCGTCGGGATCAAAGCCGGCTGCCAGGGTGAGATGTCCCTGCGGATCTAAATCGACAACTAAGGTGCGCCACCCTAGTTCGGCGAAACAAGCGCCAAGGGAAAAACAAGAGGTCGTCTTCGCTACGCCTCCCTTTTGATTGCTCACGGCAAGGATAAAGCTCATCAGGACAACATCCTTTGCTGGTATCGAGACCGATCACACGTGTTTGGTCTGTCTAAGGTCAGGTTTATTTTAAGACAAAACACCTTCGGATGGGAATAAAAACGGTGTAAATTTTATCGCCATTTGGGGCAAAAAACTTTTTTCTCCGTGCCTTTGGGTCCTAGTGGTGAAAAGAAGAACACCGAAAAGTGAAACCCAAAGGCACGGAGATCCTAATTCTTAGCTTAGCGGTTCCAAAGAAACCTTTCGAAATCGCTCCCTCGAGATAAGTAGAAATGACAAGCTCCGCGATACTCCATGTGATGGTCGCGCAATCTAGCGGATGTTCTAGGGATGGGTAACCCGGCCGAGGAAAAGCAAATTGCCGTGCTGAACATCTCGAATCCCGAAAATGAAAGGACGGTCAACGATCATGGAGATGGGTTCGTCAGGAAAGGCGGAGGTCAGTTCCATAATGACTGCTGTTGCAGCAGCAGCTTCTGTGCCAGCCTCATCTACATTGACAAAGGCTTTGTGGACGACTTCACCGATGAATAGATCTCGTTTGCCATCCATCCCTGAAAAGTCAGCTTTGTCTGGCTGAAAGGCAATGGGCATCCCCAAGTTTGAAAGCGCATCAACCAAGCTGAAATCTGATTCGATCTTGAATTTGGGAAAGCTTAAGTTGACCGTACGGGATTGTCGGCTTGCCAGGGCTTGAGCGAGCCAGTCTGGTGTCAGCTTTGCCTCAACGGATTCAAATGCTCCAGGCGCAGGCAGGATCACGATCATTTCTAAGCTGCCCCCTGCATAGGGTAAGGAGACCAATTGGTAACCCTCGCCTTCGGCATAGAGAAGCGATTTGGATAGCTGCATCATCGGCACGGTGATCTTCTCACCATTCAAGAGGGTGAAGGGTGCCTCGGTTGTAGCCTCTTTTTCAAAAGGATATTGCCAAGCGGCGTTGAAGTAAATGGCATTGGTCAACACGAGGCGGGTCAGAGGGTCGATGGCATCTTGGGGGATCAAATCTTTGATTCTCTGTTCTGTTTGATCGCTGATCCATTGGTTGATTGTCTGGCGGGCTTCTTCGGGTTCACTGCTAAAATCGAGCAACTGCAAGCCAGCGCCATAGTTTTGAGCTAACGTATCCAGAAATTCGCTGAGGAATTCATAGCCCTGTTGTCCCCACAGAGCGTTGGCAATGTGCAAACGGAACGCAGGATTCCCTTTGTCATCCTGCAAAGCCTCTGCAAGCTGGGTAAAATATTGATCGAGCGCGTTGAAGGCTGGGTGAAGGCGCTCTTGGGGTAAAGTAAACTGTAAAGCGCTTGCCATTTGCTTCTCGGTATCGCCACGTGCACCGGCGTACGTCATTGCCAAGGCAGTTGAGAGGCTATAGGGTGAGAAAAAGAGATTTTCTGAGTTCTCGGAGCTCAGTTGGCGATAGAGGTCCAGCGCAAAGGCAGTGTTGCCGACAACCAGTTCAGAGAGGTCTTGTGGGGGAACATTGAGATCGGTGAGACGCGGTTTATCCGATTGGATAATCTCAGCTCGAGCGACAGGCGGTGTGGGCATTGGCGGCGCAGCACAAGCTACGAGGCTAAGGATCAGCATTCCAACGCTGAAAGAAAACAACACTTTTTTCATCGGGCGACTCCTTTCTAGCTGAAATAAAGACGCCAATAAAGAAGATTCAGTTCCACTGGGTCAGTGTGTAAAGTGTCTGCCATTTCGCGATTTTGAGAACAAAGTTATAATAGCGTTAGAGTTCCCAAGAAATGGTATGGTGAATCAATGAGTTATCAACTTCTCGTTGGCGATTGTACTGAGATACTGGAGGGTATGAGTCAGGAAGTCGACTTAACGTTTTTAGACCCACCATTTAATCAGGGGAAAGAATATCCCAATCATGATGACAACCTACCCGATGCGGTGTATTGGGATTGGATGGAAACAATTTGTCAAAAAATCTATCGCTTGACCTCGAAGGGAGGAGCGATTTACTTTATGCAGCGGGAGAAGAATGCTGAATTTGTGTTGCGCTGTCTGCGAAATAGCGGGTGGGAGTTACAAAACTTGATTATATGGAAAAAACTAGCTTCAGCAGTTCCAAATACAAACAAATTCGGCAAACATTATCAGATCATTGCATTTGCGACCAAGGACAAAAAACCTCGTGTCTTTAACCGCTTACGAATTGATCCTCCCCTTCCTCCGAACTACAAGTATGACCGTCAACAGGGAATGTATGTGACCGATGTATGGGATGACATACGCGAGTTGACCTCAGGGTACTATGCTGGGGAAGAACCGCTGCGAAACCCTGATGGCACTCGATTTCATAAACAACAATCGCCAGTGCAACTTCTGCTAAGGATAATCTTGTCCTCTTCTATGCCAACGGATTGGATTTTAGACCCCTTCGCTGGAACGGGTACGACCCTCGTAGTAGCCCAACAATTAGATAGAAATGCGATTGGTATCGAAAAAAGCGTTGAGAACGCTCAATGTATTGAACAGAGGCTAAAAACGCTGCGCAAGGCGGATGATATCGAGGTTTACTATAATGACTATCGCTACACTGCCAATCTTGAGCAAATCTGGGGAAAACAATCGCAAAGCTTATCCGAATCGTCCCAAGCGTTGCAGCTCTCTCTCCTTTCGACCGACAATCGATGACTTCCATCTACTCCTTTTTTGCCTCTTTGTTAGCCCTAAGGCAGGAATTTCGCTCCCTCCCAAAATTGGAAGATTTCCCTTTTGACAAAACACTTCTAGCCTGCCGCAATCGCGGTTCTTTTCCAGACCTGATTTTGCGCCTTGAGCAAGAGGGGGATAAATATTTTGGGGGGGAACTTATAGAGTTAAAGGATAGTCGAAGTTATTGTGTGCCCCTTGAACTTTATAAACAACTAGCGATCTTCACCTTCCGGCATCCCCTTAATGGACCGTTCTTGGCGTTTCAAGTTGCAATCTAGGGCAGATGGGGATGGAATGAATTTTGAACGGACACCAATAAATACGCCGATGCACTTGCTATTTTATGACATTTATCGTATTCATTTTATCGAATATTCTGGCTATAATTTGAATAACGAAGTCCTTATTCCATATCCTAGAGGTCAAGATGATCACGGTTAAGGTATTAGGGAGCGGTTGCGCAAACTGCAAGAAAGTAGAGGCGATTGTTCGCAAGGTGATCGATGAAATGGCATTGGAAGCGGAAATCCTCAAAGTGACCGACTACGAGGAAATTATGCAGTATCCCATCCTTTCGACACCCGGTTTGGTGGTCAACGAGAAGTTGGTCTGCTCGGGACGGATTCCGACGCCGGCCGAGGTCACCACATGGTTGGCGGATGCCGCTATGGAGCAAGTATAGCCCACTTTTCCCTTAATTCCCCCTTATGACCCTTGCGGATTATTTTGCTAGCGATTATACGGGGGCGCCATTCCAACTCTTTGACCTTGCCCATCTGGGGGCTTTAGCCTGTGTTTTGTTGCTCAATCTCTTCCTTTTACGGTATCGGGGCAGCTCCGAATCGCTACGACGTCGCTTGCGTTGGACGATGGCGATCGTCTTGTGGGTTAATGAGGTTGGCTGGCATGTCTGGAATGCTTATTGGGGTCAATGGACAATCCAAACCATGTTGCCATTGCATGTCTGCTCGATATTGGTTTGGTTAGGGGGAGTGGCGTTGGTGACCAAAAATGGAACCATTTATGAGTTTCTCTATTTTCTGGGGATCGGGGGTGCTCTACAAGCCTTGTTGACGCCCGATGCGGGCATCTATGGGTTTCCCCATTATCGTTTTTTCCAGACCTTTCTTTCGCATGGTTTGATCCTCACTTCGGCTGTCTATCTCACGGTTGTGGAAGGTTTTCGTCCTACGTGGCGTTCCGTGTGGCGGGTCTTTTTGTGGACAAATGTTTATATGGCAGTGGTCTTTGTCATTAATCAGTGGATTGGCTCCAATTACCTTTATATCGCCCATAAACCGCCAACCGCCCAGCATTTTGGATATGTTACCCGACTGGCCATACTATATTATCCATATCGAAGTCATTGGTCTCCTGACAGCTCTGATCTTGTATTTGCCCTTTGCGCTTCGAGATTGGCGGGCACAGCGCATGATGATTTCCAGTTAAAAAAAAGCGAAAGAATGGGGGAAAATCTTGACAAAAGCAAGACAATATGTTATAAATTTATCATAATAATTAATTAATTCGGCGAGAGGTAACCTTTTGAAAGCGTCACAATCGCCAGATTCTTGATGCGGAGGGGTAAGCTTCTGAGTCGACTCAATGGATGCGTCCCTCTCAACATTCAAATGGGTTAACTCTTGCCATAGAACAGAGAGGCAAAGTAGAAATGGATAGCAGCATTCGGCTTGGTAAAATTTTTGGCATTCCGATTGGATTGCACATCAGTTGGTTCTTGATCTTCGGATTATTGACGTGGTCGCTGGCGGGTGGGTATTTCCCCCAAGCTTATCCAGAAATCCCCGCTTTGGCACACCTGCTGTTGGCGGTGATCACCAGTGTTTTGTTCTTTGGCTCTGTCTTAGCACACGAGTTGGGGCATTCGATCGTTGCCCTGCGGGAGAAAATCCCAGTGCGCGGTATTACCTTGTTTATTTTTGGCGGGATTGCCCAGATTGGGAAAGAGCCACCTTCACCGGGGGCTGAATTTCGCATTGCCATCGCTGGACCCTTGGTCAGTTTGGCTTTAGCGGTGCTTTTTGGTTTGCTCTGGCTCTTAGACCGCGCCATCCCCTTCTTGGCTGCCCCTAGTGAGTATTTGATGCGCATCAACTTTATCCTTGCCGTTTTCAATATGATCCCGGGCTTTCCGCTGGATGGCGGGCGAGTGCTGCGGGCAACTGTGTGGAAGCTCAGCGATAATTTTCAGCGGGCAAATCAAGTTGCTGCGGTAAGCGGTCAACTGGTTGCTTTTGGTTTTATCGGGGTGGGTGTATTTTTGATCTTGCGAGGGCAATTCTTCAACGGTCTATGGCTTGCCTTTATCGGATGGTTCTTGCAGAACGCTGCGGCGAGTGCCTATGCTCAGACCCATCTGCAAAGCGCCTTGCAAGGTTTGCGCGTTGAAAGCGTCATGAATCCGCAATGTAACCGAGTCTCTGGCTTGTTACCTCTCAGCCAATTGGTAGAAGAGTATATCCTTACCAGCGGTCAGCGATGTTTCATTGTCGCAGACAATGGTATGACTAGCGGCGTGATTACCCTTAAGGATGTTACTGCAATACCGCAGAACAAATGGCGTTTTACGACCACCCGGCAGGCAATGGTGCCGTTTGATCGGGTAACCTATGTGACCCCACAGACCGAAGTATTGACCGCTTTGCGCATGATGGATGATGCCAACGTTGCCCAACTGCCGGTGCTCGAAAACGGAGAACTCATCGGCATTCTCACTCGCGATCAAATTGTGCACATGTTGCGTTTGCGTGCTGAGCTGGGCATGTAAGTTGTCGGATCAAGCTAGTTTGATGCAAGAAAACCGCCACGAACTTTCGAGCTTCGTGGCGGTTTTATGAAAATCATTTTACGATTTCTTACGGAGATGTTCCTCGATATCCATGAACAGATAAATGCCTTCGCCGATGGCTTGCAGTAAGACGAAGAAAAAACCACCCACTAATAAGATGAAAAGTGTGCTGATCATGCCGAGAATGCCGCTGATGCCCAAGCGCAGAGCTCCCTGTTGAAGCTGTAGCACTACGCCGCTCAGCGAAAAAATTGCCGCCAGAGCTAAGATAATCCACGAGACGGCATTTGCCCAGCCGGCGACACGCATTAGTTTGGCTTCGTCGTGATAGAGATCTTCACCTTCGGATTCTTCTTCAAGGACTTCCAAATTGGGTTCTTCCATAATGACAAATTCCTTTCTTCTGAGAGTGAACGGCGCCACAGGTTCCCTTTTGGGGATCAATAGGTCATCCCTTGCCCGTCGTTCTTAATCGGCAAGAACGTGTGCTTACCCTTGCGTGAGAACAGGCGCCACTTATTATTATAATCCCACTCGCCTTTTATCCCAACCATTCCAGTAAAGCTCGGGCTGCTTCTTCGGGTCCTTTCCGTTCCCAACCTTGCAAGCCTAGGCGGGTGCGTAACTGTCCGACAAAGATATCCTTTTCAAAGAAGGCTTGGAAGAAGCGCTGAGCGATGGCTTCATGAAGCTGCTCGAATTGAGCTGCCCCAAAGATGTTTGCGAAATAAGTATGCACCAGACCGCTGGAGGTGGTTGTGCCTTTGCTCATCGAGCTCCCTTGGCGAAAAACCTTCAAGGCTTGCTCGGCGGTGAAAAATCTTTCTATAATCGGATGGCTCGCATCGACCACCTCGTAATTATTGGCATACAGCACCATGTCGACTTTGGCTCCTTGCATGATGGTGGCATAGGTGGTCACGGGCAGGACGACACGGGCGTTGACCTGAGAGGGGTTCATGATGATGGTGCGGTCCAAGCGCCCGAAAGCGTAGCCTGGATTGAGATCATCGAGGCGGACAAACGCCCCCACTTCCGTGCCATAACCGACAATCTCTCCATTGGCTTGGATTTCCAGCGAGCCCATGTCATCGGCGATCACGTTCATCGCGCGAATGGCTTCTTCTCCAATGGAACGAAAAGCCTCCAAGGTCTCTGACTTACCGGCACCAGTATCGCCGATGATTAACAACGTGAACTCCTTGCCGTTTTTGAGTAGAAATTGCACCATCGCTCCATGAAAAGGAAATCGACCGCGATGCATCATCACAATGTTATGCAGGGTCAGGGTCATCTTTTTCATGTAACCGAAATAACCGAATTCTTTACGCCGTGGGATTGCCCCGATCCACAGACCATTTTCGGGGTGTTGGAAAAAGACAGTGGGATATTTCGCTTTCGGGTCGATACATTCTTCTGGGACGCCAAATAAGAGGATAGCATCTGCTGTGCGGTTGAGAAAGTCATCCTCGGCTAACTCGAAAAGATTAGACAGGGTAAAACCGAGCTCGTAAAACTGCTCGTGAAAATAGATCAGGATCAACAGCGGACCAACTTTGGCAGGATAGCACAACCATTCGCCTGCATCGAGGTCGAGTGACTCAAGCGGGTTTTGGTGGGTTTGCACGAATTGTCCACTGCGCTTGTTCATCGGTGGGTTGAGCAATAACGGGGGATACATGAGCACTTGGCGGATGAGCGGGATGGCGTTCAAGCGCTGCAAGTCATTCCCGCCTGCGAAAATGGGTTTGGGTAGGGCAATGGCAGCGATCTCTGCGCCGGCGACGATTTGGCGGTAGATATTCGGATGTTGCCCGCTGATATTCTCTTGGATGTCGCGATAGACGCTGCGCACCAGGTGGGTGAGCGACTCGATCGTTCGATTGAAGGTGCGATAAGGACGCTGATCCAGGGCATCGCCTTCCGAGTCGCAGATCAAAAAACGCTCAAATTCGCGCCAATAATCGTAAAGATACTCGACGAAGTCAAACAAAAGCGCCGGCCGGGTGAGCAAGTGGGCTTGATCGGCTTCAACCAGCTTCTGCACATGTGCTAAGGGTAACTTGGCAAGCCAACGAAAGATCGTGGTCAAATGACGCAATTCCAGGTCGGGGATTTTCCCTTCCTCAGAAACATCAAAAAGCTCTAACAGGGGGGAGTCTCGCCGCTCTAGAGAATCGACAGCCCGGCGCAGTACCTCTGCGAACATCTCACTGGAAAGCAGTTCATCAGGAGTTTCGCAGACGCGGTCGCGGATATACAGGATGGCTTTGCGTTCCACAAACTTGTAGTTAGTGAGAGGTGAGGCGTAGCGTTTCATGGAAATTCGTCACGCAAATTCAGATTTCGAGTGATTTTACCAGACAATCGCGGGGGAATGTTCTAAAGGGATGAAAATACCCTCATTTCTTCGTCGCCATGGGTGGTTCTCGTGTAACCAAAGATGTTGCTTGCTCTCGATTTTGGGTTGTTGGATTGATCGAAGAACCTGCAACGGCGCAGATGAAATTCTGTGGTATGATAGATTTACCCTGTTAAATTTCTAGACATCACTTCGAAAATATCTGGATACAATTCTTCGGGTAAATTGGGGAGGAGGAAAGTGTTGATTAAATCGTAGTTTTGTCGTATTGATTCTTGGGGGTGGTGCTTTTATCTAGAAAGGATAAATGCAGATGCCCGATAAAAACACTTCACCTATCTATTTTGCCTCGCAAGAGGCTGAAAGGTGGTTCCGCACGACGTTATACAGCATTGGCGATGCGGTGATCACCACCGATTGTCGGGGATGTGTTTTGCAGATGAACCCCGAAGCCGAGCGCTTGACCGGCTGGCATGAAGCAGAAGCCCAGGGAAAACTCCTTCCTACCGTATTTAGAATTGTCAACGAAGAGACTCATGCTGAGGTGGAGAACCCTGTCGAGCGGGCGTTGCGTGAGGGAATCGTCGTTGGTCTGGCAAACCATACCCTATTGATTGACCGCGATGGAGAGGAAATCCCCGTCATGGATAGCGCCGCCTCGATTCGCAACGAACAGGGCGAAATTCTCGGCGTCGTTTTAGTGTTTCGAGATCAAAGGCGCGAAAGAGCAGCTCAACGTGCCGTCGAAGCTGCCCGTCGTTTTGCTGAAGCCATTGTGGAGACCATTCGCGAACCCTTGCTCGTCTTAAATGCTGATTTGAGGGTGGTCAGTGCCAACCGTTCCTTTTATCGCCTCTTTCATGTACCGCCTGAGGAAACTTTAGGGAGATTACTCTACGAGCTGGGCAACCGCCAATGGGACATTCCTGCCTTGAGAGAATTGCTAGAACAGATTCTGCCGCAGAATTCCCATTTTGAGGACTTTGAAGTTGAACACACCTTTGAGAAAATCGGACGACGGGTGATGCGCCTCAATGCCCGCCGACTGATCCAGGAAGAACCCACGCACCAATTGATCTTGCTTGCTATTCAAGATGTCACCGACAAGAAAGCTCTAGAGGTATCTCTGCAGCAGAAAGCCAAGGATTATCGAGTGCTTTTCGAGAATAACCCTATTCCTATGTGGATTTATGATTTGGAAAATCTAGCTTTCTTAGCGGTAAATGAGGCTGCGCAGAGACAATATGGATATGCACGTTCAGAATTTTTGCAGCTTACCTTAAAGGATATTCGTCCAGAAGAAGATATTCCTCGGTTGTTAGAGGACGTTGCCAATACATCAGCAGCACTTAATTATGCTGGGGAATGGCGCCACCGTAAGAAAGACGGGACGGTCTTTCCAGTGGAAATCATCTCTCACCTGACTGAATACGAGGGGCGAGCGGCGCGCTTGGTTATGGCGCTTGATCTCACCGAGAGAAAGGGCGCTGAAGAAGAGCGTCGTAGAAGCGAAGAACGCTATCAGATTATCTCAGAATTGATTTCCGACTACGCCTATGCCTTCCGAGTTGAAGCGGATGGCACATTGAACCGGGAATGGATCGCCGGCGGTTTTGAGAAGATCACCGGCTTTACGCCCGAAGAGTCGAGCGCACGCGGAGGTTGGCGGGCGTTGATCTATCCACCCGATATGCCAATCGCATTGAAGAGGTTGAAAACTCTGCTTTCAGGCGAAGCCGATGTGAGTGAGTTCCGCATCCTGCGCAAGGATGGACGCATTCGCTGGCTTCGCGATCACGCTTATCCGCTTTGGGATGACCGATTGGGGCGGGTGGTGCGCATTTATGGCGCAGCGCAGGACATCACCGATCACAAACAACATCAACTGGAATTGGAGGCCCTGGCAAAGGTCGGTCAGGCTATTGCACGGGAGGCGGACTTTGAGCATCTGTCGGAACGCTTGATTCAGGCTGCTCTCGCCGCTGTACCCAGTGCTCAAAAGGGAAGCTTGGCGATTGCTGCTCCTCCCAATTACTTGAAAGTTGCGGCATTGGTGGGATACCACGATCCCGCTGTCATGGGAATGACCTACTCCATTGATTGGGGCTATGCAGGGCGCTGCTACCGTCATAAGAAACCTTTGCTGATTGCCGATATTCAGCAGGATGATGAATTACGTGTGATGGGGGACTCGGCAGCAATCGAAGAAGTGCGCCGCTTGCGCAGTGCGGTTGTGGCTCCCCTCGTTGTGCAGGATGAGGTGCTGGGAGTGGTGTCGTTTGAATCTGAGCTGTCCAACGCCTTTAGCCCAGAGGAGATGCATCTCTTGAACAGTTTGGCACCCATCTTAGCCTTGGTTCTGCACAATGCTCAACTCCATGAAGAGACCAATCGGCGCTTACGCCAATTACAAGCGATGCAGACGGTCGGAAAAGCGCTGACTGCGACGTTGGATGTACGGTTAGCTTTTGAGGTTTTAATGCAGCAAGCCCTCACTCACCTTAATGCCGATGCGGTGGGGGTCTTGCTGTATAGCCCTTATACACAGCGGTTGGAATATGCTGCCAATAGCGGCTTTCGATCACGCCATTATGAGCAGACCTACCTCTCTGTAGCTACCTCCTTGGCGGGAAAAGCAGCCGTGGAACGCCAGATTGTCGCCATTACCGACATAAACGAACTGAGCCCTGGTTTCGCCCAAACTTTCCGTCAAGAGGGCTTTCTGGCTTATGGAGCGGCACCACTGATCGCAAAAGGAAAAATAAAGGGGGTGTTGGAGATTTTCTATCGCCGTTCGTTCTCACCGGACGAGGAGTGGAAACGTCTATTTGAAATGCTTGCCGATCAGGCTGCTTTAGCCATTGAGAATGCTGAAATGTTTGAAGAGTTGCGTCGCATGAACTTAAAGCTGTCGCTTGCCTATGAAGCCACGATAGAAGGTTGGTCAAAAGCCTTGGAACTGCGCGATAAGGAGACCGAGGGACATACTTTACGGGTCACCGAATTGACCTTGAAACTGGCAGCGAAGTTGGGTGTAGATCCTTCACTGCTGCCGCATATTCGCCGTGGGTGCATTTTACACGACATTGGCAAGATTGCCGTTCCCGATGCGGTTTTGCTCAAGCCGGGTCGGTTGGATGAACAGGAGTGGGCATTAATGCAACAACACCCTCGCCTTGCTTATGAGATGCTTTTACCCATCGATTACTTGAAACCAGCTTTGAATATCCCCTATTGCCACCATGAACGCTGGGATGGCAGCGGCTACCCGCAAGGGCTAAAAGGTGAGGCAATTCCTCTTGAGGCGCGTATCTTTGCTGTGGCGGATGTGTGGGATGCCCTGACCAGTGACCGTCCATACCGACGGGCATGGAGCCGTGAGCAGGCATTGAATTATATTCGCCAACAAGCTGGAAAACAGTTTGATCCCCGTGTCGTTCAGGCATTTCTCGAGATTATCGAGGAATCCTTGTAAGTAGGATGTGAGTGACCCAACCACCCCGGCGTGGAATTCCAAAGGATCGGAGCGACTTACGCTCTGTCCCCTTTGCTAAGAAGCGCAGCGACATACCCCGTGTCGTTCCGAAAGCGCGGACAGACAACCCCCTATGTCATTCCAAAAGAGCGCAGCCTCATCTCCTCGTCACCCAAAGGAGCGCAACCCAATCCCATGTCACCCCAAAGCGCAGCCCAATCCCATGTCACCCCGAGCGCAGCGAGGGGTCTTAGATGCCGAACGAATTGAGGCATGACAGGAGAAGACGTTCAAAGTGTGGACCTCACCCCTTTCCCTTCTACTAAACGGTGAGGTGGAAATCGATGCGTGGGTCGAGTAGGCAGGTGCTCTACCTGCCGTATCGAGACCCAGCCAATGTGGGTTTTCATACGCTTCGCTACTCAACCCGCGGGGGTCGGTGCGGTTCGAGTAGGGCGTCAGCCCGTATCGAGACCTAGTGGGGGGCGGGTTTCGATACGCTCCACTTCGTTCCGCTACTCAACCCGCGACTCTATGTCACCCCGAACGAAGTGAGGGGTCTAAGATGCCTCACTTCGTTCGGCATGACAGGGGAGTGCGTTCGGCATGACTCGGGACTCCCGACATGACAGGGGGAGCGACGTCACAAAATTGGAAGAGTCAATCCGATTTCTTTCTATGTTCTACTGTCCTCAGCAGACCAAACACACCAATGGAACGACCCAGTCGCAGAAAGGATGAATCGAATTACGGGCGTGGAATTTCCTCCAAACGCACTTGCACGGTTAACGAGCGCCCTTCGCGCCAGACAACGACGGCCACTTCATCGCCTGGTTGATAACGATACAGCGCGTTGATGTAGGAGTGGCGTTCATCGAGCTGTACCTCGCCAATCTGTATGATAATGTCCCCGCGCCGCAGACCGGCTTTGCTGGCAGGGCTATCTGCAAATACTTGGGTGATATAAACTCCCCATTCGACCCCCAAATTGTAAACCGCAGCGACGCGCGGCGTCACCAACTGCCAGCGTATCCCTAGATAAGGGCGAGAAACATAACCTTTCTGGATAATCTGCTCGGCGACTTCGCGTGCCGTGTTAATCGGGATGGCAAACCCCAATCCTTCGGCAATCGCTCCACTGCCACTGGAACGCACCACGAGGGTATTGATGCCGATAACTTGCCCGTTCAAATTGACCAACGGTCCGCCTGAATTTCCCTGATTAATGGCTGCATCGGTTTGGATCAGGTTTTCGATCTGGTATCCTTGTCCGCTGTCGATCGAGCGACCCGTAGCGCTAATTACGCCGAGAGTGACAGTATTGCGAAAATCACCCAAAGGCGAACCAATGGCGATGACCATTTCACCCGGCGTGACCAAGTCCGAATTTCCCAATTCCGCAACTGCCGGTGGCGTTGAGTCGATTTTCAACACAGCTAAATCCGCATAAAGGTCTGTGCCAACAATGGTTGCCGTCCGCTGACTCCCATCTGCAAGGATCACCTCCACCTCTTTGACGTTCTCGACCACATGTTGATTGGTCAGAAGATAGCCGTCAGGTGAGATAAAAAAGCCGATGCCGCTCACCGTCTGGTCGCCTGTGGGGCCGAAAAAGGTCATCTGACCCGGAATGACCCCGACGACGGTTACAACCGCCGGACTGACTTTCTGGACAGTTTGAATAATGCGCGATTGTGTCTCGTTTAGATCAAGGGGTTGAGGGGCAGGGACATCTGCGCTGGGGGTCGGTAAGGAAGGGGTAGGGGTTCGTTCAGGAAGGTTGACCTGCACACGGCCACTTTGAATTGCCGATAGAACCAGATAGCTTCCGATGAACACCCCTGAACAGGCAGCGATCAAAGCGAGCAGCAGGATCAAAAAGGCATTCAAAAAGCGGTTTGAACTCAACTCGGATTTCCTTTCGCAATGGGGAAAGCCATTGTAAATGTTGTCCCTTTGCCAAGCGCGCTTTCGACGTGGATGCTTCCTGCTTGAGCTTCGACCAGTGATTTGACAATTGCCAAACCCAAGCCAGATTCGCCATTGTGCGAGCGGGATGGGTCAACGCGGTAAAAGCGGTCGAAGATGCGCGGTAGGTCTTGGGGTGGGATGCCACTGCCGTTATCGCTAACTTGCAGAAGCACCTGATTTGGCTCGTGTTTAGCTCGCAGCCAGATCATCCCTCCTGCGGGGGTATGTCGGAGGGCATTTTGGATCAAATTATCGAGAACCTGTGCCATGCGCTCGCTATCTACACAAATGGCAGGGAGAGCATCGGGAGCTTCTAAGGAGAAAGCGACTTGTTTTTGCTCGGCTTGCATCCGAAAGCGAGCGTGGGCGCGCTCAAGCAGCAGCTTGGGGTCAACAGCTTGCAGGGCAAGGGGGATTTCTCCCGCATCTGCCAAGGAAAGCAACCGTAAGTCATCCACCAAGCGGCTGAGGTGTTGGGTTTCCTGATGCAAGATTTGATAGACTTCTTCCCCGCCTTCGAGCTTTCCATCGCTGAGCGCTTCGGTATAGCCTTGGATGACGGTGAGCGGAGAGCGCAGGTCGTGAGCGATATCGGCGGTCATCTGACGGCGGGCTTGGATGGCGTTTTCCAATTGACGGCTCATTTGATTGAACGCTAAAGCCAAATCACCCAATTCATCTTTGCTGTGCACGGACACCTGTCGTCCATACTTGCCGTTGGCGATGTCAAGCGCGGCGTTTTTCAGTTCATGCAGGGTGCGAGTCAAGCCAAAGGCAAGCAAGCTGCCTAGCAACAGGGCAAGGATGGTTGCTCCAATGGCACTGAGCACCGTAGCACTGCGCACAGTGCGCAAAAAACGCTCCTCGACGGAACCGGCTTGCAATATCGGTCGTGGAGGGGTAATCACCACCCAACCCACCTGTTCCCCATTGATCTCTAATGCGATGGCACGGCGAAAATCGCCGCGAGAGAGAGGTTTGCCGATTTGTTGTCGATCAGGACTGTAAAGGATTACGCCTTCGGAATCGGTAAGGATAAAGGGACGCCTTTCGTAGGTAAAGGGAGGATTCGCAAAAGGAGCAGCAGGGCCCTCTTTGAATTGTTGGATTGCAGCCTCAATCCCTTCCCACGAACCTTGTCGTTGATAATAGAGCACGAGCAGGCTGAGCAAACTTTGTTGCTCGCGGGTAATCATTAATTGATCGAAAGCTGTGCGGGTGCGCTGCCAGATGATCAGGGAGACCATCAGCGATCCGCTGATGCCAACCAAGAGAAAAGCGAGGATTAGCTTGGTGGTAATCGAGCGCATAACAATTTAAGAGGAACCCAATATCGGAGAGAAGCGATAGCCGGCACCGTAGACGGTTTCGATGTAGCGGGGTTGGGATGGATCGGGTTCGATTTTGGCGCGTAAGTTACGGATATGCACGTCAATGGTGCGTTCGTAGCCTTCATAAGCCACCCCTTGTAACCGCTCGAGCAATTCTAAACGAGTGAAGACCCGCCCGGGTGCAGCGATCAACGTGGCTAGGATGGTGAACTCGGAAGGCGTTAAGTCCACCAGTTGCCCGCCCACTTTAACATAATGGCCCTCTAAATCAACTAAAATCTCACCGGCGCGCAAGATTTGAGGGGTTTCTTTTTGGGATTTTTCTACCCGTCGCAAGACAGCCCGCACACGTGCAGCCAATTCGCGCGGACTGAAAGGTTTTACCACGTAGTCATCTGCGCCTAACTCCAAACCCAGTACCTTGTCGCTTTCTTCGACTTTGGCGGTCAAGACGATGACGGGAGTGGATGACTCGCGGCTAAAGCTGCGCAAAAAATCGTAGCCGTTCATTTCTGGCATCATTAAATCCAACAATACGACATCGGGTTTCTCGTGGCGGGCGACAAACAGCGCTTCTTGTCCATCTGCAGCCGTTACAACCTCAAAGCCCTCCTGCGTGAAGTAGGATTTGAGCAATTTACGGATTTCGAGCTTGTCGTCAACGACCAGGATTTTCTTGGGCATGGGAGCTTCTGGTTATGATTATAACGCAAGTCAATGGGAGGAGGGTAACTCCCTCCTCCCAAAAAGACTACGGTGTCTGAGCAGGTGGAACAGGTCCACCCTCACCGTGTCCGAACGGTGGACTGCCAGGCGATTGATCTCCGAAGACGGGAGAGAAACCCGGCATTCCTTGTTGCGATTGAAGGTTTTGGAGGAGCAGATCGGCTTGAGATTGGGTAATCACGCCTTCTTGCACTGCCTTCTTGACCGCTTCTTCGAAAGCTGCCCGCATGGCATTGATGAAATTCTCGTTAGCGAATAAGGCGCGCCGAGCTTTGATCAAATCTGCTTGCTCTTGGGTTAGTTTGCCATTGGCAACAGCTTGGTCGAGGGCGATTTCGGCTGCCTTTTGACGCGCTTGGTTGAGTTCTTCGACTCTGATACCCAGAGCTTCAGCGAGCAGGGCGTCCATATCGATCCCATTCTGGCTTAGCCAAGCAAACAAGCGATTGCCAAAGGGGAAGCCGCGTTCTTTAGATTGAAACCATTCAGCTTGTTTTTGGGTGATCAACCCTTCTTCGATGGCTTTTTGAATGGCCGCTTGCTGTGCTTTCTCTTGTGCAGCCTGAAGTTCTTCAACACGGATACCAAGCGCTTGAGCTAGAGCTTCGCCGTTCATTTCAAAGCCGGGCAGTTTGCCCATTCGCCCACCAAAGGGGCGTCCACCTCCCCACGCGGTTGTGCTCTCCTTGCCAACTTGAGCGCGGGCAGTGAAAAAGGTAAAGGCTCCAGCGCCTGCCGCGGCTAGGATGGCAATCAGTAAGACGATAGAAATGAGCTTTTTTCGATTCATAGGTACTCCTTTCTAGAAATTCTGTTTCTCTAATTCGTCCCGATCATGCTTAGGATAGCAAAAGAATGTTTAGAAATTATGAAGAGGGTATTTGGAAAAGTTTTGTTCTGGATCTGCGTTCAATCCGCGTCTCAAATCAGAGGATTGTTGGTAGAATCCTTCCGTGAAAAGAACAATCCTTGAAGACGAAACACTATGAAAGACATTCAAATTCTGCTAACCAACGACGATGGCATTCGCTCACCAGGTTTGTGGGCAGCAGCGAGTGCTTTGAGCCAAATTGGCTTTGTTCATGTGGCTGCTCCGCGTGAACAATATTCCGGCGCGGGACGTTCGATGCCTTCGACCTCGGATGGCATCATTCAAGAACACGTGATTCAAGTAAACAGCCAACACTGGAAAGTCTATTCGGTGGGTGGCACACCTGCTCAAACCGTCTTACACGCGGTCTTGGAAATCCTGCCGCGTTGTCCCGATTTAGTGGTTTCGGGAATCAATTATGGTGAAAACCTCGGCACGGGCGTGACGATCTCCGGCACCGTTGGGGCAGCCCTTGAGGGGGCTGCCTTGGGGATTCCGGCTCTGGCTATTTCGCTGGAGACGGAACCTCAATATCATCTCTCCTATGCCACCCATATTGATTTCAGCGTTGCGGCCCATTTTGCCCAATATTTCAGCCACCTTTTGCTCTCATGCAACTTGCCGTTCGATGTGGACGTGCTGAAGGTTGATGTGCCTTCGAATGCTACCCTAGAGACAGCGTGGGAAATCTGTCGGCTTTCGCGAAAGAAGTATTACGAGCCCCTGCGCCCCAAGCGACGTTCCTGGAGTCAACCCGGCCGTTTGGAATACCGCTTGGCGCGCGATGCCGGCGAGGCGGTGGAAGGCACCGATGCGCATGTCATGCGCGTCAAACGAAGGGTGGCCGTTACACCCCTGAGTCTGGATTTAACCTCTCGTGTGGAGCTGAATGAGGTCGAAGACTGCTTGCGCGCTGTGGCTTCTTCCCTATAGGCTTCTTAGCCTCTTGAGTACCACTGGCGGAAATAATCGCGCAACTGAGCATGGATGGGTAGCGGGGCAACCAAGATGGTCAGCGGAGGGGATAGAAAATCGTCCTCTCCATAGAGATTGGTAACCACTGCTCCTGCCTGACGGGCAATGAGTCCACCTGCAGCGACATCGTAGGGCCAGACCTCGTTTTCCCAATAGCCATCCAGCCGCCCACAAGCGACATAACAACAGTCGAGGGCAGCCGAGCCGAGACGGCGTACACCTTGAGTTAGCAAACTGAGGCGGGCATAGTGATCAAGGTTGTTGTTGGGATTAGTGCGGATGTCGTAGGGAAAGCCGGTGGTCAATAGACAATGCCCAAGATCGGTTGTAGAGGAAGGTCGAATCGGTTTTCCGTTTAACCAAGCTCCTTTACCGACTTCGGCAGTAAAACATTCATCCCGCAGGGGTTCATAGACAGCCGCTAAAGCCAATTCCCCCTTTTCCTGATAAGCAATCGAAACGGAGAAAAATGGGATGCCATGGGCGTAATTCACCGTTCCATCAAGGGGATCGATGAACCATGTGTGGTCAGCGTTGCCTTTTAATGCGCCGCTCTCTTCGGCAATGATCAGGTGATCGGGATACGACTCTTTAATTTGGCGTAAGAGGAAATTTTCCGACCGTCGATCGACATCGGTGACCAAGTCGATGGGCCCCTTATAGTCAATTTGCAGATGATTGATCGCGCCAGGTAGGGGTTCATAGCTCTGACGCAAGATTAAGCCCGCTTGACGGGCAAGGTTTTCCAGTTCGTCCAGCGTTGGTGTTGACACAGGATAGGATCTGCTCCCGAAAAAGTTTGGTGCGAAAGCGACCTTATTTTACCCCTGATTTTGGTTGAGAATTCGGTCGAGTTCTTGTAATTCGTTCTGAATCTCGTCACGATGTTGGATGGCTTCGTCGAGCAGCGCTTGATAAGCAGCCCGCTGCGCTTCGGGGAGGGTTCGCAGGAGCTTTTCGGTGCGGCTAATCTGAGCCAATTTATGGCGCAATTTGTTTTCCAAACGCTCGCGATAACCCTGATAGAAAGCTTGATCGTCCAGCGGCCGCGGCAAGGTGGTGAGATCTGCGGTCAAAACCTCGGCGATGGTAAGCAAGAATTCTTCCGTATCCACCGGTTTTTCCAGAAATCGCACTGCCCCAAGGCTGAGGGCGAAGCGTTTGTCTTCGGGGGTCACATAGGTTGCCGATAGGAAGATGACCGGAATCTGACTGGTGCGCGGATCGGCGCGTAGCTTATGGACAAGGGCAAAGCCATCCAATTTGGGCATCAGGATGTCGGTGATGACCATGGCCGGTAATTCACGCTGGATGGCTGCTAGGGCTTCTTCACCATTCGAGGCTGTAACGACCGGATAGCCTTTGAAACGCAAGGTTACTTCGAGCAGCTCTAAGATGTGCGGTACGTCTTCGACGATGAGTAAAGGTCCACGCGGTATTGTCATGCCATCATTTTAACCCTTTTGCGGGTGGAATTGCCTAACAGATTTGTTGACTCTTGAGGGGGGTTGGGAGGTTTCTATAGGGACACCATGACAAAGAGTATCCTGAAAGACAGTGCCCTTTCTGTCGATTTGGTTCTTTGATCGACTCCCAAAGCGGTCTCGAATGCGGGGCGAGTAGGGGGCAGCCCGTATCGAGACCAGTCGCGGGCGGGTTTCGATACGTTTCGCTATTCACACCGCGACCC
>FWPU01004343.1_pt1 | contig 33190 bp, 33 predicted proteins | sample 2228361 | NCBI WGS metagenome assembly FWPU01 (sample SAMEA103939777, study PRJEB20133) | metagenome
CACAGTTAACTTCATGAAAACAGCGGTTAACCAGGTTCGGGTGCACCGCGGTCAGGAACCCCTCGATGCCGTTTCGTTCCTTCAGCTAATGAAGGAGAAAATGAAACTCGTGGAAATTGACCAGTCGCTGCTTAGCCGATCGCTGAATGAAGGCTTTTCGGGAGGCGAAAAAAAACGCAACGAAATTTTTCAGATGGCCATGTTGGAACCGCGCCTGGCTATTCTGGATGAGACCGATTCGGGCCTGGATATTGATGCGCTGAAGGTGGTAGCCAACGGGGTAAACAAACTGCGTTCAAAAGATAACGCCATCATTGTAGTAACCCATTATCAGCGGCTGCTTAACTACATCGTGCCCGATTATGTGCACGTGCTGTATAAAGGCAGAATTGTAAAGTCGGGTGGAAAAGAACTGGCCCTTGAACTGGAAAGCAAGGGATACGATTGGATTAAAAGCGAAGCCGAAGCAGTATGACAACCCTTGCAGAAACCAAACGGCTAAACGAAGCCCTGGCCGCCACCATACGCCCGCAAAGCGATTTACAACAGGAGGCCCTTGAGGAGTTCCTTAAAACAGGCTTGCCGCACTCAAAAAACGAAGAATACAAGCACACACCCATCGCACGGGTACTGGAAAAAAATTTCAACCCCAACCTGCCCTTTGCAACTGTTGGCAAAATGCCTGATGAAAACTTATGGCGCATACATGCGGCAGGCGCCTATACGGTGGTATTTTTAAACGGCAACTTTCAGGCAAAGCACTCGTTTTTGCCCGAAGCTTTTAACGTAAGGCCGCTTGCGCAGGCCCTGCAAAACCAGCCCAGTCTTGGTGAGCACATAGGTCGCTATGCCGGCTTTCGTGGCGATGCTTTTGCGGCTTGGAACACCGCTGCCTGGACCGATGGTGTTTGCATAGAGATACCCGACGGCTATTCGGCTGAAAAGCCACTCTACATTTATTACCTTCACGACACCTCTTCCGGTCAGGTGCTTGCCGTAACACGCAACCTGGTGCTGGCAGGCCGCAACAGCCGTGCAACTGTGGTCGAAAAGTGGTTCACAGCCGGTGCCCGCCCTGTCATTACCAATACCCTCTCCGAAGTGGTGCTTCAGGAACAGGCCATGCTGAACCACCTGGTTATTCAAACCGATCCCGGAAATCATATTCAGCATCTTATTAATCAGTTTCATCAGCAAAGTGCCAGTGTGCTCAACAGTTATGTTATAACACTTAACAGCACTTTTACCCGCAACAACACACGCGTAACGCTTGATGGCGCCTGCACTAGCCACCTGTACGGGTTATACCTGCTGGAAAATAACATGTTTGCTGACAACCATACGGTAGTAGACCACCGGCAGCCCAATGCCCTGAGCAACGAGCTGTATAAAGGTGTGCTTGGCGGCCAGGCAAACGGTGTGTTTAACGGTAAAATTTATGTGCGGCCCGGTGCACAGAAAACCAATGCCTTCCAGTCGAACCGCAACCTGCTGCTATCTGAACAGGCCCTAATGCACACTAAACCCCAGCTGGAAATCTGGGCCGATGATGTTAAGTGTTCGCACGGGTGTACAGTAGGGCAAATTGATGAGAATGCCCTGTTCTATTTGCGTGCCCGAGGCATTGACACCACAACCGCAAAAGCCATGTTGCTGTATGCTTTTGCAGCAGAGGTAACCGAAACACTGCCCGATGAACAGCTCAGGACTTATCTGAACGAGCTCATCGGTAACCGTCTGCATAACCAAACCTGACTATGCCTCCTGCAACCACATTGGCCGGCATTCAGGAAATACGAAAACAGTTCCCTGTGCTGGGCAGAACTGTAAACGGAAAGCCATTGGTTTATTTCGACAATGCCGCCACCACCCAAAAGCCCCTCTCCGTCATACAATCGCTTAGCGACTATTACCATAACTACAATGCCAACATCCACCGGGGTATTCATACCCTGGCCGAAGAAGCCACCCGTGCCTACGAGGCCACGCGCGAAAAAGTGCGCGCCTTTATAAATGCACCCACGGCACAGGAAGTGATCTTTGTTCGCGGTGTTACCGAAGGCATAAACCTGGTTGCCTCGTCCTACGGCCGGCTGGTGCTTAAACACAACGATGAGGTGATTATCTCTGCGCTGGAACATCATTCCAACATTGTACCCTGGCAACTGGTTTGCGAACAAACCGGTGCCATACTAAAGGTTATTCGGGTTACCGACCGGGGCGAAATTGACCTGGAACATTACAATAGTTTGCTGAGCGACCGTACGCGCATAGTGGCGGTAAACCATGCTTCCAACAGCCTGGGTACAATAAATCCGGTAAAAGAAATCATCAGGCTGGCACACCGGCACCAGGCGGCCGTGCTTATTGATGGTGCCCAGGCGGGTGCCCACCTGCCCATTGACGTGCAGGATATGAACTGCGATTTCTACTGCCTGTCATCGCACAAAATGTATGGTCCCACGGGCACCGGCATATTGTACGGCAAAAAACATCTGCTGGAACAAATGCCCCCTTACCAGGGAGGCGGAGAGATGATAAGGGAGGTTACATTCGAAAAAACCACCTGGAACGACCTTCCATATAAGTTTGAGGCCGGCACCCCGAACATTGCCGATGTGATTGCATTCGGGAAAGCCATAGCCTTTATGGAACAAACCGGTCGTGAGGAAATGGCTGCGCACGAGCAGGCCCTGCTTCGCTACGCAACCGAAAAAATCAGTTCACTTCCGGGAGTTCGCATTATCGGCACGGCACCGGAAAAAGTAAGTGTACTCTCCTTTGTCGTGGAGGGCATCCACCCCTTCGATGTAGGCCAGCTGCTCGATGCCCGCGGCATTGCCGTGCGAACCGGGCACCACTGCACCCAGCCCCTTATGGATCGCTTCGATATAGAAGGAACCGTAAGGGCTTCGTTTGCCGTTTATAATACATTCGAAGAAATAGATGCGCTGGCCGAAGGCGTGAAGCGTATTATTAATTTTGCACGGCAATGAAAACCATTAACCAGCTTCAGGATGAGATAATTGAAGAGTTTAGCCTGCTGGATGGCGACCCCGAGATGACCGTGTTTTACATCATGGAGCTGGGGCAGAAGCTGCCGCCTATGCCTGATGCCGACAAAACTGACGATAACCTGGTAAAGGGGTGCCAATCGAAAGTGTGGCTTACCGCCCGCATGGAAGAAGGACGGGTGTGGTTTGCTGCCGACAGCAACACGGCCATTACCAAGGGACTGGTAAGTATGTTGATACGCATTTTCAACGGACAAAACCCTGAAGATATTCTGGAGGCTGAGTTGTATTTTATTACGAGAATTCACCTGGACCGCTACATTGGCACTCAGCGCAGCAACGGCTTTGCCGCCATGATAAAACAAATGAAGTGGTATGCCCTGGCGTTAAAAACCAAACAGGAAGTATGACAGAAGAAAACAATAACACCGAAAATCTGCACATACCCAACCTGAAGGATAAAATTGTTCAGGCGTTGAAAACCATTTACGACCCCGAAATACCGGTAGATATTTACGAGCTGGGGTTAATTTACGAAATCAACGTTTACCCAGTTAACAATGTATATATCCTTATGACCCTCACCTCACCTTCCTGCCCTTCGGCCGAAGTAATTCCTGGTGAAGTGGAGCAGAAGGTTAAAGCCATACCCGGCGTAAACGATGTAAAGGTAGAGGTTACCTTCGACCCGCCATACTCGCAGGATATGATGAGTGAAGCGGCCAAACTGGAACTGGGCTTTTTATAATAATGTTAAACCGATAAAATTTTAACTCAATATGTATCCCGAACCACTGGTAGCCCCCATGCGGGCCGAACTCACGCAAATAGGCTTTCAGGAATTTCGCAGTCCTGAAGATGTTGACAACCACCTGAAAAACCACAGGGGCACCACCCTGCTGGTTATTAACAGTGTTTGCGGCTGTGCAGCCGGAGCCGCACGGCCGGGCGTACGCTGGGCCATTGAACACAGCAGCAAAAAACCCGATGTATTGGCTACTGTGTTTGCCGGTGCCGACATTGAGGCTACCCAACGCGCCCGCGAATACCTGAAACCCTACCCGCCTTCTTCGCCCTCAATAGCTCTTTTTAAAGACGGTGAGTTGGTGCATTTCGTTGAACGCCACCACATTGAAGGACGCACCGCCCAGATGATTGGCAATCACCTGGTTGAAGTGTTTGAAGAATATTGCTGAATATTATTCAACTTATGTTTTACCTCATTAAACCACCTTCGGGTGGTTTTTTGTTTTGCTTTTAAAAATATACACAAGCCCGCTCAAAATCAAAAGAACAGTATTGCTACCTAAAAGCTAAACCTGTCCAGAAACTCCTTCAGCTCATGCTGCAGGCTTTCTTCAGCAGCTATACCCAGGATCCGATTAACCTCCTCGTTCGGCCGCACATTCAGATTACTGAAGCGCATGTGCTGGTTGATGAGGATAAACTCCAACTCCGGAATAAGCTGCTTCAGCTCATCCACAATATCCATAATGCTCAACGTGCGCACGGTTAGGTTGTAGGTGCCTCCTGTTAAATTACTGCTCAGCACCCCGGCCAGGGCTTTGGCTATCTGGTTGATGTGAATAAAGGAGCGCACCTGGCTGCCGTTACCGTGTATGGTAATGCGGTTAAGAAAGTTGGCTTCAAAGGCAAAGCGGTTAATTACTGCGTCAAAGCGCATGCTGCGGCTGTATCCGTACACATTGCCGCATCTGAATATAAAGGTTTCAAGCCGGGAAGAGAGCCTGCGCACATGTTCCTCTCCCCTTAACTTCGACACCGCATAAAAAGTCGTTGGGTTGGGCGGTGTGTTTTCGTCAGCGGGTTCTGTGGTGGCACCATAAACGCCTGCACTGCTGGCATAGATAAAGCGCTTCACAGAACTTTCTTCAACGGCATACACCAGCTCAGCCGTTCCCCAGTGGTTAATCTGTTCATACAGGTGTCCTTCGCTGTGTGCCAGTGGTGTGGTAACCCGCGCGGCCAGGTGATACACCACATCGGTATCTTTCAGGGCCAGGCGCAACCCGCGGCTGTCCAGCAACTCGCCCCGGATAAATTGTATTTTTTCATGGTGGGGTATTTTACCTCCCAGAAACAAGTTATAGTTGGCGCGGCTCAGGTTGTCGTAAACCACAATTTTACTTACGCCGGGCATTTGCGCCAGCAGCGATACCAGCTCTGTACCTATGTAACCGGCCCCTCCGGTAACGAGAATTTTCATGAGACTTTATTTTCCTTTATCACCAACTCGGTATGCAGGCCGCACTCCACCTTTTTCAGTCCGTACCAGCGCGCCTCCCGTTCCTGCATATCTGGATCCAGCCGGCGGGTGCAGGGTTCACAGCCAATGCTTACATAGCCTTTTTCTTCCAGCGGATGCGTGGGCAGGTTGTATTCTTTTCGATACTGCCATATCATTTTAGCGGTCCAGTCCAGCATAGGATGAAAGCGTATGGTGCCATAGGGAGCGGGCTGCTCGGTTTTCATCGCTGCCCGCACTGCGCTTTGGTCGGCCCGCACCCCGTTAATCCAAACATCGTATTCGCGCAATACGGCATCCATAGGTTGGGTTTTATTCAGATAACAGCAATGGTCGGGGTCGGAGGTAAACAGCAGGTTGCCGGCAGCGTCGCGTTGCATAAACCGGGGAACTTCGGGTTTCAGGTCAATGGTATTCAGGCCGAAAAGTTCGGTTACATGGTCGCGAAACTGCAGTGTTTCAGGAAAATGATAGCCCGTATTGATAAAATAAACCGGAATGGTGCGGTCAATGCGGCTAAGAATATGCAACAGCACCAGGCTATGCGATTGAAAAGAAGAGCTGGTAAAAAGTCGCAGGCCTTTGGCCTGATATTGATATATTTGGTCGCGAATGCCCTCGAAAGTCATTTGCTGCCAAAATAAAAAAACTTTGCGTGTACCGGGCACGCAACCGAACCTTTTAGCCTGTAAACTGTTTAAATGAGAGATTTCGAATGAAAGTAAGGGTATCCAGAAAGGAGCACTTTAACGCAGCCCACAGGCTGTACAACCCTGCATGGCCGGAGCAGAAAAACAGCGAAGTGTTTGGCAAATGTGCCAACCCCAACTTTCACGGGCATAACTACGAACTGGTGGTGAGCGTTGCCGGCAAGCCCGATGACGGCACCGGTTATGTTATGGATACAAAAGCACTCAGCGACCTGGTGCGCAGGGAAATTATTGATGTTTTCGACCATAAAAACCTGAACCTTGACCTTCCGCATTTCAAACAGCTTAATCCCACGGCCGAAAATATTGCCCGTGTAATCTGGGATATCCTTCGTCCGCATATAAAAGCAGAACTTGACCTTAAAATTACCCTGTATGAGACCGAAAGAAATTTCGTTGAATATCCGGCCGATTAACCCTCAGGCCCCGGAAGCAGCTGATGACGCTGCCGAAGAACACCTGGCCCCTTCCAACTACAATACCCCCCTGCGGGAAGATGCCTTCGAAATGTCGGACGAAGAGAAGATTGATCGCATAGAACACCACTTTCGTGAAATAATGCACGTGCTGGGGCTTGACCTTACCGATGACAGCCTTCAGGGCACACCCCGGCGCGTAGCCAAAATGTACGTAAAAGAGGCTTTCAGCGGGCTAAACCCCAAAAACCGGCCGCACGCCCGTCTGTTTGAAAACAAATACCGGTACGACCAGATGCTGGTAGAAAAAGATATCACCTTCTATTCACACTGCGAACACCATTTTGTGCCCATATTCGGCAAAGTGCATGTAGCCTACTTTTCTACCGGCAAAGTAATAGGGCTGTCCAAAATAAACCGTATTGTACAGTACTTTGCCAAACGCCCCCAGGTGCAGGAAAGACTTACCGTGCAAATAGCCCGCGAAATGATGCGCATACTCAACACCCCCGATGTGGGTGTGGTAATAGACGCCACCCACCTGTGTGTGGCCTCAAGGGGCGTGGGCGATACCAACAGCCGAACCGGAACGGCTTACTTTAACGGAAAGTTTAACGATGAAAACATCAGGAGGGAATTCCTTAATTACATTAACAGCCGGTAAACAGCATTTTTAAAATTTCTTTTCGGTTTGTATCCAGCTGCCTAATATTAAAGGTATTCCATTCCATTCACGGTTATTTTTTTGTTACTTTGGAGTTTCAAAACTTCAACACGTATGGTATTTGATCTCGACATGATACGGAAGGTCTATAAAGAGCTTCCTGCACGCATTGCCAGAACCCGCAAAGTAATTAAGCGCCCCTTAACCCTTACCGAAAAAATTCTTTTTGCCCACCTGCACGAAGAACAGAAAATTGAAGATTTTGAGAGGGGCAAATCGTACGTAAACTTTGCCCCCGACCGGGTAGCCATGCAGGATGCTACCGCCCAAATGGCCCTGTTGCAGTTCATGTCGGCCGGCATACCCAAGGTGCGTGTTCCTTCAACCGTTCATTGCGACCACCTTATTCTGGCCAAAAATGGCGCCCAACAGGATCTGAAAGAATCGCTTACCGCCAGCGGTGAAGTGTTCAACTTTCTGGAATCGGTGTCGAAAAAATTTGGCATAGGCTTCTGGAAACCCGGTGCCGGGATTATTCACCAGGTGGTGCTGGAAAACTATGCCTTTCCGGGTGGCATGATGATTGGCACCGACTCGCATACCGTAAACGCCGGAGGTTTGGGCATGATTGCCATTGGCGTGGGCGGTGCCGATGCAGTAGATGTAATGGCCGGCATGCCCTGGGAACTGAAATGGCCTAAGCTAATAGGGGTACGCCTTACCGGCAAGTTAAGCGGATGGACCTCGCCCAAAGATGTAATTCTTAAAGTGGCCGGAATTCTTACCGTTAAAGGTGGCACTGGTGCTATACTGGAGTACTTCGGACCAGGCGCCCTGTCGCTCTCGTGCACCGGCAAAGGAACCATTTGTAACATGGGCGCTGAAATTGGCGCCACCACCTCAACCTTTGGTTACGATGAAAAAATGGCCCAGTACCTCCGTGGCACAAAACGTAAAGCTGTTGCCGACCTGGCCGATAAGATAAAAGAACACCTTACAGCCGACCCGGAGGTGTATGCCAATCCCGAAAAATACTTTGACCAGATTATTGATATTGACCTTTCAACCCTGGAGCCGCACATCAACGGACCTTTTACGCCCGACCGCGCCATACCCGTTTCCAAATTCCCGGAAGAAGTGCGCAAAAACGGATGGCCGCAAAAGCTTGAAGTAGGGCTTATTGGCTCCTGCACCAATTCATCGTACGAAGACATTACCCGTGCAGCTTCCATAGCCAAGCAGGCAGTAGATAAAAAACTGAAAGCAAAAGCCGAATTCACCATAACACCGGGTTCGGAACAGGTGCGGTACACCGTTGAGCGCGATGGCTACCTGGGAATATTTGAAAAGATGGGAGGCGTTGTACTGGCCAACGCCTGCGGCCCCTGCATAGGCCAGTGGGCGCGCCACAGCAACGACCCCAACCGCAAAAACTCCATCATAACCTCATTTAACCGAAACTTCGCCAAACGCAATGACGGCAACCCCAACACCCACGCATTTGTTGCCTCTCCCGAAATCGTAACTGCTTATGCCATTGCAGGCGACCTCACCTTTAACCCCCTTACCGACACCCTGATCAACGAGGAGGGACAACCTGTAAAACTTCAGGAACCCGAGGGCGTTGAATTTCCGCCAAAAGGCTTTGATGTAAAAGACCCGGGATACATACCTCCCGCAAAAGACGGCAGCAAAATTAAAGTTAAAATTGACCCCAAATCAAACCGGCTGCAGGCACTTAAGCCATTTGAACCCTGGGATGGCAAAAACATAACCGGCATGCGCCTGCTCATTAAGGTTAAAGGCAAGTGTACTACCGACCATATTTCAATGGCCGGCCCCTGGCTGCGCTTTCGCGGTCACCTGGATAATATTTCCAACAACACATTAACCGGTGCAGTTAACTACTTTAACGATAAAACCGACCTGGTAAAAAACCAGCTCACCGGTGAATACGGACCCGTACCCGCCACCCAGCGCGCTTACAAAGCCGCGGGCATTCCCACCATTGTGGTGGGCGACCACAATTATGGTGAAGGATCATCGCGCGAGCACGCAGCCATGCAACCGCGCCATCTGGGTATTAAGGTTATACTGGTAAAATCGTTTGCCAGAATACACGAAACCAATCTTAAGAAGCAGGGCATGCTGGCACTTACTTTTGCCAATGAAGCCGACTATGACAAAATTCAGGAAGATGATGTAATTGATATTATTGATCTTACCGAATTTGCTCCGGGCAAGCCATTAACCCTGGTACTGCACCACAAAGATGGTACCACCGAAACCATTAAAGCCAACCACAGCTATAATGCCAATCAGATTGAGTGGTTGAAGGCCGGCTCGGCCCTTAACCTCATGGCCCGTATGCTCAATAAAAAAGGTGGCAAAGATAAAACTGCCCGGAAAAAGGAACCGGCAAAAGCTACCAAAACGGCTACTAAAAAAGTAGCAAAAAAGGCAGCAAAGAAAAGCGCAAAGAAGGCCGTAAAGAAAACAGCCGGAAAAACCGCAAAGGCCGCTAAAAAGAAAGCAGCCAAAAAATTAACCCGAAGGAAAAAAAATAAAATCATAAACAAAAAATGAAAAAGCAGATCATTACCCCGGCCCGGTCTATTACCAAAGAAACGGAAGACCTGTTAAACAATCAGATTGTTATGGAAGGCAAGTCGTCTGCGGCATACCTGTCCATGGCCTCGTGGTGCGAAACAAAAGGCTACGACACTTCGGCTGCTTTTTTGTTTAAACATTCGGAAGAAGAGCGCATGCACATGCTTAAGCTTATTCACTATGTAAACACCGCAGGCGGGCATGGCCTGCAACCTGAAATTACCGGCATTAAGCATACATTTAAAAGCCTGCGCGAAGTATTCGAAACTGTGCTCGATCATGAGCTGGAGGTTACCAAATCCATTAACCGCATAGTGGATCATTGTTTTTCCATAAAAGATTTTGCCACCTTTAATTTTCTGCAATGGTATGTAATGGAGCAACGCGAAGAAGAAACCCTGGCCCGCCGGGCAGTAGAGTTGTTTAACCTGATTGGTGAAGAGGGCGTTGGACTTTGGCTAATTGACCAGGAAATAGGGAAACTGGAGGCTTATGCCGAACGTGCCTCTGGTAAGCCCTGACTTATTGCGAAAGTGACTCCCGCAGCAATACCCTGAACTCGTTCAGCATCATGGCGGTAGCTCCCCAAACCACCTCGCCTTCTATTTCAAAGTGGGGAGCCCACATGCGGTAGCGTCCGGCTACTTCAATTTCCTTTTCCTTCACGGCATCATCCCGCAACAGCTCGCTGATCCTGCCTTCAATGATGCGCACCACCTCCTGTTCATGCGGCCTGAAAAGCTGCCGGCTGTTCAGAACACCCACAACCGGAGTAACCAGAATATTGCTTGGAACAACGTAAAAGTCCGACAGGCAACCTACCACCTTAACCTTTTCGGGGTCCACGCCAATCTCTTCGCGTGCTTCGCGCAGGGCAGTTTGTATCTTTGTTTCACCGGGTTCGGCTTTGCCTCCCGGCAGACTTATCTGTCCGCTGTGCATGCCGGAGTATTCCGGCCTTTTGATGAGCGGAAAACGGAAGCCTTCTGATTCCGGACATAACAACAGCAACACACTACCCTTACGGGGTGGAACGGAATGGTTAAATCTGGGAATTTGCGGGCCAACCGGTTTTGCCCGCAGAGGTTCGTGCGCGCGGGCACCGGGTAAAGTATTATTTAAAAAACACAACTTAATATATTGATAGTCAATAATATGTTGGGGCATATTTTTTACGTTTTTAAAAATTTAAAATAATCATTTGTTATTGGTTGAACTTAGATTAAATTTGATATAGACCTAAACTCTTAAAACTAAATTATATGAAAACAAAATTCCTACTTCTATTACTCTCAACAATGTTGATAGTATCCTGTAATACTGACTACATTATGCCTTCACGAAAAACTGATCTAGCATCAGCAAAACCATCAAGCAAATTAAGTGGTCCTATTGTGAATGCTGTAGCGACTCCCGAACTTTATTGGGATGCGGGAGAAATTCACCACGATTTTTTACCTACTCCTCCAGGTACACCCTTAGTTCCAGCACCCTGGGCTTCAGGAGCAGTTCGGCAAATATCTCAAGACGTTATTGATGACTATAGAAAAAATGATGGTTGGGTACTTCTATATAACACTTTTAGTACAGAGAGGCTATCAGATCACTTGTATTTTGTTTTGTACAATAAGTATAGAGGCCTGATTAGAATGTACTACTACATTCCGAACTCATCCAACTTTATTAACTCGGATAACATTGCACACACTTTATACAACGAAAAGCCATACGCAGCCACTTCACCTATTTTAAACTTTAGTAACAATGAACCAATAAATTTTGGACAGAACTTAACATTTACGTCTGTCGTAGAAAATGCCCAGGTTGGTCCTGGCACATGGTATTTATTTGAACACGAATTGGCTTACGATAAAAATATCAAGAATCAATCTTATCTCAGTTCCTCTTTTACTTGGAATGTCAAGTCATTTAATATAATTGATCTTCAGCTTTCAGGAACTCAAACTGGAACAAATGTTCCAACATCAATTGCAAGTATTACTAAAAGTAAGTTTGATTTCCTTAAAAGTCCCACAGCAGATGGTGCAGTAAAAATCGGTTTTGCAACCACAGAATATGCGACATCAATTATTAAAGGTGAGTCAGATGCATCAAAATTTGGAGCACAAGTATTCTCGGCTATTAAAGGTATAATATCTGGCGCAAAATCAGGCTTCTTAAAACAATTATTTGCTGGTGTATTTGGCACGGGTGAATCACCTACTATTCAAAAAATAAATCTACAAATGAATACCCAAATTAAATTAAATGGCACTCTGTCAGATAACTTCCTCGTTACAGCCCCTGGTTTTGCATGGCCTGGCTATAATCAAAGCAATACATCGGGATATGCACCCTCATATAACGAGCCCCTTGGTGTTTTCTATATATCGTCAAAACCTAAAATAAGAGTAACTAAAGTTAAAACATCAAGTGGTTTTGGTGGTGGATTTGGTACCACATACTGGCATTACCCCAGCATTGATTTTAATTCATTTCAACTGGAGTTTAATCCAGCTGTAGTTGGAGGTAATGGTTATGTACAAATTGCCTCTATCCAGAACATTAAAAGGGAAATCATTTTACTAAACCCAAGCAGTATACCCATTCTAGAGCATAACGGTCAAGTTGAAGTAATTTTAAATTCAGCCCAATATATAATCGCAAACCCTTCATTTTAAACTTCCTTCCAACGCAGGATTAAATAATATGGCCATCAGAATATCCTTTGATGTCGTACCAACAAATGGGTCCGGAAAAATTAGAATTGCTAAGACATTTATTGCTGACGTAGTCTATTAATTTATATTTAAGTTAGTTGGCCTAAAAAGGGAGTTATAAAACTCCCTTTTTTATTTTTTCCCTAAGATTTAACAGCCAACCACCTTTTTCCGCTCGCCCCGTTGGGCCGATAACCTCGCATACCGGCAGGCCTCTGTAAAGTTACCGGCTTTTTTGTGCGCCTCAGCCAGCCAGGCATATCCGTCTTCCATTAATGCATCCATCTGCAAGGCCTGCTCCAGCATGTTAACGGCCAGAGTGTGGTTTCCGGTAAGCACATAATAAATACCCTTGTTTCGGTAGGCCCAGGCGTTCTGCGGGTCGGTGGCGAGGCTCTCGTCTATATCTTTCAAAGCCTGTTCGTAGTTTCCTTTCATGAGCCATGCATAGCCGCGGTTGTTCAGGTACCAGGCATGGTTATTCAGAGCCAGCGCGGTGTTAAAATACATTATGGCCTCATCCCAGTGGGAGTTGGCTGCAGCTACCATACCCCGGATATTCCAGGCTTCGTCTTGTTCTAGGTTTCGCTGCAACAAGTTCGATATAACCTGATCAGCACTATCGTATTCTCCCAGGTAATACATAGACGTGGCCAGGTTAATTATGGCTTCCGTATAATCAGATTTTTTTTTTAATGCACGCCTGAACCACTGTTTGGCCTCTTTATGCTTACCCCACGCAGCCGTAGCTACACCACTTATAAATACTGCGGGCAGGGTATCAGCCATATGCAAAACGGCCTGTGCATCCTGTAAAGACTTATTGTATTGCTTCAGCTCAAGCCAGGTGTTGGCACGGTTTAACAGTGCTTCAACATACCCGGGCCTGCATTGCAGGGCACGTGAGTACCTTTCTGCGGCCTGAGCGAAATCTTTTTGCCGGTGCAGGGCTGTGCCCCAGTTATTGAAAGCCTCGGCATAACAACTGTCAATGCCAAGTGCAGCTTCATAAAGCCGTATGGCTTCAGCGTAATTTTGATGTTCCAGCGCTTCGTTACCCCGCAAAAGCAGGCGCTGCTTGCGTATTTCAGGCGTTTCGCAGGCTCCCAGCAAAGCGGTAACCGCAATAAATATCCAGATTGGTTTTTTTCGGCTCATTTTTCGCTAAGTTAGCTGTATAATTTGTTGTGCATATCCAGTCCAACCTTAAGCTGCAGCTTATCCTCCTGTTGGCTGCCGGCAGGCGACAACAGGCGGTAACCCTCCTTCAACAGCAATTTAATATCAGTGCTGCAGATGCCGAAAAGCTTATCCATGCGCTGGAAAGTGAAATCAAAACAACCGCCGCACGCCCTCAGCAGTCGGTTGCCGGCCTGGCCGGCTGTGCCATGATGGTGCTGCGCTCCGTTTCAATCATTATCGGAATGATGGCTTTGTTGTGTCTGGCAGGGGCTGCCTATTACTGGTACTCGGCACAGCAATTTGCCCAACAGGCCATTCGCGTAAAGGGCGAGGTTATTGAATTGGCGCCCGAAAACAGTACCGGCCCGGCAGTGGCTCCTGTTGTTGCCTATCGGTACAACGGCAGGCTATTTACTTATTACAGCAACAACTACAGTCATCCGCCTGATTATAAGGTGAATGATGAAGTAGTGATGCTGGTTTCGGCTACCGACCCCGAAAAGGCCATCATTGACAGCTTCAGCGAACAATTTTCAGTAACCTTAGGGTTTGTAATTATTGGCGCATTTCTGCTGGCTGTTTCGCTCACCATTGGCTTTATACGCAGAAAACTTAAAAAAGCTTTTGGAAAGTAAGCCGCTTTCGCTTTTATTTGCCGCATGAATTTTTGGCAGATCATAAACCATCATCACCACCATCTGTTAAACCAAACAGTGCGTGGCTGGTTTTTGATTTGATAAATCATATAAAGAAACCTGAAAAAGGCTTGCCACGCACCGGCAGGCCTTTTTTGTTTAATAACCTTACCCAAAAATTTATGTTACGACTCGCCATTCAAAAATCCGGTCGCTTACAGGAAGGCTCCATGCATTTGTTAAAGGAAAGCGGCCTGATTTTTAGTAACGGAAAAGACCAGCTTAAAGCCACGGCTTTAAATTTTCCGGTGGAATTGCTCTTTCTAAGAGATGACGACATCCCGCAGTATGTAGAAGATGGCGTGGCCGATGCCGGCATTGTGGGAGAGAATATCTTTCTGGAAAAGCAAAAGGAGGGTGAAATAGTAAAAAAGCTGGGATTTTCGCGTTGCCGGCTATCGGTGGCTGTGCCCCGCAGCGAACATTATACCGGTATAAGCTGGCTCAACGGAAAAAACATCGCCACATCGTACCCTAATCTGGTAAAAAGCTTTCTGCTTCAACACAACATTTCGGCAGGTATCCACGAAATAAGCGGATCGGTAGAAATTGCCCCGGGTATCGGACTGGCCGATGCCATATGCGACCTGGTAAGTTCAGGAAGCACCTTGTTAAGCAACGGACTGAAAGAGGTAGAAACCATATTACATTCCGAAGCCGTACTGATTGCCCACAAAAAACTGCCGCATCAAAAAAAGGACTTGCTCGAACAACTGGTATTCCGGTTTGAAGCCGTGCAGAAAGCACAACAAAGCAAGTATATCCTGCTGAACTGCCCCAACCATGCCATAGAAGCCATTACCCAAATTTTGCCGGGCATGAAAAGCCCTACCGTGCTACCGCTGGCCATGCCCGGATGGAGTTCGCTGCACTCGGTTGTAAATGAGGACGACTTCTGGGAAAAAATCGGGCAGCTGAAAAAACTGGGCGCTCAGGGTATTCTGGTTATACCCATCGAAAAAATGATTGTGTAAAAAAGTTATATATGAACCTCATTATCGAACCTCAACCCTCCAAATGGCCGGAACTATGTGCGCGGCCACAACTTGAGCTCGACTTTCTCGAAGGCACCGTTCGCAACATATTGCTGAGGGTTAAACAGGGTGGCGATGCAGCATTGAAAGAGTTCAACCGGCTGTATGACGGGGCAGAAACAGAAAATCTGGAAGTAACACTGTCCGAAATACAGGCAGCCGCCCGCATCATTACGCCTGAACTTAAAAGAGCCATTCAAACAGCTTCGGCCAATATTGAAAAATTTCATCGAAGCCAGCTTCAGCAGGTAACCAAAGTCGAAACCCTGCCCGGTGTTACCTGCTGGCGCAAAGCCGCACCCCTTGAACGCGTAGGCATTTATGTGCCCGGTGGAACGGCCCCTCTGTTTTCTACAGTGCTTATGCTGGCCATACCTGCACGCATAGCCGGCTGCACAGAAACTGTGCTCTGCACCCCACCCGCCAAAGATGGCAGCGTTCACCCGGCCATACTCTTTGCAGCTGCCCATGCCGGTGTACAAAGAATCTTTAAAGCAGGAGGTGCACAGGCCATAGCTGCCATGGCTTACGGTACATCTTCGATTCCGGCAGTGCAGAAAATATTTGGGCCAGGCAATCAGTATGTAACCAAAGCCAAGGAGATGGTGGCCCGCGAAGGCCTGGCCATTGATCTGCCCGCAGGGCCCAGCGAACTGCTGGTATGGGCCGATGGACAGGCAAACCCAGTGTTTGTGGCAGCTGACCTGCTGTCGCAGGCCGAACACGGACCCGACAGCCAGGTAATGCTGGTTTGCAATACCGAAAACACGGCACAGGCAGTTATAAACGAACTACACAAACAACTGCAAAACCTGCCCAGAAAAAGCATTGCCGAACAAGCCCTTAAAAACAGCCGGGCTATAGTGTTCAGCCATTCGGCTGATGCCCTTGCCTTTATCAACACCTACGCCCCCGAGCATTTAATTATAAACACGGACGCGGCCGCTAAGATGGCCGAAGAAATAAAAAATGCCGGATCGGTATTTCTGGGAAATTACACGCCCGAAGCCGCAGGCGATTACGCCTCAGGTACCAACCACACCCTGCCTACCAACGGCTATGCCAGGCTGTACGGTGGTGTATCGGTGGAAAGCTTTATGAAGTACATTACCTTTCAACACATTACCCCACAGGGTCTGGTGCGTTTGGGAGAAACTGTAATGGAAATGGCGCGGGCCGAACAACTGGAGGCACACGCTTTGGCCATATCGGTACGATTAACTTCCTAAACCCATGACAACTTTTAATATCGAATCGTTAATCAGGCCGCACCTTCTTAAAATAACTCCGTACAGCACCGCGCGTGATGAGTACAGGGGGAAAGCCGAAGTATTTCTGGATGCCAACGAAAACCCCTACCCTGCTGCCTGGCACCGCTACCCCGACCCGCACCAGGCTGAGCTTAAAGCTGCCATCAGCGCCCTGAAAAATATCAACCCCGAAAAAATCTTTATCGGTAATGGCAGCGATGAAGTAATCGACCTGATTATACGCCTTTTGTGTGAGCCTGGCCTGGACACAGTTGTTATTCCCGAACCCACTTATGGCATGTACCAGGTTAGCGCCCAAATAAACCATGCCGGAATTATAAAAGTGCCACTCACACCCGGTTTCGGTCTTGAAGCCCGCTACATTTTTGAAGCAGTCGGGCCCCGTACAAAAATTATATTTTTGTGCTCGCCCAACAACCCGTCGGGCAACCTGCTCGACAAAAATCAGGTTCGTGAAATACTTACCCGCTTTAACGGCCTGGTTGTAATCGATGAAGCATATATTGACTTTTCGGAAGATGAGGGCTTTCTTCCTGAACTGGACAACTGGCCCAATCTAATGGTTATGCAAACGCTTTCAAAGGCCTACGGCCTTGCCGGTTTGCGCCTCGGGCTGGCCTTCGCCCGGGCAAACCTCATAAAATGGCTGAACAACATAAAGCCTCCCTACAACATCAGTCACGCTGCACAGACACTGGCACTCGAACGCCTGGATAAAATCGATGAAGTAAACAGGCAGATAAAAGAAATTATTACGCAGCGCAGCCACCTTGCCGACCAATTGCAATCGCTGGCTGTGGTAGAACAGGTATTTCCCTCTCAAGCCAACTTTTTACTGGTGCGGTTTAAAGATGCCCGCCAGGTGTATAACTATCTGTTACAAAACGGTATTATTGTCCGCGATCGATCAACAGTGCTGCATGGGCGCAACTGCCTGCGTATAACCGTTGGCACGCCCGATGAAAACACAAAGCTTATTAGCGCCCTGCAAAAACTCAATACACAAACATGAAACGCATACTCTTTATTGACCGTGACGGAACCCTGATAACCGAGCCCCCGGATGAACAGATCGACAGCCTGGAGAAGCTGGAGTTTTACCCGGGTGTATTGCGGTGGCTCAGTCAGCTAACCGAAGAAACCGATTACGAACTGGTGATGGTTACCAACCAGGATGGACTGGGTACCGAAAAATTTCCGGAATCAGAATTCTGGCCGGCTCATAACAAACTCATGCAAACCCTGGAAGGGCAAGGCATTCACTTCACTGCGGTACACATCGATCGCTCGTTTGAGCACGAAAACCTGCCAACACGCAAGCCGGGCACCGGCATGTTGCAGCAGTATTTTTCACCCATGTATGACCTAAAAAATTCATGGGTAATAGGCGACCGGCTAACCGATGTAAAACTGGCGCAAAACCTGGGCTGCCGGGCGGTGTTACTGAATGACGAGTCGCTTTGGGAACAGGTGCACAAACTGGATCTTGACAAAACCTGCGCCCTCATAACCCGCAGCTGGAAAGCAGTTTATGAATTGCTTAAAACCCCCCCACGCACGGCCAGCCTGCAGCGCAGCACCCTGGAAACCCGTATTACCATCGAGCTTAATCTGGATGGAAGCGGAAAAGCCGACATCCATACCGGAATCGGTTTTTTTGACCACATGCTCCAGCAGCTGGCCCGCCATGGAAATATGGATTTAAAAATTCATGCACAGGGCGATTTGCACGTTGACGAGCACCACACCATTGAAGATACCGCACTGGCGCTGGGTGAAGCCTTTGCCAAAGCGTTGGGCAACAAACGCGGCATTAACCGCTACGCTTTTGTGTTACCCATGGACGATTGTCAGGCCAGCGTTGCACTGGACCTGGGCGGGCGGCCGTGGCTGAAATGGGAGGCGGCTTTTACCCGCGAAAAAATTGGCGACATGCCCACCGAAATGTTCAGCCACTTCTTCAAATCGTTTACCGACACGGCCCGCTGCACCCTGCACATCCATGCCGCTGGCGAAAACGAACACCATAAAATAGAATCAATATTCAAGGCCTTTGCCCGGTGCCTGCACCAGGCTGCAAAACGCGAAGGCACTGAACTACCCAGCACCAAAGGCGTTTTGTAAATTAATACCACGTATAATGAAAACAGCCATTATCCGTTACAATGCCGGCAATATTCAGTCGGTAGCTTTTGCCCTCGAAAGGCTGCAGGTACAATATGTAATCACCGATAATCCGGAAGAAATTACCGGAGCCGACAGGGTAATCTTTCCTGGTGTGGGGCAAGCCCAAACCACCATGCAGTATCTTCGCGAAAAAAAACTGGATGCCCTTATCAGCAACCTTCGCCAGCCCGTGCTGGGTATTTGCCTGGGCATGCAACTGCTTTGCCGCCATTCGGAAGAAGGCAATACCCCATGCATTGGAATATTTAACGAAGAAGTAAAGAAATTTCAGGCCGATGCGCAACACAAGGTACCCCACATGGGCTGGAACCGGGTAGTATACACCCTGCCTGATAGCCGCCGGGAAAACGATTACCTTGACAGGGTACAATTCGCACACACAGATGACTTTTATTTTGTGCACAGCTATTATATACCCATAAACAGCCATACTGCAGGATTTTGCGAATACAAAAAGCACTTCAGCGCCATTATGCAAAAAGACAATTTTCTTGCTGTGCAGTTTCATCCGGAAAAATCGGGTAAAGCAGGCGAAAGAATATTACACTACTTTTTAACCTCATTTTGCCGGCAGCGATGAAGATGAAAATTATTCCCGCCATCGACTTAATAAAAGGCAGGTGCGTGCGCCTGGTGCAGGGCAACTACGGCAAAGTAACCATATACAGCGAAGACCCCGTTAAAGTTGCCCGCCAGTTTGAGGATGAAGGATTTGAGTACCTGCACTTAGTTGACCTGGACGGAGCCCGCCAGGGAAAAGTAGTAAACTGGCAGGTTATTGAAGGTATAGCCGCAAGTACAGCTTTGAAAATGGATTTTGGCGGAGGCGTTAAAACCACAGCCGAAATTGAGCGCCTTATGGGCCTGGGAGTGGAATATATTAACGTAGGCAGCCTGGCCGTGCAACAGCCCGAAACCTTTATGGAATGGATGAATACTTACGGAGCCGATAATTTTATTCTCAGCGCAGATGTACACCAAAATAAAGTGCAAATAGCCGGCTGGCAGGAAGATTCGGGTATATTGGTGTACGACCTTATTGCCAGGTTCGGCCGGCTTCGGCACGTAACCTGTACCGACATCACCAGGGATGGCATGCTCAGGGGGCCTAATCTTTTATTGTATAAAAAGCTTAAAGCAAAATTTCCGAACCTGGGCATAATAGCCAGCGGCGGCATAAGCAGCGTGGACGATGTGGCTGAACTAAATTATCTTAAACTGGAGGGCGTAATTATTGGCAAAGCACTTTACGAAAAAAAAATAACGCCCGCAGATCTGAAAAACAAAAACCTGTTGTAATGCTTACCAAACGCATCATTCCCTGCCTCGATGTGAAAAACGGCCGCACCGTAAAGGGCATCAACTTCATAAACCTGCGCGATGCCGGCGACCCCGTTGAAATGGCAGCCACTTATGCAAAACAGGGAGCCGATGAACTGGTGTTTCTCGATATATCGGCATCGCAGGAAGAACGCAAAACCATGGCAAAATGGGTGCGCGAAGTAGCTCGTGTGGTTAACATTCCGTTTACGGTGGGCGGAGGAATTAAATCAGTGCACGATGTGGCCCCCCTGCTCGAAGCCGGCGCAGATAAAGTAACTATTAACACGGCTGCCGTTCAAAACCCTGGCCTTATTGAAGAACTTGCAAAAGCCTTCGGCTCGCAATGCGTGGTAGTGGCCATTGATGCCCGCAAAATAAATAACACCTGGGTAGTGCATACCCATGGAGGCAGCCGGCCCACCGATAAAAAGCTGTTCAGCTGGGCGCGCCAGGCAGCTGAGCTGGGTGCCGGTGAAATTCTGTTTACCAGTATGGACCACGATGGTACACAACAGGGCTTTGCCGTTGATGCCCTTCTAAAGCTAAATGCCCTGTTACCTGTACCGGTTATCGCTTCGGGCGGTGCCGGTACACCGGGCCATTTTCTCGATGCTTTTGTGTTGGGAAAAGCCGATGCCGCCCTCGCAGCCAGTACTTTTCATTTCGGAAAAATAAAAATCCCCGAATTAAAAAAATTTTTAAGTCAGCATAACATACCCGTTCGCTTATGAATGTAGCTTTCAAAAATTCCGATACCCTCCTGCCCTGCATTGTTCAGGATGTTCAGACCGGCAGCGTACTGATGCTGGGATACATGAACGAGGAAGCCTACCGCAAAACGCTTGCTGAAAAAAAAGTAACTTTTTACAGTCGGTCAAAAAAACGCCTCTGGACCAAAGGCGAAACTTCGGGCAACTTTCTGGAATGGGTCGACATGAAAACCGACTGCGATAACGATGCTATACTGATTAAAGCCAGACCTGCAGGACCAGTTTGCCACAAAGGAACCGATACCTGTTTTGGCGAAAAAAATACCAAACCCATGCTCAGCCAGCTGGAAGAAATCATTGCCCAGCGAAGAGATAACCCCACGGAGGCATCTTACACCTCTTCGCTTTTCAGGCAGGGAATTAACCGCATAGCCCAGAAAGTAGGCGAAGAAGCTATTGAACTGGTTATTGCCTCGAAAGAAGCTGACGACAAAGCTTTTTTAAATGAAGCAGCCGATCTGGTATATCACCTGCTGGTGCTGCTTGCCGCCCGTAACAAAGGTCTTGCTGAGGTAGAGCATATATTGAAAGAACGGCACCGGTAGCAGCTTTTTACCTTTCTGCTTTTTATATTCAGGCATGAAAAACCCAGAGACCCGATTGATTAATGGATTTCCGTTTGTGCGATACGCACGCCCGCAATATGCCAGTCAGGAATTGATAAGCCGAAGCGCTGCATTCTATGAATTCATGAACCAGCGCAGAAGTGTGCGCGACTTTTCGGATAAACCCGTACCCCGCGAAGTTATTAACAACCTTATTCTTGCAGCCTCAACAGCACCGAGCGGAGCCCATAAACAGCCCTGGACTTTTTGTGTGGTTGAAGATGCCGCAATTAAAAAAGAAATCCGAAAGGCTGCCGAAGAAGAAGAGTACAAGAGCTACACCAGCCGGATGAGCGAGGAATGGCTCAATGCCATAAAACCATTGCAAACCAACTGGCATAAGCCCTTTTTGGAAACCGCGCCTTATCTGATTGTGGTATTTAAGCGGTTATATGAGCTTAATGACGATGGCTCCAAAAGCAATAACTATTATGTTAGCGAATCGACAGGACTGGCCTGCGGCTTCCTGCTGGCAGCCATTCACCATGCCGGCCTCGTAGCCCTTACGCATACGCCCAGTCCGATGAATTTTCTTTCCGCCATTCTTAAGCGCCCTGAAAACGAACGACCATTTCTGCTTATACCCGTGGGGTATCCTGCCGAAGAAACCTATGTACCAGACCTTACGCGCAAAAAACTATCGGAAGTAGCCGTTTATTACTAACCTTCTGCGCAGTCAAAATACCACATCATGATATACGCCGCTGGAGCAGGCGCGGCACGACAACCGGCCTGTAAGGGCTGAAGGTTTAAACATGGATTTACCCAACAGCATACGCACGCATTCCTGAATACCTTCGGTAATGGAGGGGTGCGGATGCACGCACTCGGCCAACTCTTCAATACCCTTGTTCATGGAAATGAGCAAAGCAACAGCCTGTATGGCACTGGAAGCATGGTTGCCCACCACCTTCATGCCCAGAATTTTCATTTCATCGTCATTGGTAACCAGCAGCTTAATAAAGCCCTGGGTATTGCGTTTGGCAATGGCGCGGGGAATGCAGCTATAGTCAACCGTAGCCACCTTGTAATCAATGCCTTTTTCGCGCGCATGAATCTCGTTAAGCCCCACCCCGGCTACTTCCGGATTTAAAAACATAATGGTGCTTATATTTTCATACACCAGCCTCCGCTTCGGGTTTCCGAAAATCTTTTCAACCGCATACCGACCTTCCAGCTCACCTACGTTTACCAGCGAAATGTCGGCTGTAATATCGCCAACGGCAAAAATGTGTGGGATATTGGTCTGGGTGTCGTTGTCTTCAATGCCCCGTTTCGAAATGTGAATATTCACTTTTGTTTCATCCCATAAATCTTCGTAGTTGGGCGTGCGGCCTACCGACACCAGCGCCTTCTCTACGTTAAATACCTCGCGCGACCCATCGGTATATTCCAGCTCGTACTCAACACGGCCGTGTTTTATTTCCATGCGCACCAGGTGCGAATTGCGGTGAATAAGCACTCCGTTGTTTTCCATGTTGCGTTCAATTACCCGCACCACATCTTCATCTTCAAAGGGCAAAATACACGTACCCTTGTCAATCAGGTTAACCTTCGTTTTGCCAAATCCGGAAAAAATAGTAGCGTATTCGCAGCCAATTACGCCTGCCCCAACAATAACCATGCTTTCCGGAAAGTCGTCCATGTTCTCAATGCCATCGCTGGTCATTACAATTTTTTCGTCTATCGGCAATTCTGGCAGGTAACGGGGCCGGCTTCCGGTGGCCAGAATAATGTAATCGGCCTGTACCACTTTGCGGTTACTTCCGTTCGTAATCTCAATTTCGTGCTCACCAATAAGGCGTGCATTGCCGGTTTTATAAGTAAGGTATTTCCCTGTATCCGACTGCCGCATAAGCTCCATGTGCTCTTCCAGCAGGTGTTTGCGTTCAGCTACCGCTTTCCGGACTTCGTCCTGAACTTCTTTCCATGAAATTTCAGGCACCTGAATATTGTACCGGCGCAGGTTTTTGCGAAAGCTGGCGGCCTCGCGCGATAGCTCCCACCAGGTTTTTGACGAAAGTGCCCCGTTGGTAACCCCGGCTCCACCAAGACCCTTACGCTCAACCAGCAAAACCTTTTTCCTGAAGTCAAGGGCACGCATGGCAGCAGCATAGCCCGATGGCCCCGCGCCAATAACTGCAAGGTCGAATTTTTCCATAGTTTTTGGGTTGTCTGAGGGCTTAATTTACAATTATTCGGCAAAGCTGTAAAATCTTTATATTTACAACCACATGTTAACCTTGCTTAAGCGATACGGATTAACCGGCATAAATAAAGCCGAAAAGCACCTGCAGCGCAGTGTTGTGGTTACCAATTACTTTGCCCTTATTTTATTTGGGGTAACACTTGCTTTCATATTGTTTCTTCTTGTACGGAGTGGTTTTACACCGGGAATTTACCGGCTCCTGCCGGCATTTCTGGTATATGCTTTGATACCCATATTGCAATATAAAGGCCATCATATTCCGGCGCGGCTGCTGGCTGCCTGTTTTGTTCCGGTTTTTATCATCTGGCTGGTTACGCAATCCGAACAGCAAAATGCCATTACCTATACCCCCTCTTATTTTGTACCCCGCATGCTGGCCATGGCCACCTGCATTATACCCCCCATGGTTTTCGATACCATAAGCGAAAAAAAATGGCTGGGGCTTTCTATTGGTGTTTGTGCTATATGCGTGCTGGGTTACGATTTTCTGCTTCCGTTATCCGGCCGGGAGGTTACCTTGTATGAAGATACAGGCAAATTTTTGTACTATAACCTTGTTTTTGCGCTATTGTTTGTTACCATTGTTTCTTCTGCAATAATAATGAAACAGCAAACTGATCGGGCAGATGCCGAAAATGAACGCCTGCTTAAATCGCTCGAAGCTGCCAACAAAGAGTTATCTGATTTACTGGCCGAGCAGGAAGCGCTGAATGAAGAACTGCGTACCCATACCGAAGAACTCCATGCCAACCAGGAGAAACTGGAAGAAGCCGGGAAGATTATTGAAAAACAGAAAGAAGAGCTGCAGATGCACAACGAAAAACTGGAAAAACTGGTGTTGCACAAAACCCACGAACTTCTGCAAAGCAATGCCGAGCTAGCCAAGACCAATAGCGAACTCAGGCAATTTTCATTTACCTTATCACATAACCTGCGCGCACCGGTAGCCCGTATTATTGGTCTCGCCAACCTTCTTTTGCGGACTGAGGCATTGATGAATGATGAACAAAAACAATACCTCAGGCTTTTAAGCGAATCGACAACAGAACTGGATCATGTGATACGCGACATGAACAAAATTGTGGATATAAGAAATGAGGTGTACAGAATCAAGGAAAAGATTTATCTTATAGACGAAGTATCGCGCATTCTGCTGGCGCTTAAAGAGGCTATACCCCCCGATGCGAAAATAATTACTGACTTTGAAAAAGCACCTTATGTATATGCCATTCGCCCCATGGTAACCAGCATTCTTTTTAACCTTATTAGTAACGCAGTTAAATATCGTTCTCCTGAGCGGGTGCTTGCTATTACCATTTCATCTGCCCTCGAAGGCGATTCGGTAGTGGTAAAAATTAAAGACAACGGCCTGGGCATTAACCTTAAGGATTTTGGCAAGGATTTATTTGGCATGTACAAGCGTTTTCACACCCACACCGAAGGCAGGGGATTAGGGTTATTTCTGGTTAAAACACAGATGGAGCTTATGGAAGGCTGGATTAATGCAGAAAGTCACCTTAATGTCGGCACGTGCTTTACTTTGTACTTCAAAAGACCCCAAAATGTTGCCGGCCAAATTTGCACAGATAACGAAAGCGGAACCCTTTATTTTCATGCCCCCCTTCACGCGTGCGGTCTGGCCTGGAAAAATACTGTAACAAGCCAGGGATACCGACAGTTATTCCATCAGGCTATTGAAATTTTGCGATTGTACCGCACCCCATTCTGGATAAGCGATCTGAGAAACCAGGGCAAGGTTGAAGCCGAAGACTTAAACTGGATGCTTCAAGAAATTTTGCCACAGGCTGTTCAGCTGGGCCTCACCCACGTTGCAGTTATCTATAACCCTTTAAAACATTCGCCGGAATACATTGAACATATAAGAAAAGCGGTTACCGGTCAGGGCCTTACCACAGCAATCTTTATTACACGAACCGAAGCGGAAGCGTGGCTGGAATCGCTTCAAAACATTAATCAAATCAGCAGCGATGGTTAAAAATACCGGCCATCATACACCTTACACTGCCTCCGCCATACCGCTCAATGGTGGGGACATCAACTACCAGTATATCGGTATGCTGCGTTACGGCATTGAGCTGTCCGGGCAACAATGCCCGATAAGCCGAAGCCGACATTACCAAAAGGGTTTGTCCCTGCCGGGTTTGCACTTCCATCATATTGCCGGCAAACTTCCTTACCTGCGCATGGCTAATGGCAATTATTTTCCGTCCGGTTTCCCGGAAACGTTTAAGCAAAACATCCTGTCCCCCGTCAGGCGGTATGGCGTCCAGGCAAATAAGTACAAGCCGGCTGGTTATGGATAGTATCACGTTGGTATGATATACCGGCATACCCGATTCATCGGAAGCATTGAAAATCACAGACTCAAACGCCAGGCTGTCGCATAACCTGTGTACAAGCGTTTCGTGCGTACGGGGCGACCGGGTAGCATAGGCAATTCGGTGAGCATAGTCAAAAACCAAACTACCGGTACCCTCCAGGTACATGCCTTCCTGCTCATGGTGCGATAAGTCAAGAACCTGGTTAATCTCGTAAAACCGACCCAGTTCTTCAATCCAGTCCGGTATTCGTTCAACCCTTCGCGAACGGGCTTGCATGGGATACAACACAACAGTGCCGTTATCATGAAATGAAACCCAGTTGTTCGGGAACACCGCATCTGGCTTTGGCGGCTCGGGCGTATCGTTAAATACATGTACCTGCACATCATGCGCCTGCAGTAAATCAACCATTCGGTCAAATTCCTTAACGGCCTGCTGGCTTATTTGTAATGCCGGTTCAGCAGGCCTGTGCTGGTAAGTATTGGTAAGGGCTGTATCAGGATTGAAACCAAATGCTGCAGGGCGAACCATAAAAACAGCATGGGGTGCCTGACTTTGTTTTTTATTTGCCATAGGCCTGAAATTAAAAGTAATTTTACCTTAAAAAAATTCACATGCTTGATAAACTACTGGAAGCTGACCAGGACCTGTTGTTAACCATTAACCAATGGCATACCCCATGGCTGGATCCTGTTATGTTGCTGCTAACCAAAACCTTTGTTTGGTTCCCTTTATATCTGCTGCTGCTGTATGCTGTAATTAAAGTGTATAAGAAAAAATTTTGGATAACCCTGCTTGGTGCAGCATTAACCCTCACCCTTACCGACCGCATTACCAGCGGGTGGATGAAACCTTATTTTGCCCGGTTGCGCCCTTCGCATAACCCCGAGTTAACCGGTAAACTGCATCTGGTTGATGGTTATACCGGAGGGTTGTATGGTTTTGCCTCCAGCCACGCGGCCAACACCTTTGGCCTGGCGCTTTTGCTGTGGCTTGTGCTGCGAAAAGTTTACCCGCAAACAGCGTGGTTGTTTGTGTGGGCTTTATTTATGTGTTACACACGCCTGTACCTTGGCGTGCACTATCCGGGCGACATACTGGTTGGTGCCGCCACCGGATTACTATGTGCCGCCACGGTTTACCGTTTTCTAAAATCCCGGTTTACCCTCTTACCGGAAGGCAAATCTGTTAAAGGATAAGATTCAAGGAATGATTGGCGTGTTAAGTCTGCTCAGTTCATTCCAGTTGTTTATGTTTTACAATTTCTGCTCCGAACAGCAGGATAGTATCGGTTAGCCGCGGATTACCGGAATAGTGCACCACCGCTCCCATCGAGGCATCCACATCCAGGCTTTCGCGCGCATGTACATCCACCTCAGCACCAGTAGAGGCTTTTACTTTACACGCTTCGCTGATGAGCTTTCGGGCATTTAAAATTGCGCCCATACCTGCTTTTATATCAAGCACTGTTGTGCTTCCTGAAAGCGAAGTGTTGGAACCCATACTGCAGCGAACGTAGAGGTTTTTCGCCAGCAGCTGCAGGCGCACATCGGCACCCATCTCACTTTCTATTAAAAGATTTCTGGACTTCAGAGGCGTTTCCGGTTCATTCCGGACAACCGCACCTGCGCGGGCTTTAATTTCTTCAAGATTCTTAATGTATAATTTTACTTTAACATAATGGGCAGGGCGGTCTTCTTTAAGATCATCCAGGTATTTACGGTTGCGCAGCTTAAGCACCAGTGTGCCTTTTTCAGCTTCAGCAATCACATCATCAGGGTGAACGGGACCATAGTCAAATACAACCCTGCTCTCTTCGGCCGGTATAATCGTTAACCGAAAAGGACCAAATACAGAAACAGAAGTAGTGTTATCCGGAAGGTTTCTTGCTGGCGTTACGGTTTGCGCCAGCAGGCTCCCCCAGCACAAACAGGCAAAAAAACAGGATAAATAGAATTTTAGCTGCATACTGATACAGAGATGCGGACTTTAGCTATAGGGTTGCATGAGGCGCTGCACGTATTTTCCGATAATATCAAATTCCAGATTTACCATATGCCCGGGCTTAAGATACTGAAACGTGGTATGGGCATAGGTATATGGAATAATGGCTACGCAAAAGGAATTACTGGTAACATTAAAGCAGGTAAGGCTTACACCGTTAACGCAAATGCTCCCTTTTTCTACCAGTATGGCAGCGGGTGCAGGCTCGTATGAAAATTCAAACAACCAGCTGCCGTCTGCCTCCTGAACCGAACGGCACAATCCGGTTTGGTCCACATGCCCCTGCACAATATGTCCGTCCAGCCGTCCGTTGGCCGGCATGCTTCGCTCCAGGTTTACCAGGTCGCCAACCTTTAGCTGAGCCAATGCCGATCGCCCGAGGGTTTCGGCAACTGCCGTTACCCAGTGTACTTCGCCTTCAACCTGTGTTATGGTAAGGCACACGCCATTATGGGCCACACTCTGGTCAGGATGCAAAGCGGGCCCCAGCTGGCTATTTACTGCAAAGTGCCTGTTAGTGCCTTCGGCACGTATTTCAACAATTTTGCCCAATGCTTCAACAATACCGGTAAACATATTAATTGCTGCGTTCCAGATTCCTTACAGCTTCCAGTTGATCGGGCCGCAAGGTAGGATATTTTATACCGAGTTGTTCCAGATAGGTTTTGTATTTGGCCGGGTTATAGTAAAAAGCCTTTAGTTTGGGCTTAAACTCTTCCATAATTTTTTGATTGAGGTAAATGGCCGGATTATCTTTTTCTCCAACAAGAGGAATGTACTGAATTTCCCTGGTTTGTTCGTTGCGGTAGTAATCCCAGGCCTCCTTTATTATGGCAGGGTTAAGCAGCAAGTCCACCAGCGTCATGGCTTCGGCTTTGGCACCATATACAATTCCTTTATGGGCAATGGGTGTGGCCATGGATATGGCGTTGCTCCAGTGATGCCCCGGCAGGCCGGGTATGTTGCTGGGGTAGCGAAGTACAATGGTGGGCAACGACCAACTGATGTCGGCAATATCGTCTGAACCACCTCCCATGGCCATAAGCTGCCTTCCCATAATATTAACTGTGCCGGTGGGTGTTGGCAAACCCAGGGTATCGAGTTTCGTGGCCAGGCCTGTTGCTTTAGGTGCTTTCATTTCAAGCTGCACTGCTTTGGCCAGCAGTTGATCTTCGGCTGTCCATAGGGGCAAACCAACTTTCTTAATGTTTTCATACATCACCTCGGCAAGCGGCTTATTAAAATGACCGGGCCAGGCCGAGCCCAGAATTTCATACGTAAATTTTGTATCCGTCATAAGGGCTGCTCCTTCGGCAATTTTTAAACCGATGTCGAACAGTTTTTTGATATCCGGATAGGTGCGTTCGCGAAAATAATACCATACCGATGCTTTAGAGGGAACTACATTGGGCTGATCACCCCCATCGGAAATGACATAGTGCGAACGTTGGGTGAGTTCGAGGTGTTCGCGCCTGAAATTCCAGCCGATGTTCATCAGTTCAACGGCATCAAGTGCGCTGCGTCCGCGCCAGGGCGCTCCGGCAGCATGAGCAGCTGCTCCTTCAAAAGTAAATTTAACCGAAACTAATCCATTGTTACCTGCATCGCCATACGATACACCCAGGTTGTTACCCACATGAGTAAATATACAGGCGTCAACATCTTTAAAATAACCGGCACGCACATAATAGGCTTTTGTACCCACCAATTCTTCGGCAATACCCGGCCATAACATGAGTGTTCCTGCAATTTTATCGCGCTCCATAATTTTTTTCAGGGCCAGTGCCGCCAGAATATTTACCGCCTGTCCCGAGTTATGCCCTTCGCCATGACCAGGGGCCCCTTCTACCAGCGGATCGTGGTAGGCCACACCCGGCTTTTGCGAAGCTTTGGGTATGCAATCCACATCCGAGCCCAGCGCAATAACCGGTTTACCCGAACCCCAGGTAGCAATCCAGGCTGTTGGCACACCTGCTATGCCCCGCTGCACCTTAAAGCCATTTTTTTCGAGCAGCGAAGTGAGGTAGTTCAGCGTTTCAAATTCCTGAAAGCCCAGTTCCGAAAAGCTAAACAGCATGTCGTTAATTTGCTGGCCAAGCGGCGCAAGTTTTTCTACTTCGGCAACTGCTTCGGCCTTAAGCTTTTCGATACGTTGTTCAGCCGGCTGGGCAAGGCAAAGCGTAACCCAAACGGTTAGCAAAACTGAAATCGCAAGTAACTTCATTAGCGGAATTGTTTTGAATCTGGATGAAAGATAAGCATAGATACCGGCCGATAAACACTTTTTTATACAGGCGAAAGAATCCCGTTTATCAGGCCTTTAAAACAGTTTTCTGTTTTTTCCATTCAGTTTTCGTTACTTTCAGAATAAAAACAACATTTTACGGTATAATAAAATGTATAATGCCGGTCTATGGAATTCGGACGTCTTTCTGCCACCGAACTGGAAGAGGCTGATTTGAAACTCCCGCCCGACAGACCTGAGAACGATGCTGTGCTATCGGGCAGGCCCTTTTCGCATTTTGAACTGCGGGTAGGCTGCGCCAAGTGGGGACGGCCCGATTGGATTGGGAAAATTTATCCGAAAGGAACAAAAGCAGGCGATTTTCTGGAACACTACGCCCGTAAGTTTTCCTGTATTGAACTGAATGCTACCTTTTACCGGCTTCCCACCCGAACCCAAACCGCTTCGTGGAGCCGGAAAGTACCCGATGATTTCAGATTTTGCCCCAAGTTTACCGGACAGATCACCCACTTGCAAAGGTTAAAAAACACACACGCTTTAACCGACCGGTTTCTGGAAGGCCTTTCGGGGTTTGGAAAAAAACTGGGCCCTGTTTTCCTTCTCCCCCATCCGGCCATGGGGCCGAAATCGGCCGAAATTATCATGGCGTTTATCGACAGCCTTCAGAGCGATTTATCTTTGTTTGTCGAACTCAGGCATCCGCAATGGTTTGCCGATAAGGACGCTCTTAATGGTTTGGCAGCCTGGTTACAGCAAAAAAATGTAGGCATGGTAATAACCGATGCAGCCGGCCGCAGAGATTGCCTGCACATGCGGCTCACTACACGCCAGGCGTTTATCCGGTTTGTAGGCAACAGCCTTCACCCAACCGACTACCAGCGATGCAATGACTGGATAAGCCGCATTGGTCACTGGCAAAACAACGGAATTGAATCGGTTTACTTCTTCATGCATCAGCATAATGAACTGCACTCGCCTGAACTATGCCGATACTTCATTCACCAGTGCAATACCCAACTGGGAACATCCATACCCATACCCGAGTTTGTAACCACAAGCAGCCGCGATTGAACAACCCCCTGCCTGCAACTAAACCCTGAACCATCAAACCATGGACCATTAAACCATGGACTATCAAACTATGGACCATCAAACCATGGACTATCAAACTATGGACTATTAACCATGGACTGATTTTTTATTAGCTTCGCCCCTTATCAGACTTATGAAACTTTACGAAAAGTATCCGGTTTACCTTACCAATTCACTGTCGCGCAACAAGGAAAAATTTGAGCCCCTTACACCTGGTCACGTGGGCATTTATCTCTGCGGTCCCACTGTGTATGGCGATCCGCACCTGGGCCATGCACGTTCAGCCATATCGTTCGACATTGTAAACCGCTATTTCCGCCACCTGGGGTACAAAGTGCGGTATGTTCGAAATATTACCGATGTGGGCCATCTGGAAAACGATGCCGATGAGGGAGAGGACAAAATCCTGAAAAAAGCCCGCCTTGAGCAGCTCGAACCCATGCAGGTGGTGCAACAATATACCAACAGCTACCGGCTGGCCATGGCACAGCTAAATGTGCTTCCGCCCGATATTGAACCCACCGCCACCGGACACATTATTGAACAAATTGAACTAACACGTAAAATTCTGGAGCAGGGATTGGCCTACGAAGTGAACGGCTCGGTTTACTTCGATCTGAAAAAGTACCTGCAAACCGGCCGATACGGAAAACTTTCCGGCAAGGTTGTGGATGATTTGCTGGTAAACACCCGCGACACCGAAGGCGTGGAAGAAAAGCGCTTTCCGCTGGATTTCGCCCTATGGAAAAAAGCCCAGCCCCAGCATATTATGCGTTGGCCCTCTCCGTGGGGCGAAGGCTTTCCGGGCTGGCATATTGAATGCACGGCTATGAGTGCCAAATACCTCGGTGTTCCTTTTGACATTCACGGAGGCGGCATGGACCTGCAGTTTCCGCACCACGAATGCGAAATTGCCCAGGGTATGGGTGCCTTTGGGCAGGAGCCGGTAAAGTACTGGATGCACAACAATATGTTAACCATTGGCGGCCAGAAAATGGCCAAATCGCTGGGCAACTTCATCAACCTCCAGCAATTCTTTACCGGAAACCACCCCCTGCTTGCCCAGGCATACTCACCTACAACCATCCGGTTTTTCATGCTGCAGGCGCACTACCGCAGTACCCTCGATTTCTCGAACGAGGCCCTGCAGGCAGCCGAAAAAGCTATGAAACGGCTCTTCAGCAGCCTCAAAATATTAAGAAACATGGAACATCCCGGATCTCCACTTCAGGGGACCCTGGACGAAACCCTGAACCACTTTGTAGACCAGCTGTACCAAAACATGAGCGATGATTTTAACACAGCCAAAACCCTGGCCGTGTTGTTCGATATGTCGGCAAAAATCAATGAGTTCAACTCCGACAAATCGAGGCTGAAAGAAACCGGTGCCCTGGCCTTCAACCGGTTTAAAGAATCTTTCCAAACATTTATACTCGATGTACTGGGATTACACGAAGAAAGCGGGCGTTCAAGGGAGTTGCTGGAGGGCACCATCCGCATTTTGATTGAGCTGCGGAAAAAGGCACGTGCCGAACGCAACTTTGCGCTGTCGGATAAAATCCGCGATGACCTCAAAGCCATTGGCATTCAGCTTATGGACGGAAAAGACGGTGAGATAAACTGGACCATTGAATAAGGGTTATTGTAAATCGAAAGCAATAAGGCCGCTCCTACGGAGCTCCAGGTTGCCTCTTGCGCAAGGCTTCAACCATAAGTGCGCTCCTTGCGGAGCTTACCCTGGCAACCAGCTGTAAACCTATTCATAACTAACTTTTAAGTGTAAATTTGCATACGGATTAAGTATTGAAATCTGTCAACTTTTTCTGTTTGT